>Ga0114129_10002609_pt1 | contig 25067 bp, 21 predicted proteins | sample RhiMetdeltSRZDD1_FD_80071 | JGI IMG/M metagenome (GOLD analysis project Ga0114129, IMG submission 80071) | Populus rhizosphere microbial communities from Tennessee, USA - Rhizosphere MetaG P. deltoides SRZDD1 (version 2) (version 2) | ecosystem: Host-associated > Plants > Roots > Rhizosphere >...
AGAAACCCGAGGCCCCACGCCATGTGCATGGTGACCAGGGCCACCGGCAGCCGGACCAGCGCCCGCCCGGACAGGCTGCGGGCCGCGCTCGCGGTCACCGCCAGGATGCCGGCCAGGTAGGCAGCTGGCGCCAGGAACCCCAGCGTCAGCCAGCTCAGCCCGGGCCAGGGTCCGAGGACGCCTGCGCCCAGCCCGGCAAGGCCCGCCGCCAGGCCCACCGCGATCGCGAGAGCCGTCGCCGGCGGGGCCAGGTAGCGCAGGTTGATCGTGCCCGCATGCTGGCGGGAGACTACCCGGCGCCAGCGGCCATAGTGGAAGTACTGCCGGGCGAGCGCGGCCACCGTGGCCCGCGGGCGGTAGGTGACCCGCAGCGCGGGCTGGAACCAGATCAGCCCCCCAGCCTGCCGGATCCGGTGGTTCATCTCCCAGTCCTCGGCCCGCAGGTAGCTCTCGTCGTAGCCGCCCACCTGCTCCAGCGCGGTGCGGCGGTAGACACCCAGGTAGACGCTGTCGGCCGGCCCGGCCTGGCCCCCGGTGTGGAAACGGGCGCTACCGACCCCCGCCGGTGAGGTCATGGCCCAGGCCACGGCCTGCTCGAACGGGGTCACGCCCTCGGCGGCCATGATCCCTCCGACGTTGTCCGCGCCGGTCTCCAGCAAGGTCGCCACCGCCTGCCGGATGTACCCAGGCGGGATCAGCGCGTGCCCGTCCACCCGCGCGACGATCGGATGACGGGACGCCTTGATCGCCACGTTGTTCGCGGCCGGGATGAGCCCGCTGGGATTGGCCACCACGGTGACCCGGGGATCGGCGGCCGCCAGGCTGCGCGCGATCTCCCCGGTGGCATCGCGGGAGGGGCCCACCGAGAGCACGACCTCGACCTCGGCCGTGTATTCTTGCGCCAGGACGTGCCCGACGGCTTCCGCAAGGTGGCGCTGCTCGTCGCGCACGGGCATGATCACCGACACCGGTGTATGAGCGGTTATCGCGGGCTGGCCCGGGGTGTCGGATGCCGGCAATGCATCGTTCATCTTGTGGTCACGGTATCGCGCTAACGGCGGAATCGTGACCTCTGCTACCGGCTAGCGAGGCGTGCCTGCCGGTCTCTGTACCGTGCCCACCGGCCCCCCGGAGGCACGCCTCAGAGTCCCGAATCCTCCAGCATCTCCGTCACGAGCGCCGCGATCGGAGAGCGCTCGGAGCGGACCAGGGTCACGTGCGCGAACAGCGGGTGCCCCTTGAGCTTCTCGATCACCGCCACGACCCCGTCGTGCCTGCCCACCCGCAGGTTGTCGCGCTGTGCGATGTCGTGGGTGAGCACAACCCGCGAGCCCGACCCGATCCGCGACAGCACCGTGAGCAGCACGCCACGCTCCAGCGACTGCGCCTCGTCCACGATGACGAACGAGTCGTGCAGCGAGCGGCCGCGGATGTGGGTCAGCGGCAGGACCTCGAACATGTCCCTTGCCAGCACCTCGTCTATGACGTCCGGCGAGGTCACCGCCGACAGCGTGTCGTAGACAGCCTGCGCCCACGGGTTCATCTTGTCGGCCTCCGAGCCCGGCAGGTACCCGAGCTCCTGGCCGCCGACCGCGTACAGCGGGCGGAACACCACCACCTTGCGGTGCTGCCGGCGGTCCATGACCGCTTCCAGCCCCGCGCACAGGGCAAGGGCCGACTTGCCGGTGCCCGCCCGGCCGCCTAGCGAGACGATGCCGATGTCGGGGTCGAGCAGCAACTCGAGCGCTATCCGCTGTTCCGCACTCCGGCCGCGCAGGCCGAACGCTTCCCGGTCGCCGCGAACCAGCCGCACCGACTTGTCCGGAAGTACCCGCGCGAGCGCGCTGCTGCCGGCCGCGCTCGCGGCCAGCACGAGCCCGGTATGACAGGGCAGTTCCCTGGCGGCCGGCAGGTCGAGTCTCCCGGTCTCGTACAGTTCGCCGATCTCGGCCGAGGTGAGATCCAGTTCGGCCATGCCGATCCACCCCGAGTCGGGTGGCAGCTCAGCCCGGTACTCCTGCGCGGTCAGGCCGATGGAGGCCGCCTTCACCCGCAGGGGCAGATCCTTGCTGACGAGGACCACGTCCTCGCCCTCGGCGGCGAGGGTGCGCGCGACCGACAGTATCCGCGTGTCGTTGTCACCGAGCCGGAAGCCGGGCGGCAGAATCTGGGGATCGGCATGGTTCAGCTCGACCCGGACGGTACCGCCAAGGTCGCCGACCCGGAGGTCGGCGTCGAGGCGCCCATGCGTGACCCGCAAGTCGTCCAGGTGCCGCAGGGCCTGGCGAGCGAAGAAACCCAGTTCGGGATGGTGGCGTTTGGCCTCCAGTTCGGTGATGACCACGATGGGCAGGACGACGCGATGCTCGGCGAACCGGCCGATGGCCGCCGGGTCGGCGAGCAGGACGCTGGTGTCCAGGACGTACGTACGCCGCCGGGCGCTGGCTGCGCCTGGGGTGCCGGGTTCGGTACGGGTACTGCTGTGCCGCGCTGAGCGGCGGGCAGAAGAACTGGCCACTCGTTCTCCCCTGGGCGCCCAGGTGGGCACCGCATTCGGACACAGAAGTGTCGGTGAGACCGGGACCGGCCCGCGAAGGGCCGGTCGCCGGCCCTTCGCTCGTCTCGCCTGTGTGCTCCGGCAACAAGCTCGAGGATGTCGAGGGCCTTCCCGGCGGGCGGCGACGCACCGCCCATCCAGCTCTGACGGTACCTGGGGGTGGCCCGTCCCGGAAGTACCTGCGCCCCGCTTCACAGCCGCGCCGGGGCGCGCGGGTGGTCAGGAGCCGAACCGCCGGTGACGCGCCGCATACGAGCGCAAAGCGCGCAGGAAATCGACCCGCCGGAAGGCGGGCCAGTAAGCGTCGCAGAAGTAGAACTCGGAGTGCGCGCTCTGCCACAGCAGGAACCCGCCCAGCCGCTGCTCCCCCGAGGTCCTGATCACCAGGTCGGGGTCGGGCTGGCCGGCGGTGTACAGATGGTCGGCTATGTGCTCCACGTCGAGGATCTCGGCGAGTTCCTCGATGCTGGTGCCCTTGGTCGCGTGATCGTACAGCAATGAACGGACGGCGTCCGCGATCTCGCGCCTGCCGCCGTACCCGACCGCGACGTTCACCAGCAATCCCGGGTTGGCCGCGGTAGCCTCGGCGGCGTCCTTGAGGATCTGCGCCGTCTCCGCCGGGAGCAGGTCGGGCGCCCCGACCGGCTTGACGTGCCACCCCTGGGCGACCAGTCCCCGCACGGTGCCCTCGATGATCCGCAGCAGGGCCTCGACCTCGGCGCCTGGACGGGTGAGGTTGTCGGTGGACAGCAGCCAGAGGGTAACCACCTCGACACCGGCCTGGCGGCACCAGTCGAGCAGCTCGAAGATATGATCGGCGCCCTTCTGATGGCCGGAGCTCACGTCGGCGAGGCCCGCCGACCGCGCCCACCGCCGGTTGCCGTCCAGGATCACCCCGACATGCCTCGGGATCGAGTGCCCGGACAGCGACGCTTCCAGCTTCCGCTCATACAGCCGGTAGACAAGATCGCGGAAGACCATCCCCACCTTCTCTCCGCCCTGTACTTGCTTACGCCGGACATGCCAGAACGCCGCTGCCGTCGGCTGGCGACCGGGCGAGCGATGCAACCTCTATGAGCGGGAGAGGCTAGCGGGGCAGCAGTACCGTGCCTCCAAGCACCGTATCAAGGTTGTCGACAAACGAGCCGGGTCGTGGCAGCGCGCCCCGGGACAGCCCACCGCCCTGTCAACGTGCCGGCACCACTGATCGTGCCACGTCAGAAGCCCTGTCATCACGCCAAGAGACGGGCAAGATCCAGTCATGCCCCGAGCCGGCGCGGCGTCCATGCCGGGCCGGCTGTGGCCCGCGGTCCCGGCGCGGCCAGCACGCGGGACTGTGGCGGACACCTCCGGCGGATCAGCCGATCGACCCGACAATGGCCTCGTCGAGGCCCGCGAACGAGGACAGGTACTCGCGGCGCTCGCGCTTGAGCCGTGCCACCATCGCCGCGTACTCGTCCATCCGGCCCTGCCGCTCGTAGAGCCGCCGCGGCTGCAGGATCTCGGGGTCATCGACCCCCGGCAGCGACTCGGCGATCTCGTATCCGAAGTCCGGGTCGCTGGTCCAGGTGATCGTGTCTTCCACGATCGCCTGGACGATGGCGGAGGAATACGGGATGGTCACCTTCTTGGACCCCTCGTGCTCATCACCGCCGCCGATGCGGCCGGTGTTGAGCACGTACACCTTCAGCTCGTGGCTGTGCAGCAGCTCCAGCATCCGGTTGCCCATGTCGGCCATGTCGCGGGGGAAGAACGGGTTGGTGCCGGGGACGCGGAGGAACTTGCCTTCCTCGTCCTTCCCGCCGGCCGAGGTGCCGGTGGTCTCGCCCAGCATGAAGAACGCGGCGGCCTGGGCCCGGTCCAGGCGTGCCACACCGGGCACGATGTTCTCGTTCCGGTTGAGGATCAGCAGGAACTCCGCTGGCGGGATGTCATCCGCCGACCACGGGTCGACATAGGAGAAGGGCCAGGTCGTACGGCCGTTCTTGGTGTAGGAGGTGTCGAAGAAATCGACCGCCCCGAGGCTGTCGACCGAGACGTTCTCCAGGTAGGCGTCCGGCTTGGTGGTGGCGTAGTAGATGGCGGGCTCGAACTTGGGATCGAGACCGAAGGTCTTCGCGAAGCAGCCGTTCTCGGTCGTGTAGACCTTGCCACCGGGCATGAGCGCGATGAAGTCGTCCTGGGCCGGCTTGCTTCCCAGCTGGGTGGTGAAGGTGGTCGTGGTCTTGCCGGTGCCGGACAGGCCGACGATAAGGATTCCGCGCGGCCGCCCGCCCACCGGCATCACTTTGCAGCCGGCGTGCAGGGCCAGGCCGCCGCGGTTGTAGACGATGTTGTTCCACATCCGCAGCCCGCCCTTTTTCGACTCACCGAAGTAGTCGGAGTTGAGCACGCGGGTGACGTTCGCTGCGAGGTCCACGGCGATGACGCGGTCGTCCGGGTAGCCGGGAGCGGGAAGGTTGGGTGTGTAGATGACCGTCGTGTCGGGCTCCCAGGTCGCGGGGTCGTAGTCGTCGCCCACGGGGTAGTAGAGCTGCTGCTGCATGCCCGCCACGTTGGCGTTGGCGGCCTCCATGATCAGCCGCGCCCGGGTGCGGAACTGGGGGTCCGAGCCGATGTAGCCGTCCACGACCACCACGTGGCTGTCGGCGATGTAGGCGGCCTGAGCCGCCGCGATACGGTCGAATTCCGCCCGGGTCATCGTTTGCTTGGTGGCATTGGTCGAGTCCTCGACGATGTAGGTCGACCTCGTGCTCCGGGAGTCCACCCTCGCCTTGACCGCTACATTGCCGAACTCGGTGACTACGGCGTTCGGCATTTTCTCCGCCAGCTCGCGAAGACGGTCCGCGGCCGGATTCCACTCAACCGTTGCCGCTTTTACCTCGTGCGCCACGTGCTCCTCCTCCTCGGCGCGCCTCATCGCACGCTCCGTGCCCGGGCCTGCCTTCCGCAATGCACGGTCATGTGCACCGTGTACTGCGAGATCTGGCGAGTGTACCCCGGCATGGGCGGATCGATTGCATGCGGTCGGGCACTTCCGCCCCGGCCCCGCACCGGCATGGGCCGGCAAGCGCGGCGAGACACCTTGGGAGAAGGGCGGAAAGCCACGATTGGCTGGCGCGAGAAAGGCTAAATTTGGCGGCCACGCGACGATGCGGCCGGCGCTTTCGTGGCTTTTGGTTTAGACCTTTGGTTTAAACCGCTGGTGGTAATTCGTGGCTGGTCACGCGCGCGGCCCGTCCGCGCGCACCTGCTCTACGTGACGCAGCGCCTCCCGCAGATCGGAGAGCCAGGAGTCCTCGTGCTCGCCGACCAGCCGCACGCACCAGGCGAGCGCGTCGCTGCGGCTGCGGGCCACTCCCGTGTCCACGAGTGTGTCCAGCACGCGCCGCTCCGACTGGCGGAGCCTGGTCATCACTGGGATGGAAAGTGTGGTGAACATCACCTTGTAGTCGTCACAGATGACGCCCCAGGACACCTTGCGGCGGAACGCGTTCTCCGCCTCCCGGGCGATCTCAATCCGCGCGTCACGGGTTTCCTGGCGGAACCGCCGGCTGCGGCCGATCGCCGCCGCCTCGGCGTCGGCTCCGGACGGTTCCGCCGTGCCCTCCGTGGCGGTGGCGGCAGTGTTCGCCGCCCGGACGGCGACCTCGTCCGCCGTCGCGGCAGTAGCCGCCGGGCTGGGCAGATGTCCGATGATCGTGATCTCCTCCCGGTCGATCACGATCATCGGTGCGCCCTCGAACCATTCCTCGGGCAGCCGTCTGGTGAACCACCCCCGGATCTGTTCCTGCGGGTGGGCAGCTTCGTCCTGCTTCGCAGATGGCATGTAATTATAATTACACACCACGAATACCGCGTGCAATATGCGCCACCCACCCGTGGCCATTCCGTTCGGTTGCGCTCTTTGGAACCGGCCAGCTCATCCCCCCGCGGACCGCAGGTCACCGCCGGCCCCGCAACGGGGCATACGGCCAGGCCCCAGCGTGGGATCACGCTGGGGTGGTCCGGGGTTCCCCGGCTAGCCCAGGGGATTGGCCGCGGCCGCGGCCGCCACCGCCGGCGCTACGGCGACCGCGCCAGCGAACTCGCTGCCCAGCGCCACCGGGACGATCTGCACGTCCATGCCGGGTTGCGGCGCCTGGATCATCATCCCCTTGCCGAGGTAGATCGCCACGTGCGAGATGTAGTTGGGCGCTGTCGGATCGGTGTGGTAAAAGAGCAGGTCGCCTGGCTGCAGCCGGCTGACCGGCACGGCCGGCCCCGTGCGCGCCTGGTCTGCTGCGACCCGCGGCATGGCCACACCGGCCCGCGCGAGCGACCATTGCACGAGCCCGGAGCAGTCGAAGGAGGTCGGCCCGGCGGCGCCCCACACGTACGGCATGCCCACCCTGCTCACGGCCGCCCGCAGGAAGGCCGTGCGCTGAGCCGGGCTCAGCAGGCCGCGCGTGACGGCTGGCGTTCCGGCCGTGCCGGGGTTACCGGCTTTGACGCGGACCGCCGGGGCGACAAGCAGCTCCACCGCCGCCTTCCGGGGCACTACCGCCTTGATTCTCGACTTGAGCGCGGAGAGGTGGGCGCGGTGCGCGCTGATCACGATCGCGTTGCCTGCCGGGAAGCCGAGCGAGCGCGCGACGGTGCGGGAAACGACGGCATCGACCCCGGCGATGCCGACGGTGCCGAGCCCGCCGACCCGAAGGGTCTCCAGCTGCCGACCGGCGACCTTGACCAGGCTGCCGGCGGGCAGCTTGGCCTGCCGGCCCATGGTGTAGGAGACGGCGATCGCCCCATCGGTGACGCTTTGCCACAGTGCGCTGCGCGACGCCGTGGGCCGGGCGGCGAAGCGGCGGAAGGCCGATGGGTTCACCCCGAGCACCGCGGCCACTGCCCCGTTCACCCTTACCCGTGCGGCCTCCACGGGCTCAGCCGCGCGCACCCCGCGCAGCCCCCGGACCTTCGCAACGACTCCGGCTGGCAGCGGGTCGTGCGAAACGACCAGCACATCTGCTGGCAGGAGCTTCCGCGGCGGCGGCGCCACCGACGGCGCGCCCGGCTGGCTGGCTGCTCCCCCGCCCCCCGGGCCGAAGGTGACAGGCGACGCCGGCTGCGCCGGTACCGACTTCGCCGCGGTCGCGGCAGTTACCCGGGCTTGGGATGCCTGGCCCGCTGACGGCGAGCCCGCCGCGACGACCAGCAGCGCGGCGGCCGCACTCAGGAGCGGCACGTACGGGCGGCATGGCCCGCTGGCCGGCACCCGCCGACCCGGGACCAGCACTCCCAGCACCCGCATACCCAGAATTCGCATATTGAGGACCCGCTGACCGAGGACCCGCATATCTCGGACTAACATACCCCGGCCCCCCTTATCCGGGATTCCCGTATCTGGGAAAATGGGTACCAGGGCCCGCGTGCCGGGGAGCCGCGCCGGCCGCGCCCGCGCTTGGGATCTGCGCGCCACCGCATGCCCGGCCCACGCATGGCGCGCACCACCCCTTTCACGGCCAGCTGCCAATGCCGGGCTCTATACCCACCTGCCGGGGCAGCTACCCGGCTGGCGCCGGGGCCGGGTAGGCGAGGGCCGCCCGGAGTTCTATGGGATCAGTGACCGGCATACGGCAGGTGAAGTTCCGGCACACGTAGGCGGCCGGGGCGCCGGCCACCAAGCCCCGCCCCGCCAGCAGCGGTACGATCTCCGCGGGCTCGGCCCGCGTCGTACCCGCCACGTCACCCGTGCCCGCCGCCGCACCATCAGCGGAGCGCTCGTCACCAGCGGACCGCGCACCGCCCGGGCCGTCATCCGGCGCCGATTCCACGCCCGCCGCCGCACGGTCATCGGACCGCCGCCCACCCGCACCGCTCAGGCCGTCATCCGGCCCCGGCTCCACGCCCGCCGCCGTACGGTCACCCGACCGCTGCCCGCCAGCACCGCCCGGGCCGCCGCCCGGCCCCACGCCCACGGATGCGCCGTCGCCGAGCGCGATGACCGCGCCTGGCGGCGCGGCCAGCATGGCCGAGCTATGAAGGGCGGCTGTGCGCGGGTCGCCGGCCGGGCCCACCACCGCGATCTCGGCTGGCCCTGCCACCACGGCCTCGGCCACGGCCAGGCCCGCGCCCGCGGCGCGCGGATACCGCGCAGCGATGGGGCCGAGCGCGCCCAGCGCGGCGAGGGCCGCTTCCCGGTGCCTGGCCGACCCGGTGAGCGCCCCGTAGCTCAGCAGCGCGGCCGCGGCGGCGAACGTGCCGGATGGGGTGGGGCCATCTATCGGATCGGCCGGCCGGTAGATCAGCGCCTCGCCGTCGTCGGCGGTGTCATAGAACGCACCGCCACCGTCGGTGAACCGGGACAGCGCGGTGTCCAGGAGCTGCCCGGCGACCCTGACCCAGCCGACCTGCCCGGTCACCCCGGACAGGACAAGCAGGCCCTCGGCCACGCAGGCATAGTCCTCAAGGACACCCGCGCTCGGGCCGGCCACTCCGGCCCGGGAGGTCCGGGCCAGCCGATCGCCCCGCAGGTGCAGCCGGGCGAGGAGGTCGGCCGCGCCGGTCGCGGCTTCGGTGAAGCCGCGGTCGCCGAGCAGCAGGCCGCATTCGGCGAGGGCGGCGATCGCCAGCCCATTCCACGCCGCGACAACTTTGTTGTCACGGCCGGGCCGGACCCGCCGCTCGCGCGCCGCAAGTAGCACGTCCCGCACGGCCGCGAACCGGTCCGGCTCGGCCGGGTCGGCGCGCAACTGGAGCACCGAACGGCCATGCTCGAAGGTGCCGGCCTGCGTTACGCCAAATATCTCCGCCGCGTAGCGGCCGTCCGCCTTGCCGAGTTCCGCCGCGAGCTCGGCCGGGGTCCAGGTGTAGAAGAGCCCTTCCTGCCCCTCGCTGTCGGCGTCGAGCGCGGACGCGAAGCCGCCTTCTGGCGTGCGCAGTTCCCGGATCATCCAGGCACAGGTCTCCCGGGCCACCCGCCGGGCGAGCGGATCGCCGGTGCGTCGCCACAGATGTGCGTAGACCCTGGCCAGCAGGGCGTTGTCGTAGAGCATCTTCTCGAAGTGCGGCACCACCCAGTCTGCGTCCACCGAGTACCTGGCGAACCCGCCGCCGAGCTGGTCGTACATGCCCCCCCGGGCCATCGCGTGCGCGGTGCCCGCCACCATCGCGAGCACCGTGCCGCCAGCAGGCCCGCCGTCCGCCTGCCCGCCGTCCGTCTGCCCACCGGCCGCATGGTCACTGTCAGGCCCGGCGGCCTCGCCAGCGGCCGGCCCAGCGTCCTCATTACTTGCCAGCGTGCCGCCCGCCGGCGTGCTGGCCGCTCCAGCGCCCCCGCTGCCTTGTCCGGTGGCGGGCCGCTCGGAGTTGCGGAGCAGGAACTCCAGCACCATCGACGGCGGAAACTTCGGCGCCCCGCCGAACCCGCCGCGCTGTTCGTCGTAGTCCGCCGCCAGCGTGGTCACTGCCTGGTCGCACAACGCCGCCAGGTCCGCCACGGGCGCCTGCCCATGCAGTGGCGCCCCCCGTTCCGCCAGGGTCGCGGCGATCCGGCCAGCCTGCCCACTGACGCCGTCACGATCGTCACGCCAGGCCTTCGCCACCCCGAGCACCAGGCGCTGGAAGGTCTCGCGCGGGTAATAGGTCCCGCAGTAGAACGGCTCGCCGTCCGGTGTCATGAACACGGTCATCGGCCAGCCACCCTGGCCCGTCATCGCCAGGGTGGCTGCCATGTAGACCGCGTCCACGTCGGGGCGCTCCTCGCGATCCACCTTGATAGCTACAAGGTTCTCGTTCAGCAGTTCGGCGGTTTCGGGATCCTCGAAGGACTCATGTGCCATCACGTGGCACCAGTGGCAGGCCGCGTAGCCGACCGAGAGCAGCACAGGCACATCCCGTGCCCGCGCCTCCGCGAACGCTTCGTCGCTCCAGGGCCACCAGTTCACCGGGTTGCCCGCGTGCTGGAGCAGGTAGGGGCTGGTCGCATCGCTGAGCCGGTTCATGTGAGCCTTCCTGTGGCCGTCTGTTACCCCCAGCCTGCCCGCCACCACACCGTTCAGCCACGCCGGGTCCAGTACACCCCGGCTTAGTCACGCCGGGTCCGGTGCACCCCACTTGGCCACGCCGGGTCCGGTGCACCCGCCGTCGTGCAGCCACGCCCGGATCCGGTGCGCTCGCCATCCCGCCCGATGCGGTTGCTCTCCATCTAGTTAATGAATATGATTCCCACTATCGTTTTCACCAAGCCGGGGCGAGCTGGACGGGCAGCAATGAGACATGCCATGCGTGGGCGACGGGCCATCACCGGCCGGCCATGTGACACGGGCGGGCGGCCACATGGCATGACCGGGCCGCCGTGGCGCCGCTGCCATGGCGGGCGCGCCAGGTCCCGCTGCCCGGGCACACGGCGGAGCCGGGCATCGCGGTGGCTGGCTGCCGCAGCGGGTCCGGTCGCAGTGACCATGCTGACCACCGCCTGCGGCGCCGCTAGCGGGGCGGGCACGCCAGCGCAATCCCGGGTGGTCGACGTCATCGCCGCCGAGAACTTCTGGGGGAGCCTGGTCAGCCAGCTGGGCGGAGCGCGGGTGCGCGTGATCAGCATCGTCACCGACCCCAGCACCGATCCCCATGATTATGAGAGCTCCGCCTCGGCCGCCCGCGACGTGGCCGAGGCCGAATACGTGATCCAGAACGGCGCAGGTTACGACGACTGGATGGGCAAGCTGCTCGCCGCCAGCCCCAACCCGGACCGCCGGGTTTTCAACGTCGGCTCCTACCTGGGCAAGCACCCCGGGGACAACCCCCATCTGTGGTACAACCCGGACTACGTCACCGCCGCGGAGAATCACATCGAGGCGGACCTGAAGGCGCTCGACCCCGGCGGCAAGGCCTACTTCACCGCCCGGCGCAAGGCCACCGATGCGGCGTTCGCGGGCATCCGGGCCCAGCTCGCACAGATCCGGAGCACCGACGCCGACAAGCCGGTGGCCTCGACCGAAAGCATCGTCGTCTACCTCGCGCGCTACCTGGGGCTGAAACTGATCACCCCGCCAGCGTTCATGAACGCCGTGTCGGAGGGCAACGACCCGCCGGCGGCCAGCGTGGCGGAGATGACGCGGCAGCTTTCCGCACGGCAGGCCGACGTGCTCGTGTACAACAAGCAGACCGCCACCGCGCTGACCACCAGCATCCGCGAGCTCGCCGCGCGCAGCCACATCCCGGTGGTCGGCGTCACCGAAACGATCCAGCCCCCGGGGGCGACCTTCCAGACGTGGTTCTCCGGCGAGCTGACGGCACTCCGCCATGCCCTGGGAGGGGGAGCGCCATGATGAGCACCACCCAGCCCGTCCCGCCCGCCGGGCCCCGGGCCGGGCTGGAGCCGCGCGCGGTGATCGAGGCTTCCGGGCTGGCATCTGGGTACGGCGGGAAGATCATCTGGTCGGGCGCCGACTTCAGCGTCGGCGCCGGGGAGTTCCTCACCGTGCTAGGCCCCAACGGGGCGGGCAAGTCCACGCTGCTGCGCATGGTACTGGGCCTGCTGGCGCCCGCCGACGGTACCCTGCGGGTGTTCGGCGGGCCGCCGGAGCGGGGCAATCCCGGCATCGGGTACGTGCCGCAGCGCCGCGCGCTCGACCCGGATCTGTCCATCAGCGCCGAGGACATCGTGGGACTGGGCGTGGACGGGCACCGCTGGGGAGTGCGGCTCTCCCCGCGCGCGGGCAGGCAGCGCCGGGAAGCGGTAGCCGAGGCGCTGGCCGCGGTCGGCGCCGCCGGCTACGCGCGCCGGGCCGTGGGCCGGCTGTCCGGCGGCGAGCAGCAGCGGCTGCAGCTCGCCCAGGCACTGGTCACCCGTCCCCGGCTGCTGCTTCTTGACGAGCCGCTGGCCAGTCTCGACCTGCGCAGCCAGCAGGAGGTGAGCCAGCTTGTCGCCGACCTGCGCGCCGAGCAGGGGTTCGCCGTGGTGCTGGTTACCCACGACATCAACCCGGTGCTGCCGGTCACCGATCGAGTCATGTACATCGCCGGGGGAAGTGTCAGCATCGGCACCCCGGCTGAGGTGATCACGAGCGAGAACCTCTCCCGCCTTTACCAGGCCGAGGTCGAAGTGCTCACCGACTCCCGCGGCCGCGTGTTCGTGGTCGGGCTGGAAGCGGAGACGGCCCATCCCCACTCACCCTCCACTCCGGCCGGGGTCCAGTCATGATCACCACGGCCGCCCAGGTCCCCGCCTTCACCCCCGGACCCGGCTGGAATATCGTCGCCGACGTCCAGGACATGCTCAGCTTCGCCTTCATGCGCAACGCATTCGCCGCGGGAACCGCCTCGGCGATCGTGGCGGGCCTGATCGGCTACTTCGTGGTGCTGCGCCAGTCAAGCTTCGCCGCGCACGCGATCTCCCACATCGGCTTCGCCGGCGCCGCCGGCGCAGTGCTGCTGGGGTTCAGCCCCGTGCTCGGTGTGGCGGCGCTCAGCCTGGCCGCCAGCGGGGCGATGGGCACGCTCGGCAAGCGGCTGCGCGGGCGGGATGTGGTGATCGGCCTGGTCATGGCCGCGTCGCTGGGCCTGGGCTACCTGTTCATCAGCCTGTATACGGGCAACGCGCAGAACGCCTACTCGATCCTGTTCGGGCAGATATTCGGGATCACCACCGGCGCGGTCCTGATCACGATCGGCACAAGTGTGATCGTGCTCGCCGCGCTCACGGCCATCTTCCGGCCGCTGCTCTTCGCCTCGCTGGACGAAGAGGTCGCCCAGGCCCGCGGCATCCCGGTGGGAGCCATCGGCATCGGCTTCATGCTGCTGATGGCGCTGGCCGTCAGCGAGGCCGTGCAGGTCTCCGGGGTGTTGCTGATCTTCGCGCTGCTGGTGGCGCCGGGTGCCATCGCCGAGCGGATCGCCCGCCGCCCGGCCACCGCCCTGGGCCTGTCGGGCTGCCTGGCCGTGCTCATTACCTGGATCTCGCTGACGCTGTCGTACTACACGCCCTACCCGGTCAGCTTCTACGTCACGAGCCTCGCCTTCGCGGGATACCTCGCCGCCCGCGCCTGGACCGCGTGGGCAGGGCAGGCGGGCCGAGGCCGACGGCTCGCGGCGCGGCGGCAGGGGCAACGCGACGCCGGGATGCAGGCCCGGGGGACTGCTACGGTGCGGTTGTGAGCACGCCGGCCAAGCCCGACTGGGGCCGGGGCACGCGGGTGCGCGGCACCCGGCAGGCCGAGGCGCTGGCCTCGGTCCTCGGCAGCCTGCCGGGCTTCTGGAGCGCCCAGCAGATCCACGCCGAGCTGCGCCGCCGGGGCGAGCGGATCGGCCTCACCACCGTTTACCGGCACTTGCAGGTGCTCAGCGAGGACGGCCGGGTGGACACCATCCGCGAGGCCAGCGGGGAGACGCTGTACCGGCAGTGCCGCAGCGAGGCCCACCACCATCACCTGATCTGCCGGGTCTGCGGCGCCAGCGTGGAGGTCGAGGGGCGGGCCGTGGAACAGTGGGCCGCCAAGGTGGCGGCCGAGGCCGGGTTCACCGCGGTCGACCACACCGTGGAACTGTTCGGCCTGTGCCCCCGCTGCGGCACGGCCTGACGGCCCGCGCGTTCATGAACGAGGATGACCAGCGCCGGGCCACCGAGTTCCTGACGGAGCTGTACGCCGCCGGCGGCATCGACACGGGACGGTTCAATACCGGCGTCGCCGGGCTGCTCGCAGCCACCACAGAGACCGAGCTCGCCGACGTCGTCCGGTCGCTGCCGCCGCCCGTCGCCCTCACCAGCCCGGACCGGCGGCTCACCAAGCCCCTCGAGATCCATTCCGGCATGAGGCGGCTGCGGCTCACCGGCCGCTGGCAGGTCGCCAGGGAAACACACGTCAGCGCCGACCTGGGCAGCGTAAGGATCGACCTCACCGAGGCCGAGTTCGACGACCGCGTCATCGATCTGCACGTGTACACCAGATGGGGAAGCATCACAATCATCGTGCCGCGGGGTGTCGGCGTCCAGATCATCCACCACCGGGGCGGCATCGACTCGCGGCTGGAACCGCCGCTGCCGGGGCTCCCCCTCGTCCGGCTCGACGTGACCACGAACATCGGCAAGGTCCACCTCCGTCACCCGGCTGCACCGGGCGGCAAGAGGCGCTGGCCCCGCGCCAGGAGGCGCTGACGGCGGGTGAACCGCTCGCCGGTCCGGGGTGCCGGGCGGCTCAGCCACCGGAGGGCTGGAACGCGGCCCAGCCGGGGGCTGGAACGCAGCTCAGCCACCCGGGCCAGAACGTCGGTCAGCCACCGGGGCGGCGGAACTCGGCCACCCAGCGGCGGCCCGGGGGCTGATGCCCGGCATCGGCCACGTTGTCGATCCGGACCGGCTCCAGGCCGGTCTCCGCGAAGGCCCCGACCTCAGCGCGGGTGATCGGCCACGGTGGCCACGGGCCGGGCTCCTCGCCGTCCGCCCGGGCCAGCGCGATGACGACCAGCGTCCCGCCCGGCGCCACCATGTGCCCGATGCGGGCGATCGCGTCCCGGCGCGGCGGGTCGGGCAGCGACTGGACGGTCTGGCTCTCCACCACCAGGTCGAACGCCTCCCGCCACTCGGTGGGCGGGTCCAGCAGATCCGCGACCCGGTAGTCCACGGCGGAGCCGGGGAAACGCCGCCGTGCCGCCCGGATCGCGCTGGCGGAGATGTCGAAGGCGACCACGGCGAATCCCCGGCCTGCGATGTACTCCGCGTCCGCGCCGAGCCCGCAGCCGACGACGAGCGCCCGCCGCGCACCGCCGTTCAGCACCTTCTCCTCTGCCCACCCGGTGAGCAGCCAATGCGGCGCGCCGCGGTCCCATGGCACGACCGCGGTGCCCTCCTCCGCCGCCGCGTACAGGGGCTCGAACCACCCCGTCGGGTCGCCCGCCGACAGGGCCCGCGCCACCAGGCGGTCGGTCCCCGAACCGGGGTCGGCCGACGGCGCTTCCTCCCCCGCGCTCAACGCGCGCCCCGCCCGGCCGGGCGTCTGTCCGCCATGGCGTCTACCGTAGCGGGCTGACCACGCCGTGGCATCATGACCGGGTGCGCGTCCTCCGTACCCCCGACCATCGCTTCGCGGGCCTGCCGGGCATCGGCTACGACCCTCGTTACGTGAACGTCGGCGACCTGTGGATGGCCTACGTGGAGACCGGGCCCGCCGACGGCGAGCCGGTGCTGCTGCTGCACGGGGAGCCGAGCTGGTCGTTCCTGTACCGCACCGTGATGCCGGTGCTGGCCGAGGCCGGTTTCCGGGCGATCGCCCCCGATCTGATCGGGTTCGGCCGGTCGGACAAGCCGGCCGCGATCGCCGACCACAGCTACGCACGGCACGTGGACTGGGTCCGCGCGTTCGCCTTCGACCGGCTGGACCTGCGGGGGCTGACCCTGGTCGGGCAGGACTGGGGCGGCCTGATCGGGCTGCGGCTGGTCGCCGAGCATCCGGACCGGTTCACGCGTGTGGTGGCGGCGAACACCGGCCTGCCCACCGGGGATCATCCCATGCCGGACGTCTGGCTGAGGTTCCGCGAGGTCGTGCGCACCGCACCGACGCTGAGCGTGTCACGGCTGGTCCAGTCCGGCTGCCAAACGAAGCTGCCCGATCACGTGCTCGCCGCCTACGACGCGCCGTTCCCCGACGAGAGCTTCCTCGCCGGGCCGCGGGCCATGCCTGGCCTGGTGCCCACCTCACCGGACGACCCGGCGGCGCCGGCCAACCGCGCGGCATGGCAGCGGCTGGCGGCCTGGGACCGCCCGTTCCTGGTCGCGTTCAGCGACCGCGACCCGATCACCGGCGGCATGGCCGACATCTTGAAGCGCACCATCCCCGGGGCCGCCGGCCTGGAGCATCCGGTGATCGCTGGGGCCGGGCACTTCCTGCAGGAGGACGACGGCGTGTGGCTCGGGGAGGTGATCGCTGCGTTCATCTGCGCGCACCCGGCATGCGGCTAATACGGAGGAGGGACCGGGCATCCAGCCGCAGCAGGGATGAGGCACCGGACGCAGCAGGGACCGGGCATCGACCAGCGGCGCCTTGGCCCCGGCGATCGTGCCCGGGTACCCGCCAGCGGCACGTATTTTGGGGCAATGGAGGAGAATCGGGCCCGCAGGGTCGCCGACGCGCTTCGCGACCGCGGCATCAACGCGCACTTCGCCGAAGTCGGCACCTTTCAGTTCGGGGTGCGGGTGACCCTGTCTGACGGGCGTGTAGCGGAATGGGACACTGACGGCACGGCCGGGCTCGAGGCCCAGGTCATGCAGGACGGAGACCTCGTCGGCTACGTCCCCGAGATCGAGGGCTCCGAGGTCTTCACCGAGCAGCAGGTGGTCGACGCCATCGCGCGGACCGACTACGACCAGCCCATCGCCCGCCAGCGCACGACCACGCCGCCACCGGCCGAGCCCCTGCCCCGGGAAGGCGGGCTGTTCCGCCGGTTCCGGGATGGCCTCCGCTACAGGTAGCCGGGAACCGGCCCACGCACGCCTCCCGCCCGGAAGCCTGGGCCTCGGTGGGTCACCCCACCCGCTCCGGCACGCCGGCGGCCTCCGGCGCGGGCGGCAGCCCGCCATCTTCCCGGATGCCGTAGCGCGAGTACAGCTGGCGCAGCGGACGCGGCGCCCACCAGTTCGCCCGCCCGAGAAGCCGCATGGTCGCTGGCACCAGCAGCACCCGGATGATCGTGGCGTCCACCACCAGGGCGATGATCATGCCGATGCCCAGCAGCTTGATGAACGTGATCCCGGACGCCGAGAACGCGCCGACCACGATCACCAGTAGCAGCGCCAGGCTGGTGATGATGCCGCCGGTACGCTGCAGGCCGCTCGCGACCGCCGCGGTGTTGTCGCCGGTGACGTCGTAGCGCTCACGGACCCGCGACAGCAGGAACACCTCATAGTCCATGGACAGCCCGAAGATGATCGCCAGCATCAGAATCGGCATGGTCGGGTCGATGGTGCCGGTCGGCGTGAAATTGAGCAGTCCGGACAGGTGGCCCTCCTGGAAGATCCATACGATCGCGCCGAACGTCGCGGTCAGCGACAGGGCGTTCATCACGATGGCCTTGAGCGGCAGGACCACCGACCCGAACGCCAGGAACAGCAGCAGGAACGTGGCGAGCACCACCACCAGCGCCATCCACGGCAGGGTGTGGCCCAGGCTGGCCAGCTCGTCCACGAGCTGCGCGGTCACGCCGCCGACGAACACCTGCGCCCCGGCCGGCGGCGGCACCGCGCGCACCCGCTCCACCAGTGCCCGCGCCGCCGCGGACTCGGGATTGGCGGCGTAACGCAGATCCACCCGCGCCACGTTGCCTGCCACGCCGGTCACCTGCCCTGCGACGACCCCGGGGATGTGCCGCAGGCGCGTCAGGTAGTCGGCCAGGGCGGCCTGCCGCGCCGGAGCATCGGCGGGCCCGGCGAACTTGACCACGGCCTCGATGGGAGTGGTGGCGTTGGCCGGGAAGTCGCTGGCGAGGGCCTCCGAGACAACCCGCGGCGCCGCGTTCGCGGGCAGGGCGCGGGCGTCCGTGCCGCCCCAGGTGATGGAGCGGAACGGGGAGCCGAGCGCGAGCAGCAGCACGACGGTCACGGCCACGTAGGCAACCGGCCGGCGCATGACGCTGCGGGCGATGCGGTACCAGGCCCCGCTGGCCTCGTCCGCGGCCGGTGCGGGAGCAGCCTTCCGGCGGCGGATGCGCAGCGCGTTGACCCGGTAACCGAGCACCGCGAGCAGCGCGGGCATGACGGTCAGCGCGGCCAGCATGTCCACCACGACGGTCGCCACGCCGCCGTAGCCCATGGAGCGCAGGAACATCTCGGGGAACAGCATCAGGCCGGCCAGGGCGACTGCGACGGTGACGCCGGACACGGCCACGGTCCGGCCCGCGGTGGCCACCGTCCGGGCCAGCGCATCCTCGACCGAGGGGCGGCTGCGCAGCTCCTCCCGGAACCGGGCGACCATGAACAGGCCGTAGTCGATGGCCAGGCCCAGGCCGAGGATGGTGGTGATGTTGATCGAGTAGATCGACACGTCGGTGACCAGGGTCAGCAGCCGCAGCGCGGCAAACGAGCCGAGGATGCCGATCGCCCCGATGGCGAGCGGCATGCTGGCGGCGGCCAGGCTGCCGAAGATCACCAGCAGCAGGATGAGGAGCGCCGGCATGGAGATGCCCTCGGCCCGGCCGATATCCGCCTTGACCTCCTCGTTGATGGCCAGCTCGGTCGGGATCTGCCCGCCCACCCGCTCGGTCAGGCCCGCGGCGCCGAGCTTGCCGCTGATGGCCTGGTACGTCTTCATCTGCGCGGCATCGCCGGCGCCGGCCAGCCGCAGCAGCGCGTAGGTCTCGTGCCCGCCGCGCCCGGCGAACAGCGGCGACCCGGTGGACCAGTACGTCTGGTAGGAGAGGACCTTGTCCGTGGGCAGCGCGGCCAGGCTCTGGGTGACCGCGGCCCGGTAAGCGGGGTCCCGCACGGTCAGAGCCGGGCTGCGGTAGAGCACTACTACATCGGCGGTGTCCCGCCCGAACGCGCGGGTCGCCAGGGTGCCCGCCCGCTCGCTCTCGCTGCCCGGCGCGGTGAAGCCCCCGCCGGACTGCAGCGCGCCGAACACACCCGTTCCCCACAGCGCCGCGCCGACCACGGCCACCGCCGCTACCAGCAGGACCAGCCGCCGGCGGCGGTATACGAAACGCCCCCATGCCTCGAACATTCGGCTCCTCCGCCGTTAGACTGTTACCTGGCGTTTACATTGGTGAACGATGTAAACTGCGAACAGTGTTAACTTGGCATACACTGTTCACGATTGTCAAGTGTGTTAAGGAACGGAGGCCGGCGTGGTGGTAGAGGCACCGAGCCGCCGGGACCGGGTGCGGGCAGCGACCGCTGACGAGATCAAGCAGACGGCCCGCCGCATCCTGGTGGCCGAGGGGCCGGAGGCGTGCTCGCTGCGGGCGATCGCCCGCAAGATGGGCATGACCGCACCCGCCCTGTACCGGTACTTCGACAGCCGCGAGGACCTGATCAAGCACGTGGTCGCCGACATCTTCACCGAGATCGCCGGCGGCATCCACGCCGCGATCGAGGCCGCCGGCCAGGACAGCGGCGGCGACATGGTGGCCAAGCTCGTCGCCGCCTGCGGCGAGTTCCGCTCCTGGTCACTCGGTCACAAAGAGGAGTTCGGCCTGCTGTTCGGCACCCCGCTGCCTGGCCTGGAGGCCGTGCACGACGATGTGATCGACGACTGCGCGGCGAAGTTCAGCGGCGAGTTCTTGGCGCTGTTCCTGGAGCTGTGGCGCAAGCACCCGTTCCCGGTCCCCGGTGACGACCAGATCGACCCCAGCCTGCGCGAGCAGCTGGCGCACTACCGAGAACTGCTCGGGGCCGGCCTTCCGCTCGGCGCGGGCCTCACGTTCCTGCGCTGCTGGGTCCGGCTCTACGGCATGGTCAGCCTCGAGGTCTTCGGCCACCTGCACTTCGCCCTGGACGACGCGGCGCCCATGTTCGAGATCACCCTCGCCGAGCTCGCCGAGCTCGTCGGCCTGCAGTACCCACCGCCTCGCTAAAGGCAGCCCGCCGCGCATCCCGGCAGCGCCGACCGCAGCGCGCCAAGCTGGTGCCGCTGCCCGCTGGCCGGTGCCGCAGCCCGCTGGGCGGTGCCGCTGCCGCCGGGCGGTGCCGCTGCCCGAAGACCGGTACCTGTGGAGAAGCTGCGTGGCTACTGGTGGCCGAGGACGGCGTGCGGGACGTATCGCTCCTCCAGGCGGCGCATCTCGTCGTCGGTGAGGTCGAGCTTCACGGCGGCGAGGGCGTCCTCCATGTGACCGGACTTGGTGGCGCCCACGATGGGGGCGGTCACGCCGGGCCGGTGCAGTAGCCAAGCCAGCGCGACCTGCGCCGGCGGGACGCCGCGCGCGGCGGCCACCTCGGCCGCCGCGTCCACCACGTCGAAGTCGGCCGGGTGCTGGTAGAGGCTCTCGCCGAAGGGGTCGGTGTTCGCCCGGGTGGTGCGACGTTCACCTTCCCGGGTCCGGGTGCCGGCCAGCGTGCCGCGGGCAAGCGGGCTCCACGGGATGACGGCGATCCCCTGGTCGAGGCACTGCGGGATCATCTCCCGCTCCTCTTCCCGGTAGAGCAGGTTGTAGTAGTTCTGCATGGAGACGAACCGGGTCCAGCCGTGCCGGTCCGCCGCATGCTGCGCCTTGGCGAACTGCCAGGCGAACATGCTGCTCGCACCGATGTAGCGGGCCTTGCCGGACTTGACCACGTCGTGCAGCGCCTCCATCGTCTCCTCGATCGGCGTCCGCCGGTCCCACCGGTGGATCTGGTAGAGGTCGACGTAATCCATGCCGAGCCGCCGCAGCGACGCGTCGATCGCGGAAAGGATGTGCTTGCGGGACAGGCCCCCGGCGTTCTCCCCCTCCCCCACCGGCATGAACACCTTGGTGGCCACGACCACCTCGTCGCGCTGGAAGAACCTGTCGAGCAGCCGCCCGGTGGCCACCTCGCTGGCCCCGCCGGAGTAGACGTCCGCGGTGTCGAAGAAGATCACGCCACCTTCGGCCGCGACGCGGACGATCGGCTCGGCGGCATCCTCATCCAGCACCCACGGCCGGTCACTGTTGTTCCCGAAGCTCATCATCCCGAGGCACACGCGCGACACGCGCATGCCCGTCGCGCCAAGGTTGACGTACTCCATGATCACCTCATGATCGCTGCGTCATCGGACAGGTCTGTGTAAGCGAGATTACGTCCGGCCGCGGGGGCCTCGCCGCCCGGGACAGCCTGCGCGGACAGCCCCGCTCGGGACAGCCTGCGCGGACAGCCCCGCCCGGCCCGGCGGGCGGGTCTGTCAGGCCACGAACGGCTGGCCGGACTCGCTCGTCATCGGCCGTCCCGCGGCCTGCCAGCCGAACATGCCGTCCGACACGTTGAGCGCCCGCCAGCCCGCCCCGGCGAGGGCCCGTGCGGCGTGGTCCGAGCGTCTCCCCGACCGGCAGATCACATAGACCTCGCTGCCGCGGTCGATCTCCAGATAACGGGCGCCCAGCTCGCCCAGCGGGATGTGCAGGGCACCGGGCACATGCCCGGCTTCCCACTCATCGGCTTCCCGCACGTCCAGCAAGAACGCGTCAGCGGGCACCTCGGTCGCGGGCACCTGGAGCACGGTGCTGTTCTGGCTCATCCGTTCCTCCACGCATTCGGCTGCGATTCCTGGGCTGGCCGGGCAGATGGGGTATGCCGGCGGACCTCCAGCCGGACGAGCCCGGGCGGGCGTAGCTCGCTACGTCCCGGAGGTTCCGTTTGGCTTGCTGTCCTGGGTGGCCGCGGCGCCTTGCTCCTGGCCCTGGCCGTTCTCGCGCCACTTCGGGCCGGGGACCACCTTGCGGAGCTGCTTGTTCATCGAGCGCAGCAGGAAAAACAGCGCCACGCCCATCCCGGCCACGATCAGGAACCCGAGGACACCGGGCACCACGGCGCTGGCCGAGGCGGCGGCGATGTCGGTCACGGGCTCACCTTCTCCCGGACGCCGGCGAACAGATCGTCCTCCGGCAGTTCAGTATCCACCACGGACCTGGCGAGGTGATAGTCCTCGGTCGGCCACGCCGCCTGCTGTACCTCGAGCGGGCAGGCGAACCAGGAGCTCTCCGGGTCGATCTGGGTGGCGTGGGCGATGAGCGCCTGGTCGCGGACGGCGAAGAAGTCTGCGCACGGGACGCGGGTGGTGATCTCCAGCTCCGGCCTGGCGGCGCGGTCCTCGTCGTCCCAGCGCGCGAACCACTCCGCGTACGGGGACTCCAGCCCGCGGCGCTGCATCTCCTCGTGCAGCGCAGTGAACCGCGCCCGGTGGAAGCTGACGAAGTAGTACATCTTGAGCGGCTGCCAGGGCTCGCCCGAGCCGGTGTAGCGGTCGGGGTCGGCGGCGGCGTCGAACGCCTCCAACGAAACCTGGTGCGTCATCACGTGATCGGGATGCGGGTAGCCGCCGTTCTCGTCGTAGGTCAGCATCACGTGCGGCCGGAACTCCCGCACCGCCCGGACCAGCGGCTCGGCGGCGTCCTCCAGCTTCTGCAGCGCGAAACAGCCCTCCGGCAGCGGCGGGGGCGGATCGCCACCGGGCAGGCCGGAGTCGACAAAGCCGAGGAACTGCTGCCTGACACCCAGGATCTCCCGGGCCCGGGCCATCTCGTCCCGCCGGACGCGGCTGAGGTCAGCCCGGATCTCGGGCCGGTCCATGGCCTTGTTGAGTATGTCGCCCCGCTCACCGCCGGTAAGGGTGCAGACCATGACGTCCACTCCCGAGCGGACGTAACGCGCCATCGTGGCCGCGCCCTTGCTCGACTCGTCGTCCGGGTGCGCGTGCACTGCCATCAGCCGCAGCGGCGCCGGCCGGAGGCGGCTTGTGGCGGCGGGATCGTCGGGCATGACAGACAAAACGTCCCTTCGGAAGGGTGAGCGGGTCCTATCACACGCCGCCGGGGCACCTGGGAGCACCAGCACGGCAGCGGCGGAAAACCATCTTGCATGACAACCGGCAGCGGGGGAACGTCATTCCCTTGAGAGGCGCGGTGCGGTCCCCTGGTCTGCCTCAGGCCAGGCTCCATCCGTCGCCCCGCCGGCTATTGACTGATACGACACATGCGTAAGCCTTGTGCAGCGGTGCTGGTCGTGATGTGCGCGGAAGCCGGCCTGTGCGCAATTCTCCATGTCGCCCACATCCGGCGGCAGGCATGCCAGGATCGCCGAGGTAGCTTGTTGTGTCGGCCAGGCAGCGCCTGCTCACGTGCGGGTACACCTCGCCAGAGGCCTGGACTTCAGCCACCTCCAATTCACGATCGAGGCTTGCGGGAGTGATCCGGTTGTGAGCGAGAGGATCGCGACGCCGGCCTCCGGCGCAGCGCCTGAGCGGGGGGCCAGCCTGGGTCGGCGGGTGCGGCTGAGCGCGACCGGGGCGGTCATCGCCGGGGCGGTCGCCGTGGCGCTGGGTCTGCGGGTCTATGAGCTCAGTCGGCCTGGCTTCTTGCTGGGGGTCACACAATACGACGACGGACCCTACTTCGGCAGCGCGCTGCGCCTGCTCGACGGGAGCCTGCCCTACCGGGACTTCGTCGTTGTCCAGCCGCCTGGGATCACCTTGCTCATGGCCCCGGCCGCGCTGCTGGCGAAGCTGACCGGCACGGCAGGGGGGATGGCCGCCGGGCGGATCCTGACCACCCTGGCCAGCACGGGCGCCATAGCCCTGGGCGGCCTGCTGGTACGCCACCGCGGTGTCCTGGCGACCCTGGTCACCTGCGGTATCCCCGTGGCCTACCCGGCGAGCGTGGGGGCGTCGCACACGGTGCTGGTTGAGCCGTGGCTGGTGCTGTTCTGCCTGATCGGGGCGGTGGCTGTGTTCGACGGCGACTGGCTGGCCGCCAGCCGCAGACGGCTGGCCTGGGGCGGGGTGGCGTTCGGGTTCGCTGGCGCGATCGAGGCCTGGGCGATCGTGCCGGCGCTGGCGGTGCTGATCGCCGCGGGCTGGCCGGGGGGGACGCGGGGGCGGGTGAGGCGGGCCGGGATCTACGCCGGCGGGGTCGCGGCCGGGTTCTTGATCCCGGTGGTGCCGTTCGCAGCGGCCTCCCCGACCGGGTTCTACCGCAGCCTGATCACAGCCCAGATCGGCCCCCGCGCCCACCCCCAGCGCGTCGCGATCTGGGTGCGGCTGACCAACATGACCGGGATCACCGACCTACACGTGTCCTCCCACGCGGCGGTCGCCCTGATCGCGCTGGCGATCGCGGGGGCCATCGTCACCTTCACGATCGCCGCGTGGTGGCTGACCCGTCAGTCCCCGCCGGCCCTGGATGCCTTTGCCCTGGCCGCCACCGCCGCGATCGTGGTCATGTTCATGTGGCCCGACCAGTTCCACTATCACTTTCCCGCATTCTTGGCCCCGTTCCTGGCCATGGCCATCGCCCTGCCCGCTGCCCGCCTCACCACAGCGCTCGAAACCGCCCGGCCCGACCTGATCTCCTTGACCCGATGGGCCGCACCCGGCGCCGCGGCTGCCGTCCTCATCGGCTTCGCCGCGCTGCACGTCCGCACCGAAATGCGCCTCGGCCGCTACGCCAGCCTGAGCACCGCGACCTCGGCCCAGATACAGCGGATCGTCCCGCCCGGTGACTGTGTCCTCACCGACCAGGCCGCTTACCTGATCGCCGCCAACCGGTTCACCTCCGACGTGCCCGGGTGCTCGCAGATGATCGACGGGCTCGGCACCGACCTGGCCCTGTCCGGCGGGCTCAAGCCAGGGACCGGCGCCGGCCACGTGCCCGCCGTCGCAGCCATCTGGGAGAACGGGTTCACCCATGCCCAGTACGTGTGGCTGACCATCCATGCGTCTCGCCGGGTCGCCTGGACTCCTTCGCTGCGGGCCTACTTCCGGGAGCACTTCGCCCAGGTGATGAAAGACGCCCGCGGCGACCGGCTGTACGCACGCAAGAGCCTCTCGGGCACCCGCTGACCGGTCTGCCCGGTTAGATGTCGTAGTTCGGC
>Ga0114129_10002610_pt1 | contig 25066 bp, 25 predicted proteins | sample RhiMetdeltSRZDD1_FD_80071 | JGI IMG/M metagenome (GOLD analysis project Ga0114129, IMG submission 80071) | Populus rhizosphere microbial communities from Tennessee, USA - Rhizosphere MetaG P. deltoides SRZDD1 (version 2) (version 2) | ecosystem: Host-associated > Plants > Roots > Rhizosphere >...
CCTGCGTGAGGCACACCCTGCAAGCCGAGGACTTCGACCGGCGTTGACGGGCCCGCGCCTTCGACAGGGCGTCCACGGTCATCAAACATCGCGCGCACTCGCCCGAACACCTGCCCCGCGATGAACGGGTCGCCAACTTTGACTGTGCCCTGCTGCACGAGCAGCGTCGCAACTGCGCCGCGCCCGCGATCGAGCTTCGCCTCGAGCACGACGCCGCTGGCCAGACGATCCGGATTGGCTTTGAGCTCCAGCAGGTCCGAGGTCAGCAGTATCATCTCGAGTAGCGAGTCGAGGTTCTGCTGCTTCTTGGCAGACACCTCGACCATCACCGTGTCGCCTCCCCACCCGTCCCACAAGAGACCGCGATCGGCGAGCTGCTGCTTGACTCGATCAGGCTGAGCCTCGGGCTTATCGATCTTGTTTACCGCGACAAGGATCGGAACTTCAGCCGCTCGAGCGTGATCTATCGCCTCCAGAGTCTGTGGCATCACGCCGTCGTCGGCGGCAACTACAAGCACGACGACGTCGGTTACCCGAGCGCCTCGCGCGCGCATCATCGTGAACGCTTCGTGGCCAGGCGTGTCCAGAAACACAATGCGTCGCTTCTTTTCAACATTATCCGGATCGGACACCTCGACTGAATATGCGCCGATGTGTTGAGTGATACCGCCGGCTTCGCCCTCGGCGACGTGTGTCTTTCGAATCGCGTCGAGCAATGAAGTCTTGCCGTGATCGACGTGGCCCATCACGGTGACGACCGGAGCGCGGGGAGCAGTCCCTTCGTCGCCCGACTCGATGAACTTTTCCTCCTCCTCCTCGCTTATCATCTCTTCAAACGGGACGAAGGTTGCGTCATAGCCAAACTCTTTCCCAATCTCTTTGGCGATGTCCTGGTTCAGCGTCTGATTAATCGTAGCCATTACACCGCGTTGGAGCAGTAACTGAACTATTTCCTTCGCCTTTACGTCGAGCTTCTCTGAGAACTCCTTGACGGTCGTACCCTCGACCAGTTTTATCGCTCTGAACTCAGTAAAGACCTGCTTGGCCTTGGGCTGGACGACTGTTCCGGGTCCGCGCATATGGCGCGGCAGTTCTACGTGCTTCCCTTCTTCATGACTGAACTCGCCCGGTCCGCGCTTGCCTCGCCGCGTGCGCTTTCGTGGACGACCGGTGTCCTGCGGAACATAAGTGGTGCGCGGACGCGGCGCGGGTACGCCAGTCTCGGTTGCTACACCGGTCTCTGTCGCTACCGCGCGGAGTCCCGGCCCGCCGGCGCCTGGATAGGCCGCGCCAGCGCCTCGACTTGCGGGCGAAGGCGATGGCGCGCCCGGTCGGGGCCTCAACACGCGCACCTGAGTTGGCGGACGCTGCGCGGCCGGCATCCCAGGAAGCGGCGGCGCACCGTGTTCCACTGGCTCGACGGTCGGGGCTTGTGATTCGGATTCGGTTGCTTCGGCCGCGGCCTGGGCCGGCTGGGTTGGCTGCGGCGTGGCTTTCAGTACGCGGACCTTCGGCTTGGGAGGCCCCGGTGCTACAGGCTCCGGCGCCGGAGGTTCTGCTGCTATCTCGGGTTCAATCTCCGTCTCGGAAGCTGCAACCTCCGCCGGGGCTTCGACTGGTTCGACGGGCTTGACGTGCTTCACCAGCCGCGGGCCCGCTTGCGGAGCGACTTTTTTGGGAAAGTACTTCAGGCGGATACGTTCGGCCACTTCGTGAGGGACTGTATTGGAAGGCACACTTACGTCGATACCCTCGCGACGCGCATCCTCGATGACCTTCTTGTTGTCGAGCTTCAGCTCTTTCGCGAGATCGTAGATTCTTATCTTTTGTTGAGCTGCCGGCATAGCTAGTACTAACTGTTATCACGCGCAACTCGGCGCGCTTCGTCTCCTTTGATAGTCTCAAGCCTCTTTAAACGATCATTCACTCTTGCGCTCTTCGGCTTTATCCTCAGAGCCCTCCGTCTCTGCATCTCCGACCTTTTCCGGGTTGGCCGCTGAGCCTTCATCTGATGCTTGTTGCGAAAGGTCCGCCTCATCCGGAGGCTCCGTCCCGGCCTCGGTAGCGGCTGGCGTTTCTACCGCCTCGGATTCAACCTGCAACGAAGCGGGCTGCGTCGCGATCGATTCTTCTTCAGCAGGCTGCGCCGAAGCTTCGATCGTCATTTGCGTTTCTTTTGTGTCCGATTCGATCGCAGGTGCTACCGCTTGCTCCGCGGTTTGTTCTTCCTCGAAAGCTGCAGCCGGTGGAACACGCGTATCCTCGACAGCGCCAATCTCTTCCGCCTCAAAGCTCGCGGGTTGCAGCGCCTCTCCAAAGGCCTCGGCAGTGGCCGCGTCTTCGGAATCACCAGCCACCGAGGCCGTTTCTTCAGACCCAGGCTCGGGTTCGCTGGCTGCTCTCGCCGCTGCTTCTTCTGCTTCACGCGTCTCCCGCGCTTCGCGCGCGTGCTTCTGAGCGAGCAGCCGATGCGCCCTTTCAAGGATTTCATTGGCTTGATCGAAACTCACGTCGATTGCTTCTACGAGCTCGTCAACGGTGACGAGAGCAAGCTGGTCAATATTCTCGATGCCGCGGTCCTTCAAGCGCTCGGCAGTTATTTGATCGAGGGCCAGGCTCTCGCGTATATCCGCAAGCGTCGCCTCGCCGCCGGCCATCACTGCTTCCAGTTGCGCCGCCGCCGCTCGAGCAGCCTCCTCTGCGCTGCGAATATCGATGTGCCAGCCAACAAGTTTCGCTGCCAGGCGTACGTTCTGCCCCTTCTTTCCGATGGCAAGCGAAAGCTGATCTTCCGGAACCGTGACGGTGAGTTTCTTCTCCTCGAAGCTGTTGATCTCGACCTTCGACACCTTGGCCGGTGAAAGCGCGTTAGCGGCGAACACCGCAGGGTCCTCGTTCCACTCGATGATGTCGATGCGTTCCCCGCGCAGCTCGCGAATGATGGCTTGTACTCGTGAGCCTTTCATGCCCACGCAAGCGCCCACGGGATCGACGTCGCGCTCGGTGGAAATCACCGCGATCTTTGCGCGGTCACCAGGTTCGCGAACCGCAGCCTTGATCTGAACGGTGCCGTCGTAGATTTCGGGCACTTCCATCTCGAACAGGCGCTTCACCAACTCGGGTGATGTGCGCGAGACTTCGACTTGCGGACCCTTGGTGTCCTTCGAGACGGTGTTGATGACGACGCGGATTCGCTCGCCCTGGCTGAATGCTTCGGCACGTGACTGCTGCGTCTTTGGCAATACTGCTTCGATCTTGCCGAGGTCGACGATTATGCGTCCGCCTTCAAAACGTTTTACAAAACCGTGGACTAACTCTCCCACGCGCCCGATGTACTCGTCGTAGACATTGTTGCGTTCGGCCTCGCGCACTTTCTGAAAAATGATTTGTTTAGCTGTTTGAGCTGCAATGCGGCCCAGCTCCTCGCGAGGCTTTGGAAACTCGAGTTGATCGCCGACCTCAGCGCCCTCCACGCCCATCGCTTCAACATCGGCAAGACTGATCTCGGTAGCAGCGTCTTGCACTTCATCCACGACGGTCATTAGCGCGAACAGTTCGACATCGCCGGTTTCCGAGTTATAGCGCGCGCGCAGGTCTTCGCCGGTCTTGAACTGCTTACGGGCGGCGGTTACCACGGCATCCTCGATCGCCGAGATGATGACCTGCGGGTCAATTCCCTTCTCGCGGCTGAGAATGTCTATGGTCTGCGGAATCGGACTCGTTGACATAACTTCCCTTAAAGAGTCCGTAGTCAGTAGTCCGTGGTCAGTAGCTCTTTGTTGCGAGCAACTGGCTTACGTGCTACGGACTACTGACTACTAGAACTCATATTCAATATTCGCCCTTACGATCTTCTCGTAAGGTATTTCAATCTGACCCCTACCATCGGCGTCGAGACTGACGAGGTCGCCAACCAGGCCGATCAGCTTTCCCCGGAAGTTCCGCTGACCGTCAATCGCCTCGGAAGCCTTCACTCTGATTCGACTGCCTGCGAAACGCTCGTAATCGCTCCGTTTGTAGAGGCCGCGCTCGATCCCGGGAGACGAAACTTCGAGGATGTACCGATTGGAAATCAGGTCTTCGACATCCAGCAAAGTTCCGACCTGATTGCTGACTACCTCGCAATCGCTATGGCTCACGCCACCGGGCTTATCGATGTAAATGCGCAACACAAAGTTGTTGCGCGGCCCAACCGCTTCCCAGTGGACCAGCTCCAGTCCTTCACGCTCGGCGACTCGCTCGATGATTCTGCCAACCGCCTGTCGGTCCAGCTCGGTCATTGTCCCCAAGAAAAAAAGTGGGCCAAGCCCACTTCCTCAGCAAGCCAATCATAATAGCGCCCCACCGTCGCAAAATGCAAGTAGCGCGCCTTGCCTCCGGTCACTCTCAGTCTCTTATAATGAAGTTACGCTTAACAAGCAAAGGAGGGATATTATGACCGATCGACACGAAACGAAACTCGAGGAGGATGCGAGTCGGATTGCAAAATGGCTAGCCGAGAACCGCGCTCGATTTGAACAGGACGGCATCAGCGAGGACTCGATACTTGGTGTCTCCGGATTTGAAAACGTAGATGAGATCCGGACCGCTGTCGACCACCTGGAGAATAGGGTGGTGGTGGTGAGGTGGCGGGAGGCGATGACTACACCGCCACGCTTCAAGCACAAGCCAGGCCGTAACTGGGCGCCCACGCGAGAACATCTGCTTGGAGCGCAATCCGCACGCGGAGGAGAGTAGGCTGACCTCGCGAGTCCGCTTTATAGATTGACTGTCCGGCCTTCAGCGCTTCTTCAAATTCGCAGAAAGCGGGAGCGGCCGCTCGGCCGCGGTTCAGATCTTTGTCCCGTAACCCGATCTTTTGGCAATACCAACCCAGCGGCTAAACGATAGCAAGCAAAACGCCGCAAAGTCGTTTTCATTGACATTGTCCAGACCCTCCGTAATAATGGCTGTCGAAAACCCAAGCCAACGAAGTCCCCGCGGATCATCTTCGCAATGTGTGGGAGGAACTCAGAGTGGAAAACGAGCGTGAGGTTCGGCTTCGCCGGCGGATAGAAGAGTTGGTAAGAGCACGCGTGGGCTCGCTCGAGCAAGACATCAGCCGATTACAACGGGAAGTAAACGAATCGTTTAACCGTTTGCTCGAGCAGACCGACGTCGCGGCTTCAATGCCCGATGAGGACGAGGCTTTCGCGCAGATAGCGGCGGAGGTAAGCGCGCAGGTTGATCGAGCCGGCGAACAGAGCGTGCGACTCGGGGCCGATCTTGCGCTGTTGCGGGATTCGGTCGCCGAGCTTGACGAGCAACGCACCCAGGCAGAGGTGTTGAATGCATTAGTGGCAAGGGCTGCGAACTTCGCGCCGCGAGTCGTGCTCTTTGTCGTCAAAGGCCCGAACGCGGTAGCGTGGGCGGCTCGCGGGTTGGACGATGGTCCCGCCAATACTTCGATAAGAGGCATGTCGATAGCCTTGCAAGCGGACACCGTTCTGCGGGCAGCGCTCAATTCGCAGCAGACTTTCTACGGCTCACCGGATTTGCAATCGGAGAACCAGACTCTGTTCGGGCGATTGGGGAGAACTCACCCCCAGCGAGTGCTCACGGTACCTCTAAAGGTTCGAGGAAAAACAGCAGCGTTGGTCTATGCCGACTCCGCTGACCGCGGCGAGGTCGCTACAAACGTCGAAGCGATCGAGCTTTTGGCACATACTGCGGGACTAGTAGTTGAGCTCGTATCGCTGCGGGCAAGGATGACGGAAAGCGCACAAGCGGCGAGGCAACCCGCGACACCCGCTCCAGCCGAACAACCAGCCGAACAACCCGCCGCTCCCGTGGCGGAAGTCCGTTCAGGCGCGCTCCCGCAAACTCCACACCCATCTTCCGACCTCACCACGCAGCCGGAGCGTCCGAGTGAGCCGGCACAACCGGCCCCGGCACCGACTTACTTCAGGTCGACCAGTGAGCCTGTGGTCCCCGCCACTCAGTCGGCTGTTTCGCCATCGCCGGCAAGCGGCGCACTGGGGGACGAAGAAAAGGAGCATAACGATGCTCGCCGTTTTGCCCGGCTGCTTGTGAGCGAAATAAAACTGTACAACGAGCAGAAGGTAGCGGACGGGCGGCGCGGCGGTGACCTGTACGGCCGGTTGAAAGAGGACATTGATCGGAGCCGGCAAATGTACGAGAAGCGAGTCACTCCAAATGTGGCCGCCAAGTTTGACTACTTCTATGATGAGCTGGTGAGCACGCTTGCCGAAGGCGAGTCGGCCAAGCTCGGGGCAGACTGTCCCGGACCATCGTTGAGTGAGCGAGTCGTGTGACCCGCCCGATCGGTGGGTGCCGGAGACGACGCATCTCGGCATCAACCATCGCTTTGTAGTTTGATTTCTTCGAACCCGATATCAATAATCTCGTTAGCCCATTGTGAGGACGAGATTCTCCGCATCAAATGATCCGAGGAATACATGCCTGTTCCAAACCGGCTTTGCATTATGAACTCTCAAAGACGAGTTACTCTCCTCCTTGTACCTCTCCTCACATTCACGTTGCTCACTCCGACGACAGTCTCGTGCCAGCGAGGCCCGGCTGATCGTGAAAGCGGTATCGAAGAGCTTCGCGAGCTGGTGCGCAGCGCGTCCGGACGGCCGGCTGTGGAAGCCCTTACGCGAATCGAGTCGCGTTATCCGCGAACGCGAACCGCCGCACTCGCTAGATTTCTCCGAGGCTACCTTTATTATTCGGCGCAGAACTATCAGGCGGCAGTGGAAGCGTTGGATGCCAAGGCTATCGGCGGGGCGACTGCGCTCGGCGACTACGCTTTCTTCTATCGCGCTGACGGCGAGGCAGCAAACAACGGAAGGAGAGATGCGAGACGCGATTACGGAACAGTCTATTCAAAGTACTCGGATTCCCTAAAAGCGCGTGAAGCAAAGCTGCGAGCGGCCGAGATGGCGGTCGCACTGGGCGATCCGGCGGAAGCTTACAAGGAACTCGCGCGGATGGTCGAAACAAACGACGCCGATGCTATCTATTTGACGGCTCAGGCTTCGGAGGCGATGGGTAAGATCGATCAAGCAGTTCAGTTGTACCGGCAGATTTACTACGAGCTCCCCGCGACCAACGCTAGAGTGCAAGCCGAGGCCAGGCTCGCAGCCCTGAACGCGTCTCCGAAAGTCAACGCGGGCTCCTTCGCAGAAGAGCGCTCGCGAGCCGACGCTCTGTTTGAAGCGAGGCAGTATGGCGAAGCTACGGCGGCCTACGAACAATTTCTAGCGCGTTTTCCGGATGCTGATCGCCTCGACGAAATCCATCTCCGTCACGGCGTGAGCCTGTTAAACAACAAGCAGCCCGCACAGGCGATTGTGGCGCTGGCACGTGTTAGCGATCGCAACCCGGAACTGCGAGCGGAGTCATTGTTTCATCAGGCTGAAGCTGTACGCAGGGCTAGCCGCTTCGGTGAATCGTCGGTGGTGGTCGACCGCTTGCTCGCGCAGCATCCGAAGAGCCGTTGGGCGATTGACGCGCTCTATAATTTGGCAACATATCTAAACAAGCAAGACAGAGAGTCCGAGGCAGCCGGTCGTTATCGCCAGGTGCTCGCCGCGTTTCCGAAGAGCGCGTACGCGCCGGAAGCTTCATACAATCTCGGTTGGTTTGCTTATCGCTCAAAGAACTATGCGGACGCGGCGCGGATACTCCAGCAGCACCTGGCGAACTATCGCTATCCTGAAACAAAGTTCATCGGCGAAGCCGGTCTTTGGGCAGCAAAGTCGGAAGAGCGGCTGGGACACAAAGCCCGGGCGTTGGCGTTGTACACCTTTGTCAACGAGCGATATCGGTATGGATATCACGGCTACGTCGCCGGCCTGCGTTCGGCAGCGCTGCGTAAGACGGAACCCTCAGTCAAGCCGGAGCAGCCCAAGCCCGGTTCCGACCTCGAACGCATTCGCGCGAACGTCGCGTACGTCGAGCCGATTCAAGAAGTGGCTGATGGATCAGAAGCCGGCCGGATCGCCAGGGCGGACGATTTAGAGATAATAGGCCTCGACGATCTCGCAGTGCGAGAGCTGAACAAGGCTCTGGAAGCCGCCTCTACGTCACCCAGGATCAACCTCCGGCTGGCGGAACTCTACTCGCGGCGCGGCGAGAACTTTCAAGCGACGCTCGTTCTGCGAAAGGGCTATCCTGACCTCTATTCCTATCGCGACTCGGATGTGCCGCGCGAAGCCTGGGAGATTTTTTTCCCGCTGGTCGCTTGGGGCGCGATCAAACAAGAAGCGAAACGCTATGGCATCGACCCGTACGTCGCTGCCGGATTGATTCGCCAGGAGAGCGTTTTCAACCCGACCGCCATCTCGCGAGTAGGCGCTCGCGGACTGATGCAAGTCATGCCGGCAACCGGCCAGTTGATTTCGAAACGACAGGGCAACGGTACGATTACCTCTGCCGATCTATACAATCCAGCGCTGAACATCAAGCTTGGAATGAACTACCTCGCGCAGATGCTCGGGCAGTTCGGGCGCATCGAATACGCGGCTGCAGCTTACAACGCGGGGCCCGGGCGAGCGCAGCGATGGATCGCCGAGCGCGGCTCGATGGATATCGAAGACTGGATCGAGAGCATTCCCTTTTCGGAGACGCGCGGTTACGTGCAAGGCGTCCTTCGCTACGCCGCCAACTACCGGAGGCTGTATAAGGAGTAGTAAGATGTGACCGATGAAGCGCAGACCTCCCTCATCCCGCAACACAATGTACGGTTTGCTGGTTTTTGTTCTTCTCCTTCCTCTTGTCGCCGAAGCTGGTCATCAAAGGCCTCGAAGGCAAGCGACTAACACTCCGCTTCCTCGCACAAAACCAACCGGGTCGCTAAAAGTGATCACCGGACACCAGGGCTCCGTTGTGTTTATCAATAACGTTCGCCACGGAGTCACAAACGAAAAGGGCGAGCTTGATCTCCCACGGGTGATCGCCGGATCTTATCCGGTCCGAGTGAGAACGGTCGGCTATGCTGACTCGAACGCGCCGGCCGTGATCGCGCCTAATTCCGGTCGCACGCTCAAAGTAACTCCCCAGCCAACCAGTGATGAGCCGACGCTGCATTATCAAAAAGGCGAGGAGCTACGCGACAAGGGAAAGAACAGAGACGCGGTAGAAGAATACAAGCAGGCTCTCGCGCCGCGGCCCAACTTTCCGGAGGCGCGCATCGCGATGGCCCGAAGCCTGAACACGCTGCAAGACTTTCTGGAAGCGGAGAAGCAAATCCTGGCAGCGATAAAGCTCGGCGGGCGCACGCTCGTTGAAGCCCAGACCGTGCTGGCGAATCTACGCCGCAATCAAGGACTGGTCGACGAATCGATTGCCGAATATAGAAAGGCGCTGAGGTTGGCTCGAGGCAATTCATTCGAGGCTCACATAGGACTTGCCATCGCGCTCAACGAAACTGTCGAGTCGCGCGCGGACCCGCGCTTGATTGACGAAATCACCAGAGAGTACCGCGTTGGGATTGCGCAGGACATGGAGACCGAGCCAATCTTGTACTATCAGCTCGGGGAGATCCTCGAAAAGGCAGGCCGCAACAAGGAGGCCATTGAAGCGTATCGCAACTACTTGCGATTGGACCCCGAGGGTGAATTTGCTTCTGCGGCCGAATCGATAATCGAGCAGTTGAAGCAAGGACCCGACAGAAGATAGCTTAGTCAATCCAACCTTAGATTGATCCACTCGCACCGATGATTGATCACGACCGACTGTTCAAAGAACTGCTCTCGACTTTCTTTCTTGAGTTTGTGGATTTGTTCTTGCCGCAAGTCAGCGCCTACCTCGATCGTGATTCGCTCGTGTTTCTACATAAGGAAGTGTTCACCGATGTGACATCGGGCGGGCGTCACGAGGCTGACCGGACATTAAGGCGAGATTTCATGGCAAGGAGTCCTTCTTTCTCATTCACGTCGAGCATCAGTCACATCGTGAAAGTGAATTCGGGCAGCGGCTCTTTCGCTACTTCGCAGGGTTGTACGAGAAGCATGGGCTGCCCGTCTATCCGGTGGTAATATTCTCGTACGACGCGCCCAATAGAGCGGAGCCGGCAACTCATCGCGTTGAATTCCCGGACAAGACGGTGCTGGAATTCAACTACGAGGTGATTCAGTTGAACCGGTTGAATTGGCGCGACTATTTGAGAAACGAGAATCCAGTCGCAAGCGCGCTGATGGCCAAGATGGCGATGAAGCCCGCGGAGCGTCCGCGTCGTCCGCGTGTAAAGCTCGAGTGTTTGCGGCTGCTGGCGACGCTGCGATTGAATCCGGCTCGAATGCAATTAATCTCTGGGTTCATCGACTCGTATTTGAAATTGAACCGACAGGAAGAGCTGACGTTTCAAGAGAGCGCGCGAAGGACGGCAGGGAAAGAAAGGAAGAAGGTTATGGAAATTGTGACGAGTTGGATGAAGCAGGGGATACGACAGGGAAGAAAGTAGGGGCGAATGGAGGGTGAGCTTGGGCTTGTGCTGCGCCAATTGAACCGGCGCGTCGGCAAAGTAGAAGTTCGTTTGCAATCTCGCATCCGCAAGCTTCCGCTTCCCAAGCTCGAGGCCCTGGCCGAAGCGCTTCTTAATTTCGAGGCCTCAGTTGACCTCGAGCAATGGCTGGACGTCAACGGCCGAAAGAATGGGAAGTCTGGCGGACCTCGAGGTACCCGCAAAGCCAAATCAACGACACGGAAGAAGGTCGCGAGCAAGTAGACGGTTCAGGGTTCCGGGTTCAGAGTTCAAGGTTTGGCTCCAACGCGTCGGCTTTCCCTTAAGATTCCAACTCTGAACCGCGAACCCGAAACCCGCAACGAATCATGCCCAAACAGATTATCTCCCACAAAGCGGAACAGTTCACCGAATCGGTCATCCGAGAGATGACCCGCCAGGCGCAACTTCACGGAGCCATCAACCTTTCGCAAGGCTTCCCCGATTTCGCCGCGCCCGAAGAAATAAAACTCGCGGCCTGCGATGCGATCATGGCCGACATCAACCAGTACGCGATTACCTGGGGAGCTAAGAGATTCCGCGATGCGATTGCCGAGAAGTCGTCCTGGTATCTCGGTCTCGAGGTCGACCCCGAGCGCGAGATCACCGTGACCTGCGGTTCAACCGAAGCAATGATCGGCGCGATGTTGGCCATTGTGAATCCCGGCGATGAGGTGATCGTATTCGAGCCCTTCTATGAGAACTACGGACCCGACGCGATATTGTCGGGCGCGACTCCTCGCTACGTGACGTTGCGCGCGCCCGACTGGTCATTCGATCCTGACGAGTTGGCGTCCGCGTTCAATCACGACACGAAAGCCATCATCATCAACACTCCGAACAACCCGACGGGAAAAGTCTTCAGCCGCGAAGAGCTTCAAACGATCGCAGAGCTTTGCCATAAGTGGAACGCCATCGCGATCACCGACGAGATCTACGAACACATCTTGTTCAACGACAAGAAGCACATCGCCATCGCGACGCTCGATGGAATGCGCGACCGCACGATTACAATCAACGGACTGTCGAAGACTTACTCAGTGACCGGCTGGCGAGTCGGCTATACGATTGCCCCGCCTGCGATCACTCAAGCGATTCGAAAGGTACACGACTTCTTGACGGTGGGAGCCGCGGCGCCGCTTCAAGAGGCCGGCGCGCACGCGTTGAGAATGCCTCGCTCTTACTACGATCAACTGCAAGCGGACTACACGGTACGGCGCAACCGCCTGCTTCCGGTTTTGAAAGACGCGGGATTCCAGTGCTTTGATCCGGACGGCGCTTATTATGTGATGACCGACATAAGCGAATTCGGCTACAAGGATGACGTCGAGTTCTCCAAGTTTTTGGTCAAGGACATCGGCGTCGCAGTAGTACCCGGAAGCAGCTTCTATCACGAACCTGAGCTTGGCAAGACTCAGGTGCGATTCACGTTTTGTAAGAGAAATGAGACGCTCGCTGCTGCTGAAGAACGATTGCAGAAGCTAAGATCGATCATAGGTTGATGAAGGTGAGTAGTTCTAGGAACCACTTCTGCGTTCGTTGGTTTAGTCAGCTACGTCTGAACTGCCATTCAAAGTCGATGCTCGCGTTTTGCGTCGGAGCTCGATACGTTGACCAAATCTGTCATCAGCGAGACCATTTCCGGCTCGCTGCGTAGAAGGTCCTTCAAAGTAGTTCTGGTTAATACACTGTCAACCGCAGTCTGCAAAGCCCGCCACAGCGAACGAATGGAACAATCAATCGAATGCGTGCAGAGGCTTTCTGCGCCGGCGTGACGCTCGCAAAAATCAGGCTCGAACAGGCGGCCGCCCAGGAGGTACAACGCCTCGGCTACGGTTATTTCGTCCGCGGAGCGTGACAGCGTGTAACCTCCCGCCGCACCGCGCGCGCTCGTGACCAATCCGCCTTGCCGCAAAATGCGCATCAACTTCGCGACATACTCCGGCGACAGCCCCTCGGCGCGGCTGATCTCAGGAATCGCAAGGCTCCCGCGGTCGCCCTTCGCGCCAATGCGAAGTAAGCAACGAAGTCCGTATTCTTCTTGAGCACTCAGTTTCATGCCGACAACCTCCCGCAGTTTGGAGTGCGGCGAGCGTTGTTTGCGCGCCGCTTTCCATTCTTCGGCCAATCGACGGTATCCGGAGAAAGCGGCGCGCAAACAACGCTCGCCGCACTCCAAATCAAAACATCCCGAGCTGAAGCTTCGCCGCTTCTGACATCTTGTCCATGCACCACGGCGGGTCCCACACCAGTTCAACCTTCACGCCGGTCACGCCCGGAACCGCTTGTACCTTTTGCTCGACTTCGAGCGGCAGGCTCCCGGCTACCGGACAATTGGGCGAAGTCAGCGTCATCTTTACTGTGACTTCGCCATTGGGCTGGACGTCAATTCCATAGATCAGCCCAAGCTCGTAAATATCGACCGGTATCTCGGGGTCGTAACAGGTGCGCAACGTTTCAACGATCGGCCCTTCGAGACTGATTGGCGCTTCTATGGTCGGCGCCTCTAGACCAATCGGCGCTTCTATGGTCGGCGCCTCTAGACCAATCGGCGCTTCTATGGTCGGCGCTTCTAGACCAATCGGCGCTTCTATGGTCGGCGCCTCTAGACCAATCGGCGCTTCTATGGTCCGCGCCTCTAGACTGATCGCCGCTTCGAGATCAGTCGGCCCTTCGAGATTGCTACGTTCTTGCTCGCTCATGTCGGCCCTCTTCGATCTCCACTGGCTTCAACCAACCAGAAACCAGAAACCAATCAGTCACTCAGTCGACACCGGTTCGCCATTCCCGTTAAGTGCCGAGCGCAGAGTGTGCCACGATAGCGTCGCGCATTTGACGCGAATCGGAAACTCGCTGACTCCTGAAAAGACTTCGAGCTTTCCAAGATCCGACGCGTCGAGCTTCGCCTTTTGCCCCGTAACCAAATCGTGAAAGGTCTCAAAGAGCGCTTCCGCTTCAGCTCGCGTCTTGCCCTTTAACGTCTCGGTCATGATTGAGGCCGACGCAGTGGAGATCGCGCAACCAGATCCTTCAAAGCTGATGTCTTTAACAACGTCGCCGTCCATCTGAACGAAGATCTTCACCTTATCGCCGCACAGCGGGTTATAACCTTCGGCTGTGCGGTTGGCATCCTGCAACCGGCGAAAGTTTCGAGGCCTTCTGCCGTGATCGAGGATCAGCTCTTGATAGAGATCCTGAAGATCGGTCATGCGGAGAAGACCTCCTTGACCTTGTGGATCCCGGCTACCAGCACATCGATCTCTTCCTTTGTGTTGTAGAACGCCAATGACGCGCGTGACGTGGCGGGAATTCCGAAACGATCCATCAGCGGCATCGTGCAATGGTGACCAGTGCGAATGGCAATTCCTTCGCGATCGAGGATTGTTCCCACGTCGTGCGGATGAACGCCCTCGAGCACAAACGAGAGCACGGCCGCTTTCTCTTTGGCGGTGCCGATCAAGCGAAGCCCCGGAATTCCTGTGAGAAGCTCTGCGCCATAAGTCAAAAGTTCGTGCTCGTGCGCAGCCATCTTCTCGAGCCCCAACTGATTCACGTAATCAATCGCAGCGCCGAGCCCAATCGTCCCGGCAATGTTCGGCGTACCCGCTTCAAACTTGTAGGGCAGCGTGTTGTAAGTTGTCTTCTCAAACGTGACCGAGGAGATCATATCGCCGCCGCCTTGATAGGGAGGCATTGCGTCGAGCAATCGAGCTTTGCCGTACAGCACTCCGATCCCGGTCGGACCGTAGACTTTGTGACCGGAGAACGCGTAGAAATCGCAATCGAGTTCTTGCACGTTGATTCGCGTATGCGGAGCCGCCTGCGCTCCGTCAACCATCACTGCGGCACCGACGCGGTGAGCACTCTCGATCACTCGCCGAAGCGGATTGATTGTGCCCAGCGCATTGGAGATGTGCACAAGCGAAACGATGCGAGTTCTCTCGTTCAGCAATTTTTCGAACTCTTCAAGGATCAACTCGCCCTCGTCATTGATCGGAGCCACGCGAAGCCGCGCTCCCTTCTCCTCACACAGAATCTGCCAGGGCACGATGTTCGAGTGATGCTCCATCGTCGTGATCAGGACTTCATCTCCCGCGGCGACCCGCGAGCGGCCAAACGAGTTCGCGACCAGGTTGATGGCTTCAGTCGTTCCTCGCGTGAAGATAATCTCTTCCGACCCGGCGGCATTGATGAACCGCTGTGATTTGACACGCGCCTCTTCATATTGTTCAGTTGCTCGCTGGCTCAAGACGTGCACACCGCGATGGATGTTAGAATTGTCCGACGAGTAATAGCGCGTCGTCGCCTCGAGAACTGAAGCCGGCTTCTGGCTCGTAGCGGCGTTGTCCAAATAGATGAGCGGCTTGCCGTGCACTTCCTGGCGCAGTATCGGGAAGTCTTCTCGGATCGCTTGCACGTCAAAGCTAACCGCGTCCGCGGCTCTGTCTGCCAATACCTCACTGGTCGCTTTCATGATTCCTCCACTTGCGTATGTTTGCCGGGCATGCGTGCCAACAGCGCGCACTCGAGCCGAACGCGAACTGCGTCGAGCTTCATCCTGTTCAGCACGTCGTTAGCGAAGCCATAAGTCAGGACCGTTCGCGCCTCATCCATGCCGATTCCACGCGAACGCAGGTAGTAAATCGAGTCTTCTTCCAGATGGCCGATACTAGTTCCGTGAGTGCACTTCACATCGTCGGCGTTGATCTCGAGCTGCGGCTTGCTGTTGATCGTCGCGTATTCCGATAGCAGCAGATTCTTGTTGCTCTGACGAGCATCAGTCTTCTGCGCGTCCTTACGCACGACGATGCTGCCGTTGAAGACTGCACTCGATTTGTCGTCAAGTATGCCTTTGTAAAGCTCGCGGCTGCTGCAGTGGGGCTTCGTGTGATCTATCACCGTGTGATTGTCGACATGTTGATTGTTAGCTACAACGTACAGTCCGTTGAGCGCGCATTCCGCGCCCTCGCCGTCAAGCGCAACATTCACATCGTTGCGAACGAGGCCGCCGCCCAGTGAAATCGAATTAGAAGTGAACCCGCTGCTGCGAGCTTGATGGACCTGCAAGGTGGCTATGTGAAAAGCGCGTTCGCTTTCGCCTTCCAGCTTGTAGTGATCGACCACCGCGTTCTCGCCCACGACGATTTCGGTCACGGCGTTGGTGAGGTAAGCGCCCTCTCCCAGCGCGACATAATCCTCGATGATACTAGCCTGACTATCATCGCCCACGATGATCAAGCTGCGGGGATGGGAAACAATCGGTTCGTCCCCGGTTGAAACGAAAAGCAGATGAATAGGCGCCTCGAGCGCAACGCCGCGCGGAACCTCGATGAACGCTCCGTCTTCCAGGAAGGCAGTGTTGAGCGCCACGAAAGCGTGACGCTCATAGCTCGCGTATTGCGCCAGATGTTCCTTGACGCTGGGCGTGTTACGTTTGATAGCTGCCGCGAGACTACCCGCGATTACCCGATCCGGAAGATCCGGTGAGGATAGCTGAGGGTTATAGTGGCCATTTACGAACACGATCCGGCTACAACATTCACTAAAGGCAGCATGCGCGAGAGGCCGTTCGGAGAGAAGCTCGGCCGGAAATCCGTCCGCCCTGAATTCCGCTGTTTGAAACGGTATCCTCGCAAGCGGCGCGACGTTTGTGTATTTCCACTCTTCAAGCTTGGTGGTGGGAAAGCCAAGTTCAGCGAAGCGCGCAATTGCCTCTTTCCGCTTGCTGTGAAGCCAATCGTGACCGTTGCGCGCGAGGTTCTTCTCTAACCGTGCAAAGTTCGAGAGAAAAACGCCTGGTGTTTCTTTCACCGCCATCATCGCAGAGATACTCCTGATTTAGCCGGCTCACCGCTCTCCTCGAGCCACACGTACCCTTTCTCTTCCAACTCATGGGCCAGCTCCTTTCCGCCCGACTTGACGATGCGGCCCTCGGACAGCACGTGCACGTAGTCCGGAACGACGTAATTCAACAGCCGCTGGTAATGAGTCACGAGAATGATCGCGCGCCCCGGGTTGCGCAGCCGGTTAATTCCGTCCGCGACGGTCCTCAGCGCATCGATATCGAGACCCGAATCGGTCTCATCAAGGATCGCAAGCTTTGGCTCGAGGACTTCCATCTGAAACATCTCGTTCCGCTTCTTCTCGCCGCCCGAGAATCCTTCGTTCACCGGACGATTCATCAAGGTTTCGTCCATCTCGAGGAGCTTGATCTTTTCGCGGACCATCTTTAGAAAGTCCATCGCGTCCAGCTCATCGAGTCCGCGATGCTTACGAATTGCGTTGAGCGCGGCTCGAAGAAAATACATGTTGCTGACTCCGGCGATCTCGACCGGATACTGAAAAGCGAGGAACAGCCCTTCGCGGGCGCGCTCTTCTGGAAGCATCCCGAGCAAGTCTTTGCCGTCGTATATCACTTCGCCCTGGCTTATCTCGTAGCCCTCGCGACCCGCGAGCACGTGCGCCAGAGTGCTTTTGCCCGACCCGTTAGGGCCCATTATCGCGTGCACCTCGCCCGCGTTTACCGTTAGGTTAATACCTCTTAGGATTTCGTTCTTGTCTACGCTTGCGTGCAGGTTCCTGATCTCGAGCATTGTTCCCCCAAAAGAATTGCCGATTGCCGATTTAAGATTTTCCGATTGCGGGATTTCGACGCCGTGATCAATCGGGAATCGGCAATCGGAAATCTTCACCCAACGCTTCCCTCCAGGCTCACACCCAAAAGCTTCTGAGCTTCAACGGCGAACTCCATGGGCAACTCGCGAAAGACCTGCTTGCAGAAACCGTTGACGATCATGCTGACGGCGTCCTCGCTCGAAAGCCCTCGCTGGCGGAAATAAAAAATTTGATCCTCGCCGATCTTCGAGGTAGTGGCTTCATGTTCAACCTGTGCCGTCGAGTTCTTAACCTCGAGGTACGGGAACGTATGCGCCCCGCACTTGTCGCCCAGGAGCAGCGAGTCACACTGCGAGTAGTTCCGCGCGCCTTCTGCGCCCTTTAGGATTTTTACCATCCCGCGATAGGTGTTCTGGCCATGGCCCGCCGAGATTCCTTTCGACACTATGGTGCTGCGAGTGTTCTTGCCGATGTGAATCATCTTGGTACCGGTGTCAGCTTGCTGGTAGTTGTTGGTCAGCGCCACCGAGTAGAACTCGCCGATCGAGTTATCGCCCTGAAGAATGCAGCTCGGGTATTTCCAAGTTATCGCCGAGCCGGTCTCGACCTGAGTCCATGAAATCTTGGAGTTCTTGCCGAGGCACTTGCCGCGCTTAGTGACAAAGTTGTAGATGCCACCCTTGCCCTCCTTGTCGCCCGGATACCAATTCTGCACCGTTGAGTATTTGATCGTTGCGTCGTCGTGCGCTATCAACTCGACCACCGCGGCGTGCAACTGATTCTCGTCGCGCATCGGCGCCGTGCAGCCTTCGAGGTAGCTGACGTAGGCGCCTTCATCGGCGATGATCAGCGTTCGCTCGAACTGGCCAGTGTTCTGAGCGTTGATCCGAAAGTAGGTCGACAGCTCCATCGGGCAGCGCACACCCTTCGGAACATAAACAAACGATCCGTCGCTGAAGACCGCCGAGTTCAGCGAGGCAAAAAAGTTGTCGGTGTAGGGCACGACGGATCCAAGATATTTTTGAACGAGGTCCGGATGCTCTCGTGCCGCCTCAGAGAAGGAACAGAAAATTATTCCCAGTTCGGCAAGCTTCTCTCTGAAAGTAGTCGCAACCGAAACGCTGTCGAACACCGCATCTATCGCAACTCCACTGAGAATCGCTCTTTCCTGAAGCGGTATTCCGAGCTTCTCATAGGTCCTGAGTAACTCAGGATCGACCTCTTCCAAACTCTTCGGCCTATCTTTTGTCTTGGGCGCCGAGTAGTACACGATGCTCTCATAATCGATAGCCGGATAGTGGACGTTAGCCCACTTTGGCTCTGCCTCGGCTTGCTCCAAACTGGCCCAGTGTCGATATGCGTTCAGCCGCCAATCGAGCATGAACGCAGGCTCCTCCTTCTTAGCGGAGATGAGCCGGATCACGTCTTCGTCCAAACCAGGTGGCACCGTATCCGCTTCAATGTCGGTTACGAAACCCCACTTGTATTCACGATCGACCAGCGATTGTATGGTGTCTGTCTTGGTAGCCATCCGCCCTCTCTCAAACTCCCGAGTCTCTTTTTTTCCCAACCTCACTTTAGATACTATGAAATCCATACTATCAAGTCAAGATTGACTGAGTTAATCCGTGTTGAAGATAAGGCTCGCTATTGTTTCACTTATCCAGACGGCTTCAAACCTGATCAGTTTAGTCGGAAATGAACTTGACTTGAACAGTCGGGTATCCTAAAGTTCCAAGTCCGCAGGTTACGCGAGCTGAGAGACTATGCAGGTTTCGACGAGAGGCAAGTATTCGGTAAGAGCGGTCCTGGACATCGCTCAACACTCTGACGGCGCACCAATACCGTTGGCCGCGATCTCACAGCGAGAGGGCATCTCGCTCATGTTTCTCGAGCAGCTCTTTCAACAGCTCCGAAAGGGCAACATCGTAAGAAGCGTCCGTGGATCGCACGGCGGATACGTGCTTGCGCGTGACCCGGCCGAGATTACGATCGGCGAAATCGTCCGATTGATCGAGCCGCCGCTTTACACGAATTCATGTTTCAGCAGAGAGGAATCGGTTGACGACTGCCGAATGTCCAGTAGCTGTATCAGCGGCGCGATCTGGAAGCAGTTAGCCGAGCACGTCGACAATTTCCTGGACTCAATCACCGTGGCGGACCTCAGGTTCAAGGCAAAGCCCGAGATTGTGTACGGGTTGAGAGTCAGGTCCAAGCGCATTCTAGAGGGAACCAAGACCACCGAGGACCTGGCCGAGCCGCAGAAAGCCGATGTCGCTTAGCGGACGGAAGCCCGCGCAGGCATGGAAGTATGGGAACTCTAAAGGAGAACGAATGGCACTGAAGCTACCTATTTATATGGACAATCACGCTACGACGCCCTGTGATCCGCGCGTCTTCGAGGCGATGCGTCCTTACTTCACCGAAATCTTTGGAAACTCGGCAAGCCGCAATCATCAGTTCGGATGGGAAGCCGAAGAAGCGATCGAGAACGCGCGAAAACAGGTCGCCGAACTGATAGGCGCGACTTCGAAGGAAATCGTTTTTACGAGCGGCGCGACTGAGTCAGACAACCTCGCGCTTAAAGGCGTCGCCGATATGTACTACGAGCGCGGCGATCATATAATCACGGCGGTCACCGAACACAAGGCCATACTCGACAGTTGCAAAAAGCTCGAGAAGCGAGGCTTCAAAGTCACCTATCTTCCGGTCGGCAGCGACGGCTTGATCTCTCCCGATGACCTCAAGAACGCGATCACCGACAAGACAATTCTCGTTTCGATTATGATGGCCAACAATGAGATCGGAGTGATCCAGCCGATCGCCGAGATTGGAAAGCTCTGCAAAGAGCGAGGAGTCTTGTTTCACACCGACGCCACACAGGCGATCGGCAAGATTCCTTTCGACGTAAGCGAGCTCAACGTCGACCTTGCCTCTTTTTCCGCGCACAAGATTTACGGGCCGAAGGGCGTCGGAGGCCTTTACGTTCGTCGTAAGAACCCGCGCGTGATGCTGGTGCCGATGATTGACGGCGGCGGCCACGAGCGTGGTATGAGAAGCGGTACGCTGAACGTAACCGGCATAGTTGGGTTGGGAAAAGCCTGTGAGCTTGCACAACAAGAAATGCCGGTCGAGAACGAGCGCACACTGACGCTTCGCGAAAAGTTGCGCAAAGGAATCATGGACGAAATACCGGACGTCTATGTCAATGGCCATCCCACCGAGCGCCTGCCTGGTAATCTCAACGTTTCGTTCGCGTACGTTGAAGGTGAATCGCTTCTGATGGGCATCAACGATATCGCCGTTTCGTCTGGTTCGGCTTGCACGTCGGCGAGCCTCGAGCCGAGTTACGTGCTGAAGGCGCTCGGCGTCGGCGAAGAGCTTGCGCACAGCTCGATCCGATTCGGGCTGGGCCGCTTTAATACGGATGAGGAAGTCGATTACACGATCGGTCGCGTCACCGACGCCGTGAACAGACTGCGGGAGCTTTCGCCTTTGTGGGAGATGGTCCAGGAAGGCGTCGATCTCAGCAAGGTGCAGTGGGCCGGAGAGTAACGTAAACCTGAACAATCGAGAGGACGGATAGACTAATGGCGTATTCAGACAAAGTTGTTGATCACTACAACAATCCGCGTAACGTTGGAAGTCTCGACAAGAAAGACCAAAACGTCGGAACCGGTCTGGTCGGCGCGCCGGAATGCGGCGATGTGATGAAGCTTCAAATCAGGATCAATCCCGAGACACAAATAATCGAGGACGCGAAGTTCAAGACGTTCGGTTGCGGGTCGGCCATCGCAAGCTCGAGCCTCGCGACCGAGTGGCTCAAGGGACGCTCGGTCGATGATGCGCTTGCGATCAAGAACACCGCGATCGTCAAGGAGCTGAATTTGCCTCCGGTTAAGATTCACTGCTCGGTGCTGGCCGAAGACGCGATCAAGGCAGCGGTCCGCGACTATCAGCAAAAGCAGCCGGCGGACGAGAACAAGGCCGAAGAGGCCAAGATAAACGGATAACCAAAATGATTGAACTAACTCCAAGAGCTATTGAGAGGGTCCGCCAGATAATGCGCGATCAAGGAATCACCGAAGGCGGCTTGCGAGTCGGCGTGAAAGGTGGCGGCTGTTCGGGGCTCAGCTACGATCTGGCTATTGATACCGATGAGCGACCCGGCGACCGGGTGTTCGAGAAGGACGGCGTTAAGGTCTTTGTCGATATGAAGAGCATCTTGTACCTTGATGGCTCGACGCTTGATTACAAAGACGAGGGGCTGATGCAGAGAGGGTTTACCTTCGCCAACCCCAACTCTTCGGGCACGTGCGGCTGCGGCGAATCCTTCGGGGTGTGAGGTGGCACAGACTTTTCAGTCTGTGTTCGCACGGCGCTCGCCCCGTAAACCACCGTTAGAAGAAATGATGGTTGGGTGCTTCAACGACTCAACCATCTTTTTGTTGGCGAGACTGCTGTCTTAACTGAGAGACGCAAAGAACGCAAAACACGAAGCGCAAAATGGCTGAAGCTGCAATCGACACTGAGATGACTCAGCAGGTATGCACGCAGTGCATGGCGCCGCAGTCCGTCCAGACCCACTTTTGTTCCGCGTGTGGGAGCATTCAGCCGGTCGCTTCGGGAACTGATTTCTTCTCGTTCTTGGGACTGCCAAGGAAACTGCGCCTCGACGAAACAGAGCTCGAGAAGTCTTTCTACGCACTGAGCCGGCTGTTCCACCCCGACTATTTCATGGGCGCGACCGAAGCAGAACAACGAGCGAGCACCGAGCGCTCGTCCATGCTTAACGTCGCTTATCGCACTCTGCGTAATGGGGTGGCCCGCGTCCAGTATTTGCTCTCGATTGAAGGCCGCAAGGAGGCCGAAAAGAAAGCGCCGCCGGATTTGTTGGAAGAAGTCTTCGAGCTGAACATGCAGATTGAAGAGTTAAAAACCGCGAGAAGGTTGGCCGATGAGAATGAGATTGCCGGCGCCCGCTCATCGCTCGAGGACGCACTGGCGGGTTTGCGAGCGAAGCTGGCGACGATTGACGAGCAGCTTGTAGCGCTCTCTGATGATTGGGATTCTGCTTTCGACCGAGGCGCGATGCCAAACGAGAGAGAGTCTCTGCTCGATCGAATGAGCGAGGTCCTCGCACACCGATCATACATCCGCAATCTCGTTCGTGACATCGAGGAGGTACTCTGATCAATGCCGGTAATCGAGCTCAGCTTGAGCGGTCGCCCGAAGTCTGGTCGCGTCGTAGGTATTGACCTCGGCACCACGAACAGCCTCGTCGCTTATATGAGTGAAAATGGTCCCGAAGTGATTCGAGACCAGTCGGGCAACGCGCTCGTGCCGTCGATTGTTTATTTCGACGATCGGCAAGACCGCTTGCTCGTGGGCGAGGACGCACGCGATAGGCTCATCACCGAACCGCGCAAGGCGATCTACTCAGTCAAGCGATTCATGGGCAAGGGCAGCGCCGATGTGCAAGAAGATCTTAGCCTCGTTCCGTTTCAGATCGCGCCCGACAGCGAGCAAGTGATTGGGTTTCAGATGGGCGACCGCGTCTTCACCCCGCCCGAGATTTCCGCGTTCATACTTCGCGACCTCAAGAGGCGTGCTTCGAGACTCTTCGGAGAAGAAGTAACTCAGGCGGTCATCACGGTTCCGGCGTACTTCAACGATGCCGAGCGACAAGCCACCAAAGACGCCGGCCATCTTGCAGGGCTGGAAGTTCTGCGCATAGTGAATGAACCAACCGCGGCGTCGTTGGCTTACGGCATCGATAATCGTGAGGAAGCGATCGTCGCCGTTTATGATCTCGGCGGCGGCACCTTCGACATCTCGATTCTCAAGCTGAAGGACGGAATCTTCGAAGTTCTTTCGACCAACGGCGATACTCACCTGGGTGGCGACGATCTGGACAATCGGCTCATCACGCTCGTTCTAAATGAGCTTCAGCGCAGCACCGGAAGCGGCGTCGCTAACGATCCGGCTGGCTTTCAGGCAATACGCAACGCGGTCATCAAAGCGAAACACGATTTATCAGAGTCGGGCGGCACCTTGATAGCAATCGAAGCGGGCGCGGAGTTCGGGATCCAATACGAACGCGAGATCACGCGCGTCGAATTGGAAGGCTTGATTGGCGACCTTGTCGAGCGAACGCTTGGCCCGTGCAAGCAAGCGCTCAAAGACGCGAACCTCGATCCTGAACAAATCGATGAAGTCGTGATGGTGGGCGGATCGACCCGAATCCCGCTCGTGCGCCGCCGGGTTCGGGAACTGTTCAAGCGCGAGCCTCACGTTGAGCTAAATCCCGATGAAGTTGTGGCGCTGGGCGCGGCGATTCAAGCCGACGTGCTCGCGGGCGGACGACGGGATTTGCTTCTGCTCGACGTCACTCCGTTGAGCCTTGGAATCGAGACGATGGGTGGAGTCGTCGCCAAGATCATCAATCGCAACGCCACCATTCCTGCTTCGGCGTCGGAGATGTTCACCACGTGGGCTGATAAACAGACGGGTATCGATATTCACGTCTTGCAAGGTGAACGAGAGATGGTCGACGATTGCCGCAGCCTCGCCAGGTTCACCTTGAAAGGAATAACACCGCAGCCTGCCGGCTTGCCTCGGATAGAAGTTAAATTCTTGATCGACGCGAACGGTATTCTGACGGTGAGCGCTCGCGACGTGCGAACGGGAGACGAGCAGTCGATCGAGGTCAAGCCCTCGTATGGACTGACGGATGAGCAAGTTGAGAAAATGTTGCTTGACTCATTCGAATTCGCGGAAGAGGACTTACGCAAGCGTCAGCTTATCGAGGCTCGAAACGAAGCCGAGACTGTCATTCGAGCTGCGGAGAAGGCACTCGCCGGGCAGGCGAACGGATTGGTTGATGAACAAGAGCGCGAAGCGATCAGTCACACGCTTGATGAGTTGCGCCGAGCGGTCGGCGGCGAGGATTACTTGCTGATACGCGAAAAGACTAAAGCGCTGGACGACGCCTCTCAACATCTTGCGGAGGTCATAATGGATAGAGCTGTGCTCGCGGCGCTCAGAGACCGCAAGCCGTCGGAGGTCGCGGAAGGCTAATGATGGAAGTTAGAGAGAGAATGGGAAGCAGTGTTGTGGATGAACCGGACGTGGACGCCGATAAGAAGCCCTGCAAGGTGACGTTTTTGCGTTCGAACACCGAGTCCGTTACGGTTGAATACGAACCGGGCGCTATGCATTACCACGAGCACGGCAAAGAAGGCTCGCTGCTGGATATCGCGTTGAACTTCGGCCTCGAGCTCGAGCATTCGTGCGGCGGCAACTGCGCTTGCACGACTTGCCACGTGATTGTCAAACACGGCGAAGAGAACCTGACGGAGATGGACGAGGACGAAGAAGACCGGCTGTACATGGCCGACGGGTTGACGCTTCATTCGCGGCTCGGCTGCCAGTGTATTGTTAAAGGCGATGTGACGGTTGAGATTCCGGATGTGCTGGATTTCATTCGCCATTGATGGGTTCAAGGAGGCATCTTATGAGTTTGCTGTTTTGTCCTAAGTGTTCGGCGCCTCGGCAGATGAACATGTCGAGATCGGAGCAAGAAGTAACCGGTCCCGACGAGGAACTTATCAAGCTCGTGACGGAGACTTATCATTGTGCCGTCTGCAATTCGTTCGTAAGAAGCGAGAGCTTTCACAAGCGCGTGAACGATGAGGCAGAGGGGACACAGGCGGGCAGAGCCAGGGCGCACCCGCAATGAGGAGAAGAGATGGCTGAGCTTAACTGGACCGACACCGAGGAGATCGGGATAAGATTGTTGGAAGCACACTCGGAGATCGATCCGTTGACGGTGCGCTTCACGGATCTTCACCGGTGGGTGATGGAGCTCGAAGGCTTCATTGGCGACGCCAAAGATTCTAACGAGAAGAAACTCGAAGCGATTCAGATGGCCTGGTACGAAGA
>Ga0114129_10002611_pt1 | contig 25066 bp, 29 predicted proteins | sample RhiMetdeltSRZDD1_FD_80071 | JGI IMG/M metagenome (GOLD analysis project Ga0114129, IMG submission 80071) | Populus rhizosphere microbial communities from Tennessee, USA - Rhizosphere MetaG P. deltoides SRZDD1 (version 2) (version 2) | ecosystem: Host-associated > Plants > Roots > Rhizosphere >...
CGGCCTGTGTAACCGCCGCGCACTCGATCATCGTTTGCGGCAGGAATGGGATCGCGCCGCGAGGTATGGCTCACCGCTGGCACTGCTGCTGATTGACGTTGACGGTCTGAAACAGGTCAACGAGGCTCTCGGACATAGCGGCGGCGATGAGCTGCTTCGCCGCATGGGAGCGGCGATCCGCGAGTCGCTGCGGGGCAGTGACGTCGGGGCTCGTTGGGGCGGCGATGAATTCGTCATCCTCGCGCCCGAAACCTCACGCGAGGCGGCGGAGCGGCTGGCGAACCGCCTGCTGGCTCGGCTGAAGGGGAGCACACATCCGCCTCAGGACGCTATTTCCGCGTCAATCGGCGTCGCCGTGGTTTTTCCCGATCCACATCACCTCAACAGCCCCGAGTTGTTGATGCAAACTGCAGACAAGGCGCTGTACGCCGCGAAGGCCGAAGGACGCGATCAGGTGAAAGTCGCATGACGGGCTTCTGTGAGCAACTCCACGGTCTACGGTGAAGGCGGATGGCCCGCGTCTCATGCATAAAGAAACAACGAGCGCGAGCGCTCGAAGTAGGCCTACTTATCCTCCGGCCGAACCACGTCCGGTATTCAACTTGAGAGACAGCCTCTTTCGGCTCGAACACGAAATGTCTGGTCTATCGTTCGGTTGTGCCAGATGATGTCGAGTTATGGCGTTCGACGATGAAGAATACGACGACGAAGAAGACATTGAGTGGCTCGACCTCGACGAGGTCGCCGAGGTGACGATTGTCAGTGGGGGACGGCGGATGCCTCGCTCGAGCGGAATCTGGTCAATAGACGCGCCCGGCGAGCAGCTTATCGAGATTCGGTTCCATGAACCGATGTATGTGAGTCACCTCCGCCTCATCTCTTCAGAAATCGAGCAGGAGCGCACTCAGGAAATAACCGTCTGGGCTTCGCTCAACCGCGGAGAGCAGCACCGGGAATTGCTGCGGCAACGGTTCAACTTCAGCCCGAACCATGCAACCGAGGAAATCGAAGAGTACGCCCCGCGGCTTAGAAGTGTATCCGCAATCCAACTGCGGGTCGTCCCGAGCATCGACGGACGGCGTGCGGTCGCCCGCATCGGCGGTGTGTGGGTCGCGTCTATCTGAGGGCGAGGTCGTTTGTAAGCATCGCGCACCTGCTGGATTCGCTCAATGAACACGGATCGTGCGCGTAATGCGATGATCGGTCATGGCCGCGAAAATACCGGCAGCCGCAGCGCTGCCGCACGCCTTCGATGTGCAGGAATTTCTTGATTCGGCCGGCATGTCGCGTCGCGTCGTCCGTTTCGCGCGAGGTGCCCGCGCGTTCGCGCAGGGGTCCCCGGCGTCGAGCGTCTTTTACATTCAATCGGGACAAATAAAGCTGTCGGTCGTGTCGAGGGCCGGTAAGGAGGCGGTAGTCGCCATACTTGGGCCGGGCGATTTCTTCGGCGAAGGATGCCTGGCCGGGCAGCCACGGCGCATCGGAACAGCAACCGCCATGGAGCCGACCATCGTGTTGCGCATCGGGAAAGACGAAATGATGCGCACACTGCACGAACAATCGGCCCTGTCCGACCGCTTCATTGCCCACATGCTCGTCCGGAACATCCGGATCGAGGAGGATCTCGTCGATCAGCTCTTCAACTCGAGCGAAAAGCGACTCGCGCGAACACTCCTGTTGCTCGCTCGATACGGCGAAGACGCCGCTCCACCACGTGTACTGCCGAGGCTATCGCAGGAAACGCTCGCCGAGATGGTGGGTACGACACGCTCGCGCGTGAACTTTTTCATGAACAAGTTTCGAAAGCTCGGATTCATCGAGTACAACGGCGGCCTGAAGATAAACGCGGCTCTTCTTAGTGTCGTTCTGCACGAGTGAGTGATGTGCAGAAGTGAACATCGCTGCTCGGCAAGTCCTTATAGAGTAGCGATGTGCCTCCCCCTTTTCTCCAGGACTTTCCGAATGACGCCGCGGCTCGGAAGCTGATTCCGGCCGCCTACGAACAGCACACCCCGACCCAGCGGCAGCCGGGCACAATGGGCGGAGCGCCCTTTGGTTCCACCGACATGCCCGTCGGAGCGAGCACGATGTCTGCCGCGACGATTGCCGAACGTCAGAAAGAGGGCGGCGGAGGCACCGTTCACATCAGGAACGAAAGTTGGTACACGTTGCTATCTCGCTGTTTCCACCGTGTGAGTCTCGTAGCCATACTCCTGCTCGTGTCGTGGCCGGTCGCGGCTGCCGACCTCGGCACATATCGTGAGTTCAAGATCGGGACGTCGACTGCCGACGTGATTGCGCGCACCGGCGCCGCGGAGCGGGACGTGAAGACGCTCCACCAACGGCCGGCACTCTTGCAGGAACTGTCGTGGCGTCCGCGCTATGCGAGCGGTCGCACTTCCGCGGACCGCGATTCAGTCGCAGCCATCGTCTTCAGCTTCATCGACAACCAACTCTTCAGGATGACCATCGACTATGAGAGGAGCCGGACGGAGGGGTTAACCAAAGAGGACATGATCACGTCGCTGTCCGCGATGTACGGACCTCGCTCGACGCGACCCGCGCCGATCGCTCCCCGATCTTCGTTCGACAGCCTCGATACGCCGACCGTGTTTGCGACGTGGCGTCAGGGTGACGTGATGCTCACCCTCAACCAATCCGCGTACGGCGGTGGTTTCAGCCTGGTCATCACGTCGGTCCCTCTCGAGGCGCTCGCCAGGAAAGCACAAGCGACCGCCGTAACGATGGATGCACGCGAAGCACCCGCGCGTGAAGCCGCACAGGCCAAGGAACAAGCCGACGCAGCGCGGGCCGCCGCAGAGAAGACCAGGACAACCAATAAGGACACGTTCAAGCCATGACCCTCGACTCACCGGGTCTACCGCTCGCACGCTGCCCGCTGTGTCATACCTCCGCCGCGCTGTCGGCTCAGGCGCTTGCCGCGGGCGAACTCTGGCGATGTGTCACCTGTGGCCAAACCTGGACCGCCCAACGGCTGGAGACCGTGGCGGCCTACGAGGCCTGGGCCGCCAGTCGGACGAAGGGCGAAGGGCTCGTCTAGGTTGAGCGCCGATTGATACAGCGCCCCAGGTACATCCAGCACTCAAAGGACGGTGACTACGTCATGCGGTTCACCGGCTTGACGTGGAGTGTTCTCCACAGGACAGGTGAAGAGGGTGCCTTCATCCTTTCGACCGGTCATCGCGACCGGAAGGCGGCTCTGTCGCAGGTGCAATCGCTGACCGAACGCGACCAGTCCGACGGGTGGGAGCCCGTTGGTCCCGACTGGTTCCGGCAGGTCACTCACTTCAGAAGGGATTGATCATGACTTCTCACCTCCTGACTGCAGGAGCGATGATTGCCCTCTTCCTCATCGCATCGTGGCGCCACCGCGTCGATGTGGCCGAACTCGGACCATGAGCCAGCAACGGCGAATGGAACAGCGCACGAACGATCGACTGGATTCCGCGAGGTAACCTGAATCGATTTCCTGAGTGTCTGTTCAAAGTTGTACAGCATCAGCGTGCGAAGACACGAAACAGTACACGGGTGGATCCGTCCGTCTGTTGGACATGACTGCCGACGACTAACAGATGATTACAACGCGACCGCCGCCGTTGCCGCTCGGTGCCATGTTTTGCGCTGGCGCCCTCACCGCCCAGTTCGTGGCGGGCACCGCGACACGCGACGCGCTGTATTTCACACACCTCACCGTCAGTTCTCTCCCCGGGATCGTCATTGCAACCGCAGCGTTTTCAATTGCGCTCGTTGCCATTTCCGCGAAGGCGTTCAGGCAGGTGCCGCCGACCACGTTCGTGCCTGCGGCCTTTGGACTCAGCGCGATCGCGTTCGTCGGTGAATCGGTAATTGCACAGGCAGCGCCATCATTCGCCGCGCAGCTCGTGTACTTGCATGTGTCTGGACTGGGCCCGCTCCTTGGCTCCGGCTTCTGGCTGATCGTCACCGAACATTTCGACCCGCGGACTGCGAAGAGGCGCTTTGGCCAGATTGCGGCAGTCGGGACCCTGGGCGGTGTTGGCGGAGGATTCCTGGCCGAACGCGTCGCTACGCTTTTCGGCATGGCTGCCATGCTGCCGGTGCTTGCCGCGCTCAGCGTGATCTGTGCCACGCAGATCTACCTGCTCCCTCGCTCGTCAGACCAGATCCATCGACCGCCTGCAATGGATCTCCCGAATCCGCAATCTGGACTGAGGGTCCTGGCCTCCACGCCGTACCTCCGGCATCTTGCCGCCCTGGTCTTTCTCGGCACGACGGGCGCGGTGCTCGTCGATTACGTGTTCAAGGCCAATGTGGTCGCGGTCTTCGGGCGCGGCGAGAACCTGTTTCGGTTCTTCGCGATGTATTACGCCGCCATCAGTCTGATCACCTTTGTCATTCAGGCCTCTTCGAACCGGATGGTCCTCGAGAAGTTCGGCCTCACCGTCGCTGCTGGCACGCCCTCGGCCGCGGTGTTTTTGGGAGGGATTGCCGGGATCCTCGTGCCGGGGCTCCCGAGTGCAATCCTTGCGCGCGGCGGCCAGACGGTGCTTCGCGATTCGCTCTTTCGTTCCGGGTACGAGATCTTTTACACACCCGTCGCGTCGTCTGACAAGCGCGCCGCGAAATCCATCATCGACGTCGGGTTCGACAAGCTCGGAGATGCCGCCGGCGCAGGTCTCGTTCGACTGACGCAACCAATTGCGCTCGCCAGCCAATACGGCGCCGTTCTCGCCGCGGCCGTCGTCTGCTCGGCGCTGGCTCTTGTGGTCTCGACTCGTCTGCGCCGCGGGTACGTCGAATCGCTCGAGCGGAGTCTCCTGAATCGCGCCGTGGAACTCGACCTGACCGAAGTACACGACGTGCTGACACGTACGGTCGCACATCGTACGCTGCAGCGGCCGGTCGCACGGCCACTCCTTTCCCTGGAAGCAGCAATCACCGCCCGCCCCGACACCGAACTCCTCGCGATCATCGAACTGCGGTCGCGGGATCGGGCGCGCATCGTTCGCGTTCTCCACGCCAACGACGAAATCTCGGGTTCGCTCGTCCCCCACGTGGTCCCGCTGTTGGCCTGGGATGCACTCACAGACGAAGCGGCGCACGCGCTGCGCAGAGTGGCTGAGGACCGGGTGGGCGAGTTCACGGATACGCTGCTGGATCAGCACCAGCCGTTTGCGATTCGACGCCGACTGGCGCGCGTGTTCTCGGTATGCCGCTCGCAGCGAGCGGTCGATGGCCTGATGCTCGGTCTCGATGACATGCGCTTCGAGGTTCGTTACCAGTGTGCGCGCTCGCTCGCGACGATCACCGACGCCAACGCCGATCTCCGCATCGAAACGGACCACACGTTCAACATCGTGCAGAGGGAAGCAACTGTCAGCCGTCATGTCTGGGACGGTCGGCAGCTTCTCGATCGCCTTGAGCGGGACGAAAGGGAACTCTTTGGGGATGAGCTCATCACCACGAATCAGTCCCTGGCGCACGTATTCACCTTGCTCTCATTGATCCTTCCACGACAGCCGCTGCGCATCGCGTTCCGGGGACTCCACACGAACGACGAGCGCCTGCGCGGTACGGCGCTGGAGTATCTCGAATTGATTCTGCCAGCACACATTCACGAGCGGCTCTCACCGTTACTCGACGCGGGGCGGACCAATGGCCCCGTGCGGCCCCATGAGACGGTGCTCGCCGAGCTGCTAGTGTCGAACGACTCCATCGTCTTGAACCTCGCGGAACTTAAGCGTGGCGCCTCCACGTCGGCACAGGCGGCCACAACATGAAAGTGATCGCGCCGCGGCTGCCGACACGAGTCAGCCTCGGCAGCCGCACGTTCACGTCCGGCCTCCCCGATGACATCCTCGCCGAGCAGATCCGCCGCCTTGAGGTGTTCGCCGCGGTAGGAGCCTGCGTGTGGGCGTTCGGGCTGTTGATGGATGGAGTCATATTTCCCCGAACCGTGGGGGTCATGGTGTCGAGAACCACCCTCCTCATCGAGGTGTTCGCGGCGTTGGCCTCGCTCGCCATTTTTCTGCATGTCCACCACACGAAGCGTGCACCGCAGACGGGCGGCCTGGCGTTCATGCTGCTCAATGCGCTCGGTATTGCGCTGATCAATACGTGGGCGCGAAACCCCACTCGCGAGGCGATGGGCCACCTCTCCTGGATGACGTTCGTCATCCTCGCCTCGTCAGCGATCATGCCGAGCACGCCTCGGAAAACGCTGGTGGCATCCCTGGTCGCCGCGTCGCTGGAACCGCTCGGAGTCTGGATTGCGCATCTTCGCGGCGTCGCGGTGCCGGGGATTGCTGAGACGCTGGCGCTGACGATGCCGAACTACGTCAGTGCCATCGTCGCAACGGTGCCATCGCAGGTATTCCAGGGACTTGGACGGCGGCTCCGCGAGGCGCAGGAACTTGGAAGCTACCAACTCGTCGAGCTGCTCGGGCACGGCGGGATGGGTGAGGTCTGGCGCGCGCAACACCGGTGGCTCGCCCGGCACGCAGCCGTCAAGGTGATACGCCCGGAAGTTCTCGGCGCCGGCGCCAATGCCGACGTCAAGCTGACTCTGCGCCGCTTCGAACGGGAGGCCCAGGCCACCGCAAGCCTGACCTCGCCTCACAGCATTCGCCTCTTCGACTTCGGCACGACGGACGAGGGCAGCTTCTATTACGTCATGGAACTGTTGAAGGGGCGCAACCTCGAATCGCTGGTCTACGAGTTCGGCCCGTTACCCGTGGAACGTGCCGTCTACCTCCTGCGCCAGGTCTGCCACTCGCTCGCAGAGGCGCACGCCAGCGGGCTCGTACATCGCGACATCAAGCCCGCCAACATCTACGTGTGCCGCATGGGACTCGACTACGACTTCGTCAAGGTCCTGGACTTCGGCCTGGTCAAGGTGCGACACGGCGATCCGATGGATACGGTCGTGACGTCCAACCACACGACAACGGGAACGCCGGCGTACATGGCGCCGGAAACGATCGTCGGAGGGGTTGATGTCGACCGGCGCGCGGACGTCTATTCCATCGGGTGCGTCGCGTATTACCTGCTGACCGGCCAGCTCGTGTTTCCAGCAGGTACGCCGATGCAGGCGCTTGTCGATCACGTGCATACACCGCCAGTGCCGCCGTCCGAACGAACGGAGATGCCGATTCCGCAGCTGATCGACGAGCTCGTCCTCGCGTGTCTCGAGAAGAGCCCAGACAGGCGCCCGCAGAACGCAGAGGAACTTCTGCGCCGCCTGAATGGCTGCAGCGTGTGCGTCGACTGGACCACCGCGATGGCGGAGCGCTGGTGGAAGACGCATTTACCCGAACTCTCCGGGCCGGTTCCGACCATGGATATTGGCTCGCCGTCCGCCGCCCTCGCCGCGACTGTCTGAGCCGGAGTACCAGCGCATGTTGTCGACCCCGCCCTTGTCACTACCGGTCTCCATGCCAACGCGGTTGGATCGCGCGCTGGCGCTCTTCGCCGACGTCCGCGCGGGCGAGGGCGCGGGTGCACTGCTGCTGGCCGCCAACGTCTTCTGCCTGCTGACGTTCTATTCGGTCCTGAAGATTGTGCGGGAAGCGCTCATTCTCAGCGAGGGCGGAGCCGAAGTGAAGAGCTACGCGGCGGCCGGCCAGGCGCTGTTGCTGCTGGCGCTCGTACCTGCGTATGCGGCCGTGGCGGCTCGCGTGAACCGCATCAAGCTCAATTGCGGTGTCGCGCTCTTCTTTGCGTCTCATCTCGTGATTTTCTACTTCCTGGGCGTGGCTGGCGTCCGCGTCGGTATCGCGTTCTTCTTGTGGATCGGCATCTTCAATCTCGTCGTAATCGCACAGTTCTGGTCGTTCGCCAACGACTTGTACGACGACGAGCAGGGCAGACGGTTGTTCCCTCTGGTTGGAGTCGGCGCGTCACTCGGCGCGGTCGTGGGCGCCGGCGCAACGACGAGCAACCGCTGGCGCGAACGAGCGGGTTTCGACTGGTCTTCAGCCAGCGCTACCTCCTGCTAATCGCCTGCCTGATCGTGATGGTGAACGTGGTGAACACACTCGGCGAGTTTCTCGTGGGCAAATTGATCGCTGCGGATGCGGCGGCCGCTGTCGCCTCCGGAGCCGCAGGCGGCGCCAGCGCGAGAGATCTGATCGGCACGATGTCGGGATACCTGCAGACGTGGGTCAACGTGCTCGGCTTCCTGCTGCAAGCGTTTGTGGTGTCGAGAGTGTTCAAGTGGGTCGGCGTCCGCGGGGCGCTGTTCGTCCTGCCTCTGATTGCGCTAGGGAGCTATTCGATGATTGCGATCGCTCCGCTGCTGGCCGTTGTGCGCGTGGCGAAGATCCTCGAGAACAGCACTGACTATTCGATCCAGAACACCGCTCGGCATGCGCTGTTCCTGCCGACCAGCCGCGAAGCCAAGTACAACGCCAAACAGGCTATCGACGGCTTCTTCTGGAGAGTGGGGGACTTGCTGCAGGCGGCAATTGTCTTCGCGGGCGTCGCCCTGGGATTGAGTGTCACGGCGTATGCGGCAATCAACATCGTGCTCGTGACGGGCTGGCTCCTGATCGTGTTCGCGCTGGCGTCGGAGCACAAGACCCTCGTGATGACCTATCCAAAGATGGAGGCGGTGGCGTGAGAATTAGTGATTCGATCCGTAAATGTCGATGGGCGCGTGTCGCTATCGGAGTGTTATTCACCATGGGCGGCGTGGGCACGGTTACGGTCCCCGCCCTCGCACAGCAGACCCGGGAGGAAGAACTCGCGACGGCACAGGCGGCCAAAGCGACGGACCTCCACCCGTGGGTACCATCGTCTGCCGAACGTCGCATCGAGATGATCACCCGCCTGATGGTGCCGCGCGTCGGGTGGTATCCATTCATCGGCAGTGTCTTCCCCGGCGGGTCTGTCGCGGCAGGCCCTGGATATCGTTCCGGGTTCGGTGGGTCGGGGGGCTTTGACGTCCACGTCGCGCGATCCGTGAAAAGTTTCTCCGCAGGCGAGACCCTCGTGACTTTGCCCGACATCTCCAGCGGACGCGTGCAGGTTGCGCTGCTGGCCAACTGGACCAACGCGCCACGCGTACGGTTCTACGGGATCGGCCCCGCATCGTCAGATCGAAATGAGACCTTGTTGCCGTATCGCGCGACCACGGTAGGTGGGTCCGTACGCGTTAACCTGGCGCGACTAGTCGCCGTCGGCGGCACCATCGGGTATCTCGACGTGCAGCGGACGGGTCCCGCACCGGACGAGGGCCCCGCACCCCACGTGTTTTCGTCGAGCAATGTTCCCGGACTGGGCGCGACTCCCGCGTTCGTGCGCACGCACGCCTTCGCACAAGTCGATTCCCGGCTGTCACCGGGTTACGCGACATCGGGCGGGCTATATCGCATCGACTGGTCGAGCTATGCGACATCCGGAAACGGACCCTACAGCTTCGCGCGCTTCGACGCCGAAGTCGTACAGCTGATACCTCTGTTTCGCGAGAACTGGGTCATCGCGTTAAGAGCGCTGCAATCGGTGACACAGACGAGCGCCGGCAATGCCGTCCCCTATTTCCTGATGCCCGATCTGGGTGGAGGTGGCTCTCTTCGTGGCTACCCGTCGTGGCGGTTTCGCGACCGGAGCCGGACGCTCTTCGGCGCGGAGTATCGATGGATGGCGAACCGGTTCCTCGAGATGGCGCTGTTCAGCGACGCCGGCACCGTGACATCACGGCTGCGCGGCATCCGGCGATCGAACCTGCACACCTCATACGGGGTTGGCGGCCGGCTTCATTCGCCAGCCGCCACGATGCTGCGCGTCGATCTCGCGAGAACGTCGGAGGGGATGGGACTCGTCGTGGCCTTTGGTCCGAGCTTCTAACGTGCGCCGGCGGTGTGAAGGAGAAGGAATGAAGTCAGTTTCACGTCTCAGTACTGGCCTGTCTGTATGTGTCGCGGCGGCAATGACGATTGGTGTCCTGGCCTCCGCTGCGTCTCCAAAGTTCTACGACGATGATCCAGTGGCGGTCGAGCGCAACACCCAGGATGCGTCTGGCGTGCGGCCGTCGGAGATCGACCTCCAGGTGGACCTCGCGTACAACGTGTTCGCGAGCCCTGGCGATCGGGACGTCAACGTCCGAGCGAAAAATATCAATACGATCGACCAGGTTCCCGACTCGAGCTGGTATTCGAATCGGCTGGGACACGTGTCGCTGACGGCGGACGCCGTGGCGCGCGGTGTCGACACCACCGACGGTCCGGTGCCCGGGCCGTGGACGCTGACGGCTTCGAAGAGCGACGGCGTGACTCCCGGCTTCACCATCACCGATCAATCGGGGCAACGCTGGTTCCTGAAATTCGATCCGCCAGGTCATCGTGGTATGGCCACTGGCACCGAAGTGGTCGTCACGAAGCTGATGTGGGCGCTCGGGTACAACGTTGCTGAAAATCACATCGCCTTCATGCATCGCGAGCAGATCGTTGTCGCAGACAACGCGCGGTTCACGCCGGTGATCGGGAATTCCCGCCGCATGCAGCTCGCGGATGTGGACGCGCTGTTGAAGCGGGCCGAGCCGGAGCCGGATGGGTCATACCGCGTCATCGCCAGCAAGGCGCTGGAGGGTATGCCGCTTGGAGGGTTTCGTTTCTACGATACGCGACCTGATGATCCTAATGACATCGTGCCGCACGAACACCGGCGCGAGCTTCGGGGGTACGGCGTGTTCGCCGCCTGGCTGAACCACGTGGACGCCAAGGCGATCAACTCACTCGACACACTCGTCAGCGAGAATGGCCGCAGTGTCGTCCGCCATCACCTGCTCGACTTCGGCTCAGCGCTCGGAAGCGGCGGGGTCGCCCCGAGTCAGTACTGGGAAGGACGCGAATATCTAATTGAGACTGATCAAATCACCAGGCAAATCCTGGGCCTTGGTTTTCTTTTTCCATCATGGCACCGAATTGACTTTTATGAAGCGCCAGCGATCGGCCGACTGCCACGCGACAACACACGTTTCCAGCCAGAGCGCTGGAAACCGCGCATTCCGAATCAGGCGTTTCTGCGTGCGCGGCCAGACGACCAGTTCTGGGCCGCCGAGCGCCTCGCCATGATTACCGACGAGATCCTTAGAGCCGTCGTCCGCACCGGACGCTTCAATGATCCAGAGTCGGAATCGTTCCTCGTGTCGGCGCTTGGCGAGAGGCGGGACGCAATCGTGCAGGCGTATCTGACGAACGTCAATCCTGTTGTGACGCCCGCGATGGACGACTCGGGCACACTGACATTCCACAATGCGGCGACCGACCGCGGTGTCGCAGCGGCTCCGGGGGGATATCGGGCGCGGTGGCTGACCTTCGACAACACAACGTTGGAAACACACTTGATCGCGGAGACGGCGGCGGCCGTTTCTCGAATGCCGGCGCCAGCCGGCATTCCGACGCTGTCGCGGTCGATCATGAAGATCGAGGTTTCCGCCACCGGTGCACCGTATCCGTCGTGGGACGCACCCGTCGATCTGTACTTCCGCCGATTCGATCGGGAGTGGCGCCTGATCGGGTTGGAACGCATGCCGGACGGCCGAGAGATACAGGCCGAACGACGGTGAGCCCGGCGGGGCTCGGCGTTTGCGCTAGGTGGTCATCTCCGCGCTCCGGGCGCCGCAGCGCAAGTCGGCGACGTCGTCGTCCCTACGGCCCGCCGGATCCCGCTGACGTCAGTCGTGAAGGACGACGCTTAGCAGCGAGCTGTTCACTTTGAACCCGCCGTTGTACTCGATCAGGCCGAGCTTGCGGAACTTGTTCATGAAGAAGTTCACACGCGAGCGCGTCGTGCCCACCATCTCCGCGAGCGTTTCCTGTGACAGCTTGGGAAGCACACGCACGGTCGTGCCTTCCCACGACTGAGCGCGGTTAGCCACACTCCGCCGCGATTGCTGCCTGAAATCGAACGCGAGATGCACGATCACACAGACTCTTCCTGCGCCCCAGTCGATTCGCGCACGAGCATCCTTGACAGACACGTGAATCACGTTCAAACGGTAAAACAGGCGCTCCGAGAACGCACTGTCGGCGACGCGCTCGCGCAGGGCTACAGTTGTCCCAGCGATGAGCCGGACCGCAACTGGCGGATTGCGGGCGTCTTGTAGCTGGGCGAGCGTCGTCAAGCTGCGGCCCAGCACCGCTCCCGTACTGCCGTTGATGGCAACCGCGCTTCGCTTCAGTGTGTGGAACGCGAGAAGTGCACCGTTGAGGAGGTCTCGAATCTCATGGGCGGCCTGCCCGAGACGCTTCACTTCCTCCTCCGATCACTTCTGTGCGGCGAGCCGCGTGTGCTCCGTAACTGCTTCGGCGATGGCGGTGTCTAAGCACCGGTTCAACGTGTGAAATTCTTCGACCGTGATTGGCGTGTGCTGCTCGAGCGCGATCTCGGTGATCGCCTGGCAGATATCACCATAATCGTGGATGACCTGCGCGACGTTCAAGCCAGCGGCCGACAACTCTGCCCCATGCCGCGTGGCGGCGGAGCCGATCGCGTCGCTCGAGAAGGGTGTCGCAGTCGGCTCCCATCGCAGGGTCTCTGAAAGCTGCGTCAGAAAGAGCGGCACTCCATATTCGATCTCTTGGCGCGAAACGGACGGCCACGGCCGGCCGAGAACCCTGCGCCTCGTGCGCGCCACAATCTCTTCGCGATGCATGGCGGTGAATTCGTACAACATCATCCAGAGACGACGTCAATCAACGCGCGGTAACGGTTGCGACTGGTACTGACCTCGCCTGGCAGATAATCCGAAGACCACTTGGCACGGCGTGAAGAATAGGAAGGATACCGGCGAGAACGAACGTTCTGATGTGCAAAACAGCACACGGGAGAGACCGACTATCCAGATCTGTGGCTAGTTGGACTCGGGCTTGCGTGTGGCGCGTATCTCACGGATGGTGCGGCGCATTTCCTCGACCACTGTCATCTGTTCGAGCGTCATCTTCAGACTCTCGGCCGTCGCGCGCACCGAATCAACGGCGGCGTGACGTGCGCCCTCGGCTGCGAGCCGCGCCTCTTCGGCGGCGGCTCGCGCGGTCTCGCCCGCGTCCCGTAATCCTTCTTGCATCTGGCGGAAGGCTTCTGCCGCCTCGCGATGCTCCTCGCGGACTTGACGTGTCTCCTCGGCGAGCTGCCTGGATTGCTCCGCTTCATTCCGGGCCGCCTCTGCGAACGCAAGGTCCGCTCCCACGCGAGCGCGCACGTCGTTCGCATTCTCATCGCGTTTATCGGCGCTCGATGTCAGGCGGGCCGGCGGCGAATCTCGCGGAATGCGGTTGTTTGCCATAAGCCTCTTCCTACCGAAATGACGGCGGCACCCCTGATGCTAGTCGGACGCGTCTACCGACCGCTGTTCACTGTTGAACGTACGAGCGATTCGCGGCGAGGGACAGACGCGGCGCAGCACACGACCAGTAAGGCGGAGAAGTAGCGCGCGAGAATCACGTCGAGCGTGCGGGAACGGGTGCGCGGCTGGGGATCGTCCACGTCCTGTCGCACTCGAGACACCGCCAGTACGTCGTCACGGTAATGATGGTTGCCCGCGTGTCGACGGCCTTGCCGCGGCAGAAGGGGCACATGGCCGGTCGCGTGCCACCTTCAGCGGAGCGTACGTCGAGTGTCGTCATCGTCACGCTGTCAGGCCAAGATGATTCGGTCAGAGAAGATCCCTTTTGGTCACCGAGACCTCGTCGCACTTCTGGCACCGCCAGTAAATGGCCATGCCGGTCACGAGCGTCGAGAACACGTTCGGCGAGCCGCAATTCTCGCAACGAGCAAACGACACCATGCGCGGCGCGTTCACTTCGTCTACTAACCGCGGCGCGAAGGTTTCATGTTCGAGCGTGGGAATGGTGCCCATCGTGAGTCCCCCTCTGCTTTAGTGAGGGAGTCCACAGGATGTGGGCTGTCTCAGGAAAGTGCCGCAAGCGTATCACACTGCTGTCCGCGACGTTCGACCCCCGCCTGTTGCACGCTCTCTGAAGCCAGTGCGAAGACTCGCCGCTGTACAGCACGCCGTCAACTTGGCCACGTTCAGCGTCCGAGTAATGCGTAGGCCAGGCTGCGCCGACCGCGATCACGAGCGGCCCCGCAATCGCCATCTTGCGACGGACTGCGCGATCGTGGGCGGCACCCTTCGCTTGCCATGCGGCCCATCGCTCGTCGAAGCCTGCCGCCTCGCGTGTGGTGGTAGATGGAAGCGCCTCTGGGGCGGGACCGACAGATGTTTCGAGTGTCATGCACCCTCACACACAGGGCTTTGGTGAGGGCTGGGCCAGGAGGGCCTAGGGGTCAAAAAAGCGGCTTACTCCGACTCATGCGGTTCATCGGCCATGAGGAGCCGATAAACGTACTCGGTGAGCTCGCGCAGCCGCACTCCAGCGCCATCCGGCGTCCGCTGACCGGGCGACGGCAAGGTTGGGATCTCGACCGCGCCTCTGACGATCAATGCCGCCGCGATGATCGCCCTCGCCTGTGCTTCCAACGGATCCATCATGACCTCGCAACGCTATAGTCCGAGTCGCGCGAAATGATCGCGGATCGCACCGTAACATTCACACGACGCCGCTTCGAGCCGTCTGCGCCGGAGTACGCGGATGCGGCCATACTGAGTGGAGATCAGTCCGGTCTCTTTGAGCGCGCGTAGAACGTCCGTCACTGTCGGACGGCGCACACCGAGCATGACGGCAAGGAACTCCTGCTTCAGCGGAAAATCGTCTGCATCGACGCGATCGTGAATTTGCAACAGCCAGCGGCAGCAGCGTTGCGAGACGTCGTGCAGGGCGTTGCAGGCAGTGCACTGCATCGTCTGCAAGAGAGTTGCCTGCGCGTATGACGCCATCATCGCGCGAAAATTACCGTCAATCGCTGTTTCTCGGAGGAATGACGTCACGGCCAGCGCGACCACGGAACCATCAGGCACCTGTTGCATCGTGCGCCCTGAACCCGAGCGATCTCCCAGGAACACGCCGATGCCAAGCATGCCTTCGCGACCAACGGTCGCGACCTCCACCAGTTCGCCATCGCGCATTCGATTCGTAATCGAGAACACGCCGCCATTCGGGAAATAGACGTCGTTGATGCGACGTCCATCCTCGTGGAGCGTGGCTCCAACGACCGTCGACCGGAGACGCAAGTGCTTGGCGAGCCGGTCGTACTCCGCGGCGGGTAATGCAGCCAGTAGCTGGTTGTGCAATGGTGTGCCGTCAGGAAGCACGCGAGTCGATGAGCGTGTCCGCCTCCGCATGGAGTCTCCTCTGAATCAACCTGAACGCGTCAGGCGCTTCGATGAGACTGGAGGGGCACAGCCGTGAATGCGACTGCGAGCACAGCTCAGAAAAGCAGGAACGGCAAGCCTATCACGCAGCCCCTTCAGGCGAGCGGTGAAATGTACGGTAGACTACATTTCCGCCAGACTGGTGCCACGCCACTTGTGACGTCGCCTCAGCCTCCGAGTTTCCGGCAGCCGTTGAGCTACCGCGCAGGAGCGTGACGATGTCAAGCGCAGTTTCTGTCCCGGCGTTTCCCGTTAGTGTGTTTCCAACGTCCAGCGCTGTTGAGACCGCGGTCGCTGCCAGCGCGATGACCGTTCATCTCGTGAACCCGAGCCACATCTCATTTGGCATTGGTGTGATTACACCGCGCTGGCTCTTTGTGCTCGGCGCAGCGACGCCGGCCGCGTACGGGCCGCCGAACATTGTCGATGAGACGCTCGAGCCACTCGACCTCGACACCATCGAGGGCGGTGACATCGTTGGCATTGGGATTCACACGGGCAATGCATTACGCGGATACGAGATTGGGACGGCCGCGAGAGCCAGGGGTGCAACGGTGGTTTTCGGCGGGATACACGCCACGCTGTATCCAGACGAGGCGCACGAACTTGGCGGCGCACATGCCGTCGTCCGCGGCGACGGCGATGTGGTATGGCCGCTTGTGATCAACGACGCGGCACAAGGCACGCTGCAACGGCGCTATGAAGGCGGACGTGTGGCTGCCGACCGCTTCGTCCCGGCGCGGTGGGACCTGCTGCCTCGGGGTCGCTACATGTGGGGCTCCGTGCAGACGGTGCGCGGATGCCCCAAACACTGTTCGTTCTGCTCCGTGTGGCGGACCGACGGGCAGAAGCCACGGCAGCGCGGCGTCGACACCGTCGTCGACGAGATCGTCGAGCTGCGCCGTCAGGGGTTTCGGTTCGTGGCACTTGCTGACGACAACTTCTATCCGGTCACGTTGGCGGATCTGGCAATGGCGGAACGGCAGGGCAATGTCACTCGGCTCGAAGAGCTGCGAGCCCTGCGAGCCGAGCGATTCGAGCTGATGGCCAGGTTGGCGGAGCTGTCGCCTGACATGGTGTTCTTTACACAAATCACCATGGAAGCGGCCGAGGACGATTCATTCCTCGACGCCATGCGACGTGCCCATATCAAGGGCGCGCTCGTCGGCGTGGAAGCCGTGACGCCCGAAGGGTTGAAGGACGTCTACAAGAACTTCAACGAGGCCGGCGAGGCGTTGGTGGATCGGCTGAAGAAATTCCGTGAGCATGGCGTCTACGTTCTTGGCTCGTTCATCTTCGGGCTGCCAAGCGACCGGCCTTCGACCTTCGACGCGACAGCAGATGTCGCAGAACGCGCGGAAGTTGCCTTCGCGCAGTTCGTCATGCTGACGCCCTATCCGGGCACGGTCGACTTCGAGGCGTGGGAGAAGAAGGTTGGCGCGGCGGCAGAGCGCGTGGCCGGTATTCCCGTAACGCGCCACTGGCTCATCCCGCAGGCACAACGACCAAAGGTCTACGCCCCTCACCCGGTGATGAGCGCTGACGAAATTCGTGCGCGGACGCAGGCCGTGTGGGATCGCTTTTACAGTCTTCGCCGTATCTGGGTGCGCTCGCGGTGCGCGCCGACGCTGCGTGCACGCCTGGCGTTTGTTCTGATTTCGAAGCTCTATCGACAAATGTACGCGAACACCGGGATCGCGACCGACAGCGCTCGCGTGAATCGCGCCAACCGGTGGGCGCGGCTCATCGCCCGGCCTTGTCGTCGGCTATTCGTCGCACGACCATTGCCGGCGTCGGGGAACGGAGTCTAGCCAACGCTTGGATCTACGCGCGCATAAGTTCGTCCTGCCACAGGGCTCCGAGCCTCGCAAGGGCGCGGTACCCGCCTTGCTGCCCAATCAACGCGAGGTAGGTGATGAACAAGAAACGGAACAGGTTTGATGTAGACCCTGAGCCGCAAGAGCGCGGCGACGAAGACAAGAACCCGAACGAATCATCAGATGAGCCGTCGCCTGACGACAAAACAAAGGGTTTCGATATGCCTGTAACGACACCTGCCGAGCACCAGGGAGATGCTCGGCGCATAACGATGTAGGCACAGGACGACATGCGTAGGCTACGAAAGGGTGCCCGTATTGGCGCTCAGGAGCAGGAGCCCAGCGACAGGCCCGACATTAAACGGCCACCTGACGCTGACCTCCCAGAATTCGACGAGGATCTGCCGAGAGATCCGGAGTCACCGCCGTTTACAGGCGAGGACGTCGAAGACATTCCGAGACCCGAACCGCATCGTGACCAACCAGTGATGTGACTCGCTGATAGCCGCATGCTGGTTGGGGCGAGCGGTAATACAGTCCCAGGGTTTCGTTTCGCACGTTCACTACAGGCAACCGCCGGTTTTCAATAATTCAATCTAAAGCACTGGACGAACCAAATCTCACGCGCCCGCGTCGCCGCTGAACCGGGCGGACGGCGGTACGCTGTGTGCTCTATTACGGCCGACGGCGCCAGTTGTGGTCTTCCTCATCGGCATCATGAGCGGCCGTCACGCGTCCCGTAGAGCGAGGCATTCGACATGGAAGTCTGGGCAATCATCGGCATACTCGCTCTTTCATTGACTCTCGCCCTGCTGTGCGCGTGCGGAACATTGAAGGTCGTCCTATTTCTGATGATGCGGCATCACGCGGGTGCTCGCTCCGCATCGCGGACAGAGGCGCTACGCGACGGCGCTGTTCGGGAGCTGGCAGCGTGATGGCCGTCTAGGTGCACGATTCGGTGCGTACATCTCGATACACTAAACGTTGGCGGCGCTAAGCGAATCGTCTATCGAATTTCGCGTACGTTTCACGTCCCGTCTTACCCAACGCCCTGCAAATCGTGATCATGGCTCGCTTCGGTTCAACGTGTGTGTTGATGACAAGGGCTGACAGGAATGAAGTCAACCTCATTAGTGCGGACAACCCAAGGGTGCCATCGCCAGCACGCCGAGCCGTCTCGCGCGCGCGTTGAATCGACTCGATCCAGAGCCCGCACCTGCACCCGAGACGACGGATTCGCACACTATTCGCACAAACGACGCTCAGCCGTCGAGCGTCGCGTCAGAGGAGACGGCTGTAACCCAGTGAAAAGAGTGTGGTGCGGAAGCGGGGACTCGAACCCCGATGGCCTTGCGGCCACTAGCTCCTGAGGCTAGCGCGTCTGCCAATTCCGCCACTTCCGCAGGCGTTGCGCGCGCTGATATCGCGAAAAATTGAGTATAACCTCCCACCGCCGAATTCAGGTAAACTGTCCGGCGCACCAATCGCTGTTGGTTGTTGACGAGACGCAAAGGAGATCTGGAATGCGCAGGACACTGACCATCATCGTGTCATCGGTTGTCGTCATCGCTGGGCTCGCGATTGCCTCGCTGCACGTGTCGGCGCAGGCGCCGGCCCAGAAGACGGGCAACCTGATTCTGCGCGGCGACATGGCGTACTTCTTCGGCCCGGGTAAGCCGAAGAACTGCACGCTGAACAACGTGTACAAGCGCGGCGAGCCGGTCGGCTGGCGCATTGAAGCCGTCGACCCGCAGACAGGGCAGCACGCCGAACCCGATACACAGCTCGTCGTGCATCTGAATTACGCCGGGCAGACGAAGGACATTCCGATGCGGTGGCGCGCGACCGCACAGCAGCCTGAACGCACCTTCTGGGTCGCGAAGTGGATCGTCCCGAACGACGCACCGACCGGGATCGTCCGCTTCACCGTGACGGCCAAGGACAAGTACGGTCGCACGGGCGAGTTCAAGCCGTTCGACGTCGAAGCGTCGCAGCTGACGATCGTTGACGGCACGGCGGCAACCAACTAAGGAAGCGATTTCCATGCGCGCCGCGACACTTCTCGGCGCCGCGATCATTGGCGCGCTCACGTCTGCAGGATGTGGGCGCGGCGCCTCTCCACAAACTCCAGAATCGTCCGCGACTGTTTCGTCCTCTGACGCGGCCGCGAATTCCTCCGCAACCGCACCGAAACGCCTGACGCTCACCTACGACAAGACGCAAACGCCCAAGTCTGTGGTCGGCACGGCGATCGAAGTGACCGCGGAAGGCCTTCCGCCGAACAAGACCGTGGACCTTCTGTGGGGGACCGTCGATGGCGGATGGGTGATCGAGGACTACTTTCATTTCCGCGGGAAGAAGTACGCCGAAACGAGGCGGATGCTGTCGCAGACGACGACGGACCGCAACGGCCGTTTGAATACTCGCTTCGCCATTCCCGAAGATTTCGGCGGCGTCCATGAAGTGTTCGTGCGTGACGGCGACACGACGCTCGCGCAAGGTGGCCTCGAGGTCGCCCAGACCTTCGAAATGTCTCCGAAGGAAGGACCTGTTGGCACGACCATCGAGCTCCGCGTGAAAGGGCTCGGATGGCGGACGATGGAGAGCACATGGGTGGTGAACTGGGACAACCACCAGGCCGGATACGTATCAGCGGCGGGATCGCGTGGCAGCGCGGTCGCGCGCTTCCGCGCGAGTGGCCCGGTTGGTGAACACACCATCAACGTGCTGACCGGCTACATGGGGCAGGGGTATCTGAATCATGAGCAGGCGCCCAACGCGTATCTGCCCGTGCCGCAGTTCTCTTTCCACGTGACGCCCGGGCGAGCCGCAACACCGGCGTTTTACGCCGAACCGTATCAGCCGCAGCCGGTGCCCGCCTCAACCGGCGCGGACGGTGCAACCGCGAAGATCACGCCGACGCAGGGCCCGGTGAACACAAAGGCATCACTCAACGTGACAGGCTTGCCGGCGAACACGCCTGTGTTGCTCGTGTGGGGCAGCTACGAAGGCAGCCGCGTCAGCGGCAACGGCTTCGAGCCCATCGAAGACGAGCTGACGAAGGTGACGACGACCGCGGATGGCCGCATCGCGATGCCGGTCACGATTCCTGAAGATCTCGGCGGACGTCATTCACTCTCCGTCCGCGCCGGTGACAAGACACTCGCCACCACCTGGTTCGTCATCGAAACCAGCATCGTCAGCATGGCGCCGATGTCAGGCCCGGTTGGAACACCGGTGACGATTCACCTGAAGGGCGTCGGTTGGACCGAGTACGACAACATCTACATCGCCACCTACGACAACGCCTACATGGGTTACGCATGCGGCTTCAATACGCGCGGCGACGTTGTCATTCATTTCACCGCGGCCGGCGCTCCAGGCGTGCATATCATCGATTTTTATCCCGGCATCTACCAGGGAGCGGAGGGCGGCCAGCAGCTCTACCGCCTCCCGCAGCTCACGTACGCCGACGATCATCCGGGGAACCGCATCCCGGCGCTGCGCTTCTCGTTCGAGGTCACTTCTTCGCGCACGGCGCCGCAGCCGTTTACCGGCAATACGCGGTAGGCCAATTACTGCGGTTTTAGACGAGGTCGGAATCTGAACGCTACTGCGTTCCGCGGCGACGTTCGGATGGTTGCGGGGTGTGATCTGGCTGCACCTTTCGATGGTGCTCATCGATCATGCATTGAACGGATTCTCTGAGCTCTCTGGCCGTGCGGAGGCGTCGTCCGCGCGTTTCAGGAGTTCTTCGAGCGTTTCCTTCGAGATTGGGGGAGCCAAGGGCGGCCTATTTGCCACCCTTTATTGGACGAAACTAATGAGCTTTGGATTTAGCATTCTGACCCAGTGCGCCGGCCATCGCTGACAACCTGGATTCTGATCGCCATCGTTGTCGGCGGCGCGTTCGGCTATTTTTTCCCCACCGCCGCCACTGAACTCCGCATCCTCAGCACCATCTTCATCCGCCTCATTCGAACGATCGTTGCGCCATTGCTGTTTGCCACGCTTGTCGTCGGCATCGCGGGACATGGCAACCTGAAACAAGTCGGACGGATGGGCGTCAAGGCGATCATCTACTTCGAGATCGTGACGACGCTCGCGCTGCTCATCGGGTGGGCGGCGATCAGCATCAGCCGCGCCGGGGTTGGCATCACATTGCCCCCACCGGCGCCCGGCGAACAGACAGCGGTCCCACCGCCTCAGACGTGGCAGGACATCCTGCTCCACGTCTTTCCGGAGAACATCGCGAAAGCGGTCGCCGACGGCGAGGTGCTGCAGGTGGTCGTCTTCAGCGTGATCTTTGGGGCCGCGCTCGCGATGGTGCCGGAGCCGCGTCGCCGGCCGATGCTGACCTTCATGGAAACCCTCGCGGAAACCATGTTCCGGTTCACCAACATCGTCATGCTGTTCGCGCCGATTGGCGTAGGCGCGGCCATTGCCTACACGGTCGGGCACCTCGGGATCGGCATTCTCGTCAACCTCGCCAAGTTGCTGGTGACGATGTACGTCGCGGTGGTCGTGTTCATTGCGGCAGTGCTGTTGCCTGTGGCACTCATCGCACGCGTTCCGTTGCGGCGCTTCATCCAGGCAGCAGCCGAACCGACCTCCATCGCCTTCGCGACGGCAAGCTCCGAAGCCGCGCTTCCGCGCGCGATGGAAAACATGGAGTCGGTCGGCGTGCCGCGGCACATTGTCGCGTTCGTGATTCCGACCGGGTACTCGTTCAACCTGGACGGATCGACGCTGTACCTCTCGCTTGCCGCGATGTTCGTCGCGCAGGCAGCAGGCGTTCAGCTCTCACTCGGACAGCAGTTCCTGCTGCTGCTGACGCTCATGTTGACGAGCAAGGGCGTCGCGGGTGTTCCACGGGCGGCGCTCGTGATCCTGCTCGGCACGGTGAGCAGCTTCGGCCTGCCGGCCGAACCCGTGTTCATCATCCTCGGCATCGATGCGCTGATGGACATGGCGCGCACCGCCACGAACGTGCTTGGTAACTGTCTGGCGACGCTGGTGATTGCGAGATGGGAAGGAGAGCTCACCGAGCCCGTTGCGGCTCAATGAACGCGGTGCGAGCGACCGCGGCCTTCCTTCAGTGGCCGCCACGGTCGCGTCTCATTCCTGCCGTTTCGCAATCCAGACTTTCTTGCACTCCAAGCACGCGTACCAGGCGCGACGATGGCTGCAGAATTCGAAGCTGGTCACGCCGCCGTGATGGCAGTACGGGCAATGTGTGTTGGGCCAGACGCGGTTCGTTCCACGCAGCAGCTGGTTGGACCGATCGGCGAGATGAATGGTCTTCAGACCCTGCTGCTGCGCGCGGAGACGCAGCGCTTCGCTGCGCGCCCGCAACAAGCGGCCGACGCGCGCGAACAGCAGATTGGGGGCGAACGGTTTCAGCAGCACGCCATCACATCCGGCGGCGAGCGCATGGGGAACGCGTTCGGCGTTCGACGTCGTCACCAGCACGGACGGTGGGACGGTGAGGGTCTTCGCTTCGCGGCAGATTTCCACGCCGTCGGCGCCAGGCAAGTCGAGCTCCGTGACGACGAGCGCCGGCGGATGCCGTCGGAGCAACTGTTTGGCGACCTCAAACGATGCCGTTGTCGCGACGCGGTAGCTGCCCCGAAGCATCGCGGCGTAGCTCGCGGTGTCGGACTCCCCGCCGACAAGCAATAGGTCGGGTGCCTGCGCGGGCGAAACGGACGCGGCGAAGTTCGTGTTCATGGCAAGCGTCCAGATCAGTGCGCGGTAAATGAGAGAACGAAAAAGGAAGGCATTATATCCCCGGACATTCAACGACGTTCGGGCTTCACGTTGACGTCGCGCCAATTTTTCAGGCGCTCGACATGCCGTTCCAGTTCCTTGATTTTCGTTCGAAGTTTGCGAATGTCCTGCCGATCTTCTTCCTTGATTCGTCCCTCGTTGTGAAGGCGGTCGTGCTCACGACGCACGCCGTCGGTTTGTTCCTTCAGGGCGCGGTGTTCGGCCTGAAGATCCGAGCGTACCTACGATTCACCGGGATGCCGGTGAGTAGTTAGGGCGGATGGGAATGCAATCAACCGACCGCGCACGCTTCCATAGGGCGATGAAGTCGGGCATCATGCGCCGCAGCCGCCGCAGCCAAGTCATGACCCGCATGAATCGCCGGGTCCGGGCGCGATTCCAGACGAAACCGTATTGTCCTCTGACGTAATCGGGCAAAAGGCCTGCAGCCAGGAGCGACACCACAGGCGTGACGAGCTGACGCGCGACCGGCTGTCGAAAGGGTGACAGCAGCGCTGCTGAGACCGTTGACGCCTGTTGTCCGACGACGATCTCTCCTGACGCGAATCGGTCGTCCATGTAGGCGCGCACCTCGTTCCACGTGCGCGGGACGTCGCGATTGGAGGCGCCCAGAGCGACCGCGAGGTCGGCGGCGTCGCCACAGTACGTGTCGCGTTCCGCGGCACTTAGGCAGCCAACCAACTCTTCGTACACGAGCACCATCGACTCGATGAGCGTCGCGTGTACCCACACCAGCAGCGCAGCATCTTCAGCAGAATACGAGGTTCCTGCTGAGAATGGTCCGCACGATTGCGCGAGCGTCCCATGGACGCGGCGATGAATGGCTCGGATCGCGTGAACTGCCGCGTCCCGCTCGGAGTCCCTGCCGAACGTCAGCGCGATCATCGCATTCACGGTGTGCCGGAAGCGCGCAAACGCCGCGAGAGTGCTGCCGCGAAACGTACTGTGATCTGCGATGCCCGCAGCGATCAGCGGATGCGCGAGTTGCAGCAGAATTGCCCGAACCCAGGCGAGGACCAGCAGACGTTCGGCGTTGATGCGACGGGAGACGTCTGAAGCCGGGCGCATCACCGTCACTGGCGTGTGGGCGCCGGACGGGCCCCGAGCTCCTGCATCAGAATGATGACACCTTTGCCGTGTTCGGTCCCGCCGATGCTGACGCACTGCACGTCCAGGCGGATCTGTCGGCCGCGCCGGTTCATCCTGGTGAACTCGAGATAGTCGAGGTAGCGGCTATAGGAGTCGATCCCGACTGCGGCGAGTCGTTTCTCTATGCGCCGCGACAACGTCGAGCGTTTGTACGCAGTGAAGTCGAACCCGCGCGTGTTCTTGAGGTGCGTGAGGAGTTTTTCGAGTTCAGGCGCGGATTTCCCGTCTTTCATCGGCCGGAACCATCCAGACTAGCACAGGGATAGAGGCGTCTCGTGGCCACGTCCCGCTTCTTGCCGTTGGAGAACTTGTGGTGAATTTCGACATCGTCATCATCGGCGCCTCGGCTGGCGGGGTTGGCTCGCTCCAACGCGTCGTCGAACACATTCCAGCAGATTTTCCCGCAGCCATTCTCATCGCGCTGCATCTGCCGGATGGAATCCGAAGCATGCTCCCGCAGATTCTCGAGCGTGCAGGCAACCTGCCGGCGGGGCACGCGCGAGATAGCGATCCGATTAAACCAGGACGGATCTACGTAGCCCCACCAGGATTTCACCTGACAGTTGGACGCGGCCGCATGGTGGTCACCCGCGGGGCTCGCGAGCATGGCCACCGTCCCGCCATCGACCCGTTGTTTCGCAGTGCCGCCATCGCGTACGGCCGTCGCTCGGTCGGCGTGATTCTGAGCGGGCCGCTGGACGACGGGTACGGTTGGGCTCCGCGAAATCAAGCGTGCCGGCGGACTCGCCATCGTGCAGGATCCGGGTGATACCGAGTGGCCGTCGATGCCATTGAGCGCGCTGCATCATGTCGACGTAGATCACTCGCTACCGGCTTCGCAGATAGGGACGCTGTTGCACCAGATCGTGGTGGCGAAGCCATCAAGGAGTCCGGCCACCATGCGAGACCGCGACGACCACAGAGTCAGTGACGGCTGCGCGAACTGACGATGCACCAGGACGAGCGCGAGCATCCCGGCGAGCGTTCACCGTATTCGTGTCCCGAGTGCGGCGGCGTGCTGTGGGAGCTCAAGGAC
>Ga0114129_10002612_pt1 | contig 25061 bp, 25 predicted proteins | sample RhiMetdeltSRZDD1_FD_80071 | JGI IMG/M metagenome (GOLD analysis project Ga0114129, IMG submission 80071) | Populus rhizosphere microbial communities from Tennessee, USA - Rhizosphere MetaG P. deltoides SRZDD1 (version 2) (version 2) | ecosystem: Host-associated > Plants > Roots > Rhizosphere >...
AGATCGAGGTGATGAACGGCAGCACCATGATCGCGAGAATGAGACCCGCCGTCAGGACGCCGATGCCATAGGGTGGTCCTTCGAACAGCGACGACAGCACCGGAATCTCGCCGAAGGTCGCGATCAGGAACGGCTGCAGCGTCTGCTGCAGGAACGGCGCGAACACGAACAGGCCCCAGATGCCGTAGATGATGCTGGGAATGCCGGCGAGCAGCTCGATCGCGATCCCGATCGGCCGGCGAAGCCACATCGGGCACAGCTCGGTCAGGAACAATGCGATCAAAAGGCCGATCGGCACCGCGATCAGCATCGCGATCAGCGACGTGACGAGAGTCCCGTAGATCGGAGCGAGCGCGCCGAACCGCTCGGTGACCGGATTCCAGCGCTCCTCGATCAGGAAATTCAGTCCGAACGTGCGCAGCGCCGGCAGCGCGCCATCGATCAGCGCGATGATGACGCCGCCGAGCAGAAGCAGCACGAAGATCGCGGCGAAACGCGTGAGATGGCGGAACGCGATATCGCCGATCCGCAGCCGGCCGAGCGCGCGGGCCCGCGACTGGACGACGCCCACCAGGCGTTCATCTCTCAGGGCAAGATCGACCACAGAACGCCTCCGCGCCGGCTCCATCGGACGGCTCTCCCTCTTGTACGGCTGGTTCGGAGAGCCGACTCAAGCGGCCTATCAGCCGCAGCACAAGCCGTCTTACGTTGTTGTCCAAGGGCAGGAAGAGGCGCCGCAGCGGCGCCCCTCCCCGTCGTCCGCATGGTCAGTTGCCACCGGCCAGGAGCGGGTTTCCGCTCGCGTCCTTGATGTCCTTCGCCCACACCTTCTGGATCGCCTTGACGACCGGATCGGGCATCGGGACGTAGTCGAGGTCCATCGCCATCTGGCCGCCCTTGGCATAGGCCCAGGCGAAGAACTTGAGCGCCTGGGTCGAGGCAGCCGGATCCTGCGGTTTCTTGTGCATGAGGATGAAGGTCGCGCCCGCGACCGGCCATGAGCCGGCGCCGGGTTCGTTGGTCAGGATGACCGCGAAGCCGGGAGTGCCTTCCCAGTTAGCGCTGGCGGCCGCCGCCATGAACGCGTCGGCGGTCGGAGACACCGGCTTGCCGTCCTTGTTCACCACCTTGGTGAAGGTGAGCTTGTTCTGCTTGGCGTAGGCATATTCGACGTAGCCGATCGAGCCTTTGGTCTGCGCGACGTTGTTGGCGACGCCTTCGTTGCCCTTGGCGCCGATGCCGATCGGCCATTCGACCGAGGTATTCGCCCCGACCTTCGATTGCCAGTCGGCACTGACCTTGGACAGATAGTCGGTCCAGATGAAGGTGGTGCCGGAGCCGTCGGAGCGGTGAATGACGGCAATCGCCTGCGACGGAAGCGCGGCGTTGGGGTTGAGCTTCTTGATGGCGGGATCGTCCCACTTCTTCACCTCGCCGAGAAAGATCCTGGCGAGCGTTGCGCCGTCGAGGACGATATCGCCGGGCTTGATGCCGTCGATGTTGACCACCGGAACGACGCCGCCCATGACGGTCGGGAACTGGACGAGACCGTCCTTCTCCAGCTGCTCGGCCTTGAGCGGCATGTCGGAGGCGCCGAACGTCACGGTCTTGTTCTGGATCTGCTTGATGCCGCCGCCGGAGCCGATCGACTGATAGTTCAGGCCGATGCCGGTCTCTTTCTTGTACACGTCGGCCCACTTCGCATAGAGCGGATACGGAAACGTCGCGCCGGCGCCGGAGATGTCGGCGGCGGTCGCGGGCGACAGGGCAGCGGCGATGAAACCGGCTGCCGTCAGCGTTCGAAACAGCTTCAAAGGTTCTCTCCTGTTGTATCGGCCCGAATGCAATGCGGACGGGGCCCGGCCCCGGGATTGCGATGTTCGGGCTCTTGTTGCGGTTGGTTCTCGACTCGGTCGCAAGGCACCCCGGACAGTCGATGGAGCCGTTTGCGCGATGGCTCCGTCCGAGGCCGCGAGAACACCTAAGCGTCGCATGTCATCGTTCTATGATCGGTCGATGACAGCGGGATGACAGCTTAAGTCCTTGTGGAATGCTGTGGATTTCCGCCCGCGCCGGAACCGGCGAGCGGCAGATGGGCCATGAACGTCGCGCCCTGCCCGACCGCGCTATCGATCGTCAGCCGGCCGCCGTGCCGATTGAGGATGTGCTTCACCAGCGCGAGGCCGAGACCGGTGCCGCCCTGCGCGCGGCTTTCGGCCACATCGACGCGGTAGAACCGCTCGGTGAGGCGCGGCAGGTGCTCCGGCTCGATGCCCGGACCGTAATCGCGCACGGTGACGCGCGCCTCGCCGGTGCCGTTCGCGCCTTCGCCGGTGGCGAGCGCGATGTCGACGCGCTTGCCGGAAGCGGCATATTTGAGCGCGTTCTCCACCAGGTTCTCGAACACGCGGATCAATTCGTCGCGGTCGCCGAGAACGATAAGCGGGCCGGCCGGCGCGGTGGTGCGCACCTCGACGCCGCGGTCGCGCGCCAGCGTCTGCAGGCCGTCGGCGACCTGGCGGATGATCGCGATCAGGTCGACCTGCTGGTCCGGCCGCAAGTGCGCGTTGAGCTCGATGCGCGAGAGCGACAGCAGGTCGTCGATCAGTCGCGCCATGCGATTGGCCTGCGCCTGCATGATCGAGAGGAAGCGCTCGCGCGCCGCCGGATCGTCGTGCGCCGGGCCCTGCAGGGTCTCGATGAAGCCGGACAGCGCGGCGAGCGGCGTGCGCAGCTCGTGGCTCGCATTGGCGACGAAGTCGGCGCGCATTTCCTCGACCCGGCGCAGCGGGGTGAGGTCATGGAACGCCATCAGCACGAGCACGTGCGCGCCGCCGGCTGCCGGACCGGCAAGCGCGATCGGGGTCACGACGGCTTCATACCAGCGGTCGACGGGCACGCGCTCGAAGAATTCGGCGCGCTGCGTCATCCCGGTTGCCACGGCGTGACGGATGGCTTCGAGAATTTCGGGCACGCGCAAGCCGCGCGAGACCGGCTCGCCGCGCCGGAGCGCGGGGGCGATGGCGGCTGCGCGCGCGTTGAGCGCGATGACATCGCCCTGGCGGTCGAGCGCGACCACCGGATCGGGCAGGCCGGCCAGCACCGATTCGATCGGCGGATCGCCGACCCGCGGCGCGGCCGGCTCGTCCGCAGGCGGCGTGGCGTGAGCGGCCTCATCGCTGCGCGCGGCCAAAACGACCGCGACCGCAAGCAGTGCGAAGCCTCCCAAAGCCGGCAGCGGCGCAAGCGCGCCGCTCGCCCACAAGACCGCGAACACGAGCGCGAGCGCGAGCAGAGGAAAGCGCGCGCGCCGCAGCCGATCGAGCCCCCCGCGCGACCGCGTCTCCCCGGCATCGTGGATCGTTGCCATGATCTCCGGAGTCCCGTCAGCGGGCTTCGGTCGTTTCGCTCCTCGCTCCACCCGGGGGCGCCGGCGGCGGGACCGATGGCGGCCCGCGGGCGCTCAGCGCCAGCACGATTTCGCGCAGCCCCAGAATTGCAAGCGAGAGCACGAACGGGATGATGTAGTAGAGCAGCCGAAACAACAACAGGCCGGCAAGCAGCTCCTCCTTGTCGAACTGCCAGAGCCCAACCAGCATGGCGGCATCGAACACGCCGATGCCGCCGGGCGCGTGGCTCGCGAAGCCGAGCAGCGTCGCGGCCACGAAAATCAGCGCGAGCGAGACAAAACCGATATTGGGCTCGTCGGGCATCAGCATGTACATCGCGGCCGCGCAGAACCCGAGATCGAGGATGCCGATTCCGATCTGCACCAGCGTCAGCGGCCCGCCCGGGAGCGTGACCTGCCAGCCATAGCGGCCGACCACGCGCGGCCGGCGCCACACCCAGGCGACGTAGATCATCAGCACGATCAGCGCGAAGATCGCCGCCACGCGATTAAGCCACGGCGGCAGGTGGTCGATCGCGGTGGCGGCCTGCGGCGCGTAGGCGATGCCGAGGCCGAGCACCGTGGCATTGCCGAGCCAGAAGGTGAGCCCGGCGACGAAGCAGATCTTGGCGACCGCGATTGCGTCGAGTCCCCAGGCCGAATAGATCCGGTAGCGCACTGCTCCGCCTGTGAACACGCTGGCGCCGATATTGTGCCCGATCGAATAGCTGGTGAATCCGGCCAGCGCCGCGATCCGGTAAGGCACGTCCGTCCGTCCGATCGTCCGCAGGGCGAACAGGTCGTAGAAGGTGAGCGTGAAGTAGCCGCAGACGACAAACAGGAAGGCCAGCGCCATGCGCGTGGGGTCCGTGGTCACCACCGCGGCCGCCACCTCTTCGACGTCGATATCGCGCAGGATCTGATGCAGCGCGATCAGCGCGATCGCGATGATGGTGAGGCTGATCAGGAACCCGATCCAGTTCCAGCCGATCTTCTCGTCGCAGAAGCGGTTGATGGTGCGCGCCGCGTTCACGGTCGCCCGCCACTGCTCGCTGACTTTCGGCTCCATCGGACGATCCGTTACGCGGTTTTCCGGGCGCGGACCACTAGCAAATGTTCGCTGGGTTGTCGCGCGCCGATCGCCGCGCCGGGCGGCTGCGGGGACGCGTCATTTCAGGCCGCCGGCCGCGAAGAAGGCTTGCAGCTCGGCATAAGTTTCGTCGGGCGCTTCCTCGTTGACGTAATGCCCGGACGGCAGCGCCTTGCCGCCCCGGATATCGGCGGCATAGAGCGGCCAGATCTTCATCGAGTCGTGGTTGCGGCCGACGCCGCCGGTCGCGCCCCAAAGAAGCAGCACGGGGCAGCCGATCTTGCGGCCGGCCTTGACGTCAGCCTCGTCCATCTCCAGGTCGATGCCGGCGCCGGCGCGGTAATCCTCGCAGATCGCGTGGATTGTCTCCGGGTTGCGGAAGCAGCGCATGAAATCCTCAAGCGCGGCAGGATCGAAGAAGCTCAGGCCCTGCTCGGTCTTGGCGAGCTTCTTCTTGATGAACCAGTCGGGATCGGCGCCCATCATCTTCTCGGGCATGTCATAGGGCTGGATGTTGAAGAACCAGTGCCAGGAGAACGTGGCCCAAGCCTTGGTCACGTTGTTGTAGAGATAGTGCTGCGGGATGATGTCGATGATGGCCGCACGCGCGACCTTGTCGGGATGATCAAGGCACATGCGATGCAGCACGCGCGCGCCGCGGTCGTGGCCGGCGGCGTAGAAGCGATCGAAGCCTAGCGCCGCCATGACCTCGACCTGGTCCTGCGCCATGGCGCGGAACGAATAGTTGACGTGGCTGGGACCCCCCGGTGGCTTCTCGGAATCGCCGTAGCCGCGCAGGTCGGTCGCCACCACCGTGAACTCGGTCGCCAGTCGCGGCGCCACCTTCAGCCACGACAGATGATTGAACGGGTTGCCGTGCATGAGCAGCAGCGGCGGGCCCTTGCCGCCATGCACCGTGACGATGCGCGCGCCGCTGGTCTTGATCTCGGTGCGGGTGAAGCCTTCCAACATGCGGCACTCGCGGCGGCTACTGGGGCGTGATCCCGGCCGCCTTGGCGAGCCGCTGCGCTTCGACGGCCTCCTTGGCGATGCGCGCGTCGAAGGCCTCCGGCGTCATGATCATCAATTCGACGCCGAGCGCGCCGAGCTTCTCTTTCGTCGCCGGCTGCTCCAGCCCGTTCACGGTCGTGCGGTGCATGGCGGCGACGAGGTCGCGCGGCGTCGCTTTTGGCACGACCATGCCGATCCAGAAGTCGAAATCGGAATCGGGGAAGCCCGCTTCAATCGTCGTCGGCACGTCGGGCAGGACCGACGCGCGCTTGGAGCTGCTGACCGCGAGCGGCAGCAGCTTGCCTTCCCTGATCAGCGCTATCGCCGGCGGCACCGGGGCGAAATAGACGTCGACCCGGCCGGTGATGACTTCGGTCAGGGCTTCGGGGGCGCCGCGAAACGGAACGAGCTGGCCGGTGAAGCCGGCGGCGACGCGGAAGCGCTCCATCGTCATGTGCGGCGGCGTGCCGATGCCGGCGGCGGCGTAATTGAGCGAGCCCGGCTTGGCCTTGGCGGCGGCGACGAGATCCTTGAGCGTCTTGATGTTCTTCGACGGCGAAATCACCAGCACCAGAGGCACGTTGCCGAGCGGCGTAACGCCGGCGAAGTCGCGCACCGGATCGTAAGGGATGTTGGCCTGGATCGCCGGCGTGGTCACGAGACCATTGGAATGAACGAGGATCGTGGAGCCGTCCGGATCCGCCTTGGCGACCGCGGCGGTGCCGACGGTGGTGCCGCCGCCGGCGCGGTTTTCGATGATGAAGGTCTGCCCGGTCTGGTGCGAGACCTGGGCGAACACCGCGCGCGGAACGAGGTCGGTTGCGCTTCCGGCGGCGAACGGCACGATCACGCGCACCGGCTTGGTCGGCCAGGCTTGCGCCGAAGCCGAAGTGGCCGCGGCCAGCGCGAGCGCGGCCGCCGCGCCGGCGGCCAGCGTGCCTCGGATCGCTCGACGGAAAATGGCGGCGTGGCGCGTCATGTCGTCCCCTCTGGCGCTCCCATGCGGGCAAGCCTAGCCGATCGGGGAAAGCGTCACCAGCCGAGCGGCTAGCGCGTCAGCACGATGAAGTCCGTATAGAGGCCGGTTTCGCGGCCGAGCCCCTCGTCGGAGACCACCAGCGACGATCCCGGGATCAACAGCTCGCCGATGCGGTCGCGCGCCTGCTGCGGGATGTGGATGCGGTCGAGCGCCTGGCTGGCGTTCGATGCCGGCCCCGATGCGACCACCGGCGCCTGCTTCGGCGCCTGCCTGCCCGACTTGCCCCTGACCGTGTGATCGATGCTGCGCGGCAGCTCGGCCGGCATGCTGATCGCGTTCCAGCGCATGCGCGCGCCGTTGTCCTGGAATGCCATGGCGGTGAACACATGGGTCCCCAGCGGCTGAGCCGGATTGTCGATCTCGACCGCCATGTCGAACACCGGGATGAAGCCCTGCCGCACGAAGATCTTCTTCTCCTTGCGGCTGACGAAGACCGCGACCTGTCCGGTGCGCTTCTGCGGCTCGGCGGTCCTGGTCAGGAGCGGAATCGGCTTGCGCAGCGGCAGATCGTTATCAAGCGGCTTGCCCGGCTCGTCGGCAGCCGGCGCCGCTTCGGCGGCCTGGCTCGGCGCGGCCTCCGGCGCGGGCGCCGCTGTGGTCACGGTGGGTTCATCGTCGGCGGGTTTGGCGACTTCGGCTTGATCTTCGGGCGGCGCGGCGGGCGGCGGCGGCTGCACGCCCGCGGAATCGACCGGCTCGGCGCCCTCCGCGGGCGCCGGCGTCTCGATCACCGAGCGGCGCAGGCCGGTGTCCGGCGAGACGTCGCTCGTGCTGTTGCCGTCGTTTGCCGGCGTCGCCCAGGCCAGCTGGACCGGCGCGGGCGCAGCGGCGCGCTTCTCGAACTGGGTCTCGGCGACCGGCGGCTCAACCGGCTTCAGCTTCGGCATGAACAGCTTGGCGTGGTCGATGTCGTGCGGCACGACGTCATGGCGCGCGACAACGACGCGCACGCCGAGCCTGGTGACGAGCCACAGGCGCGAGGCGAAATCGGTCGGCATGCGGATGCAGCCGTGCGAGGCCGCATAGCCCGGCAACATTCCTTCGTGCATGGCCACGCCCGACCAGGTCAGGCGCTGCATGAAATACATCGGCGCGGCGCCGTACAGGTTGGAGCGGTGCCAGCGGTCCTTCTGGATGATGCTGAACACGCCGGTCGGCGTCGGACGGTCGGGCGTGCCGGTGGAGACCCGCGCCTGCGCTACGTGAACGCCGTTGCTGTACAGCGTGACGCGCTGGTCGGCGATCGAGACGACGAGCTGCAGCGGCCCCTTCGGCATCTCGCCGAACGGCAGCTTCGCCTCCTTTTTCTTCGATTGCGCCGCCTCCGCACGCTTGGATTTGGGAGCAGCTGCGGCCGGCAGCGAAAGCGCCGCAATGACCGCGAGCGCCACGCCGCAAATCAGCGCCTGGCGCGTCGTCCCAGCCCATGACCGACCACGAGCGGGCGTGCCCGGGCCCAGCCCCTTAATCCGGCTCAAAGCAATCTCCCAACACCCTGCAAGGCTTATTGTAACCGAGCGTTTCGTCCCGGACCCTTGCTTTACGTACAAGATAAGCGTTGCGGCCGGGTAAAGTCGACGGCCGGCCGCGCAACCATTCGGTAACAGGTTAGGCCGGGCGCCGGAGCGGAGGCCAGCCATTCATCGCGTTGCGGTTAAGAGAACGCCCCCGGCGTTGCGCCGAAAGCACACTGCGCTCAGGCACGGAGCGCGCGGGTGGTATCGTCGAACAGCTCGTCGACCTCGAAGCGGCGCGGGATGAGCTTCTGCTGCACCGCGTAATCGACGATCAGCGCCAGCGCCGGGCGGCAGGCCTCAACGCCGAACGGGTGCGTGTCCGGGCTTGCGGGGTTGCCGGCCGCCTCCTTGGACTGCCGCAGCATCCGGTAGGCCTCGGCCACCGCAGCGGGCTTCGATCTCGACAGCGCTTGCGTCACCACCACCAGGTGGTTGAGCGGCACCAGCTTGTGCTTCGCGTACCACTGCTGCGCCGCCTTGTCGGGGTCGGGGATGACGCTCTTGAGCCGCGGGTCCTCGGGCAGCTCGGCACCGAAGATCGCGGCGTCGAGCTCACCGTCGATGAGCATCCTGGTGATGTTCTTCTCTGCACCCGCGCGCTCGACGCCGGGCGGATCCTTGTACTCGGCCACGTGCGGGTCCTCGAAGGTGACCCAGTGGATGCGGTCGGTGTCGACGCCGTAATCGTTGTGCAGGTGGCCGCGCAGCCAGACGCCGGTGGTCTGGCTGTAGGCGCGCACGCCGACGCGACGGCCGGGCAGGTCCGACGGCGTGAGCGTGCCGCGCTCGGAATTGTAGAGGAGGCAATTGTGCTGAAACCGCCCGAGCATCACGGCGGGAAGCAGCACGATCGGTTTGCCGTAGGCCTTCGCCTGCAGATAGGTGACGATCGCCATCTCGCTCACGTCGAACGCCTGCTGCCGCACCATCGGGGCGAACGCCCGGTTCATCGGCTTGATGTCGGCGAAGTCGAGCGTGACGCTGGCGGACGTGATCTCCTTGTTCTTCAGCGCCGCGGTGTTCGGATAGTCGCCGATCGCCGCGCGCAGCGCGGTCATCGGATGGGCCGTCATGCTTGCTTCCTTCGATGAGGTCTGCCAGATGGTACGTCCCTTCCACCTTCCAGCGGCACAAACGATGACTTTGATATTATCCAACGACGATGTCGAGAAGCTCCTCACGATGCGCGAATGCATCGACGTGCTCGAGGAGGCCTATGTCGAGCTGGCGGAAGGGCGCGGCATCTCGCGCACCCGGTCGGACTCGGTCACGCCGACGGAACGGTCCGACGCGGTCTACAGCCTCAAGTCGATGGATGGCGTGTGCCCGAAATTCGGCATCGGCGCGATCCGCATCAATTCCGACATCGTGACGTTCCCGAAGAAGGGCAACAACATCGTGCGGGAGAAAATACCGGCGGCGCCGGACGCCCGCTATGTCGGGCTCGTGCTGTTGTTCTCGACCCGCAACGGCGAGCCGCTGGCGATCCTGCCCGACGGCGTGATGCAGCGCATGCGCGTGGGCGCCGCCAACGGCCTTGGCGTCAAGTACCTCGCGCGCAAGGATGCCGAGACGGTCGGCATCCTGGGCTCCGGCTGGCAGGCCGGCGCGCAGCTCATGGCGGTGTGCGCCGTGCGCGACATCAAGGCGATCCGCTGCTTCAGCCCGACCAAGGCGAACCGCGAGGCCTTTGCCAGGGAGATGAGCGCAACGCTCGGCGTCGAGGTCACGCCGGTCGGTCAGCCGGAGGAGGCGATCGAGGGCGCCGACATCATCATGTGCGCGAGCAACAGCCTCGACAACATCTTCTTCGAGCGCTGGGTCGCGCCCGGCATCCATCTGAGCTCGATCAAGCGGCCGGAGATCGAGATGAAGGCGCTCAGGCGCGCCGACCGCATCGTGCTCCATTCCAACGACGCGACGCCGATCCATGTCACCACCCGCGACCTGGCTTTCGCGGAGAAGTCGAAGGAGCGCGGCTGGGGCGCCGTCGGCGATCTCGACTTTGGCAAGCTGCCGACCCTGCCGGACCTCATCGTCGGGCAAGCCGAAGGCCGGCAGTCGGAGGACGAGGTCACCTGCTTCATGAACAATATCGGGCTCGGCTACCAGTTCGCCGCGGCCGGCTCGGTCGTCTACCGCAAGGCCAAGGAAGCCGGCGCCGGCCACGAATTGCCGACCGAGTGGTTCACGGAAGACGTCCACCCTTAAATCAGCTAGCCCGCCTGGTGCCGTGACCGCGGCGGCGCTCGAGGTGCTCGAGGGTCTGCTCGGCGCGGCGCCGATAGACTTCGTGCAGCTTCTCGAGGTCCTCCTCGCACATGTCTTCGGCGGTCGCCAGGCGGTTCTCGGCCCCCTGCACGACGATGATCAGCTCCGCAAGCTTGAGCTGAAGCGCAAGCGTGTCGCGGTTCTGCGTGTGCTGGATCAGAAACACCATCAGGAACGTCACGATCGTCGTCGATGTGTTGATCACAAGCTGCCAAGTGTCGCTGTAGCCGAACATGGGCCCGGTCACCGCCCAAATGAGAACGAGCAGGACTGCGATCAAGAAGGCATGCGGCTTTCCAGCAAAATGCGATGTCGCGTTAGCCATCCGCGAGAACAGGCCTGACCAGCTCTTGTCGTTCGCGCTACGGAGACCATTGGTGCTTCGTTTCGCCGACGCGCGGTTTGTCGCCGGTTTGCACGTTTTTGATCGTTTTTGGGCCATGGCCTGTCCTCGCTGATTCCTACGCTTGCGGCCGTCGCCAACCAATTCGGCGCCACTGCCTGCGTTGATGACCGTCAAATCCCGAACGGGCGGAACCGTTCCGCCGGCGGCCGCGCCGCAATCGCTGCAAGTCCTTCAAATGGAACAATTTCCTACTTTCGGCGTTGCCGGAAATACGCGGCGATGCCGCAAAAGAAAAAAGGAGCGCTGCCATGCTTGGCTGGGCTTTGACCTTTCTGATCATTGCGCTGATTGCTGCCGTGCTCGGGTTCGGCGGCATCGCGGGCTTTGCCGTCGAAATCGCCAAGATCATCTTCTTCGTCGCGATCGTCCTGTTCGTGATATCGGCGATCTTCGGCTTGGTGCGTGGACGTTCTCCAACCCTCTAGGTTGACGGCACAGAAACGGACGGCGGGGCGCGGAAGGATCTCCTCCCGCGTTCTGCCGTCCATAATTTATGTCGTCTGTTAGCGGCGCCCGCCGGCGGTCAGAATGGCGCGGGTCGTGCGATCGGGCCCGAAGTCGTCGGCGGTATCGATTGCGAGCAGCTCCGCCAGCCGGGTGCGCGCGCGATTGACGCGGCTCTTGATAGTCCCCACCGCACAGTCGCAGATGGCGGCGGCCTCTTCGTAGGAGAAGCCGGACGCGCCGACGAGGATCAATGCCTCGCGCTGATCCGGCGGCAGCTTTGACAGCGCCTGTCGGAATTCCTCGAATTCCACGCGGCTGTGCTGCTCCGGATGCGATTTGAGGGTTTCCGCATAGGTGCCGTCGGTGTCCTCGACCTCGCGGCGGCGCTTGCGATACTCCGAGCGGAACAGATTGCGAAGAATCGTGAACAGCCAGGCCGACATGTTGGTCCCCGGCTGGAATGAATCGATATTGGCCATCGCGCGCAGGAGCGTCTCCTGAACAAGATCGTCGGCGCGATCGACATTGCCGCAAAGCGAGATGGCGAATGCCCGCAGGCTCGGGACCGCCCCGAGCATCGCCTCACGCACTGATGGCGCCAGGGTCATTGCCCGGATTCCTTGTCTTTGCGCTCGTTGTACTGCTGCAGGAGGTCCTTGAACCGGTCAGGGACGCCCTGCTTCACAACGTCGTCGAAATAGTTTTGGAGCACCTTGCCCAGCTTCGACTGGACGTCGCGGGTAAGGCGTCCGCGGCTCCTGCGGGTGGCTTGTGTGTCTGTCTGCATCATTGCCCTTGGCCTTGATGGCAGAGGCTCCCCCGGCCCGGACCTAAAAGGCCGGGGCTCGGACCCGCCCCCGGCTCCATTTTTCTCGTCTGGCGCCCCCGACCGCGGTCGCCCTTGGTCGTCGGGACCTGACGTAAGTGGCTTTTGCTCTTTCATTTTCTCCTTCCCCGTGTCCCGACGTACCGGGCGCGCGGGGCCCCTCGGTGCTCATTTGAACATAATACTAGCGGCTACCTTTTCGTTCCGGCCCAGAATGGAACTTTTTTTACCCCGCCGCGTTGGGTAGCATCCGCCGCGTTTCTGCGGGTAACATCCACAGATCCACACGGGAGGGACAACGTGCCGGACTCGAAGACGGTCGCCCAATTTCTTCCTTTCCTCCGGCGCTATTCGCGGGCTTTGACGGGCAGCCAGGCCTCCGGCGACGCCTACGTCGCAGCCACCCTCGAAGCCCTGATTGCGGACCCGTCCTGCATCAACGTCGAAGGCGGTCCCCGGGTGGCGCTCTACCGGCTGTTCACGAAGATCTGGAATTCAGTTTCCATTAACGGTGCCCCTTCGACCGCCGTCGATAACGTCCTTCCCGGCGAGCAGAAGCTGGCCAACATCACGCCGCTGCCGCGTCAGGCCTTCCTGCTGGTAGCGCTCGAGGGGTTCTCCGAAAGCGATGCGGCGCGCATCCTCGATGTCGACGTCGTCACCCTGCGTGGGCTGATCGAAGAGTCGGGGCGCGAACTGGCAGCCGAGATCGCCACCGACGTGCTCATCATCGAGGACGAGACCTTCATCGCCATGGAGCTCGAGGGCCTGGTCGAAAGCCTCGGCCATCATGTTCTCGGGGTGGCGCGGACCCATGCAGAAGCGATCGCGCTGACGAAGAAAAAGAAACCGGGACTGATCCTGGCGGACATCCAGCTCGCCGATGGCAGTTCGGGGCTCGACGCGGTGAACGAACTTCTGCGCTCGTTCGAGGTCCCGGTGATCTTCATCACCGCCTATCCGGAACGCTTCCTCACCGGGGAACGGCCCGAACCGGCATTTCTGATCGCCAAACCGTTCCAGCCGTCGACCGTGTCGGCGATCGCGAGCCAGGCGCTGTTCTTCGAACGCAGCGCCAAGCGGCGCGAGCGGCCGGTACCGGTTTGACGGTGCACCGCTGAGGCGCGCAGGGCTTCAACGACGCCGGCCGCCGAGTCCGATCAGAAGGCCTATGCCGGCAGCGATCGCCAGCGCCGCAAAGGGACGGCGTTCAATCTCGTCGAGGATCCGCTGCAGCGCGTCGCTGCCGATGCGGGTGGCATCCTTGCCCAGGCGCGAGGCTCCGCCTCCCACCGACCGCGCGCTTTCGCGGAATCGATCGGCGACTTCGACGACGCGGTCCGCAAGCTCAACCAGAGGGGGACTGACGACGTCGCCGATGCGGCCGCCCGCCTGCGAAACGCCCGACCAGATGCTCGACGCCGCCCGGCCCGAAGTATTGCTCGCCCGGTCGAGGCGCCGCTCCAGAGCCCGCAGCCGCTGCTCGATGTCGGCAAGGGCCGTGTCTTTCAAGCGTGCATGGGAAGATTGCCGATACATGATTGTCTGCCTTTCATGGATACCAAGTCGGTTTGACGCCGCGTATGCATCAGCTCGCGGCTGACCACTCGTCGATTTCGCGTTCGGCCGCGTCCTTGCTCAGGCCAGGTTTGCCCGGAAAACCTCCCGTGAACGGGAAAGGTTCCAGCGCACGCGGGCGCCAAAGCACACGGGCGTAGCCGACGCAAAGCCGGCTACGCCCGAGATTACCGGCCGAGCACGGGGAGGGGGAAATGGGCGGCCGGTTGCTCCATTAATGCACGACACCCCCGGTTGGTTCCTGCGTCCTCCAACCCAGATTTTTCGCGGAAAATCCGGATCGCCCCGCCGCACTGCGCGGAACCGCACCCCGGTCGCCGCGTTGATTCCGGCGCGGGACCGCCCGCCATGCCGGCGAGCGGCATTTTGCGATCAGGCCGGGAAAATTTCGATGCGTCGCCAGCGTGGATATGTTGTTGGCAGCATTGGCGTGGCTGTTGCCCTGCTGTCATTCGCCGTCGCGCTCGAAACCGAAGTGGCGACTGCGACCGTCCGCTCGGGCATCGATCAAAGCACCATCAACCGCGCGCTGAAGGGCGACCGCTTGCCGCTGATACCCGGCACGAGCGGCGCCAAGCCGGCGCCGGTGGTGCCTGAGCCGAGCCTGCCGGCCGGCTGCGCGTCGTTCCACCGCGACGCGGCAAAAAACGCGTTTTTATCCGAGGTCCCGGGCCGCTGCGTCGCCTTCGCGCCGGAGCATCGTCTCGTCGCCGGTTAGCGACGACTGTCATGGAACTTTTGAAACGCCTCATCACTTGTAAGGCCGGATGCGGAAACGGCTGAGAAGGGCGTGCCATGGCATGTGGGACCCACGGTGACCGCGCGTTCGCGGCGGTCGTACTTCTGACGATGGCTCTGGCTCCGGCGGGCGCGATGGGCGCACCGCTTGCGATGGTCGATCCTACGAGCCCGACCGCGGCGATCTTCGACCCGGTTTTGCGCGACCCGCAACCGGCCGAACAGGGCGATGTGCCGGCGCAGCTGCGGCGCCAGGTTGTCATCTATCCCACGCGCGAGGCTCCCGGCACCATCGTGATCGACACGCCCAATACCTACCTCTATTTCGTCATCGGCGGCGGCAAGGCGATCCGCTACGGCATCGGCGTCGGCCGCGATGGCTTCACCTGGTCGGGCGTGAAAGCGGTTTCACGCAAGGCCGAGTGGCCCGACTGGATTCCGCCCGCCGAAATGATCAACCGCCAGAAATACCTGCCGCGCTTCATGGCCGGCGGCCCCGGCAATCCGCTCGGTGCGCGCGCCATGTATCTCGGCGAGACGATCTATCGCATCCACGGCACCAATGACCCGAGCACGATCGGCAAAAGGGTCTCGAGCGGATGTTTCCGCATGACCAACGAGGACGTGATCGATCTCTACAATCGCGTAACGCTGGGAACCAAGGTGGTGGTGCTTCCGGACAGCCGGCGAAGCGTGCCGGGCAACTCGGCCTCCTTGCCGGTTGGACGCCAGACGCCGCCACCGCAACCGACTTCGAGCAGCCCGCCGCGGCCGCAGACGAAGTCGCACAGCACGTTTGCCTTTGATCTCTATTAGCGCGCTCTGCCCGCCGCCACGCGCGATTCGATCAAGGCCAGCCAAGGGAGGCGCGTCGGGAGCCGCAAGTCCCGATCGAAACGAACCCCACGCACGAGCCTGCTCGGGTGCGGTTGACGCGAATGCATAGGAGGCGCAAATCGGCACCAGTCCGCGACCCGAACGAAATCGCCGCCTCATGGAAGAAGCCAAAACCGGATCGAATGGCAAGGGCCAGGACAAGAGCCCCGCCGTTGCCGCCGCGCAGGCCTTTTTCGCGCATCCCGAATTGATCTGCCTCGCTCTCGAAGCCGGGAAGATCGGCATGTGGGCGTTGGACATCGCGTCCAGCCGCATTGTCGTGTCGTGCAACGTCGAGGAGATTCACGGCCTGCCGGCCGGCACCTTCGACGGCAGCCAGGCCACGTTCGAGAACGCCATCCATCCCGACGACCGGCCGAACGTCCGGGCGTCGATCGCCGAGACGTTCCAGACCCACAAGCCGCGGCGGGTCCAATATCGATTGGCGGCGCGCCCCGGCGGGGAAGAGCGCTGGATCGAGACGCTCGCCACCGTGGTGATCGAAAACGGCGTGCCGGTGACCATGCTCGGGCTGTGCCGCGACGTGACGCATCGCGCCAAGGTCCAGGGTGAGCTGCGCATCCGCGCCAGCCAGCAGGAGGCGGTGGCGAAGCTCAGCGAACGCGCGCTGACCGAAAACGACCTGCAGACGTTCTTCGACGAGGCGGTTGCGAAGGTCGCCGAGGTCCTGCGCGTCGACCTGGTGAAGATCCTCGAGCTGGTGCCGGGTGACGCCGAGCTCCTGCTGCGCGCCGGCGTCGGGGTAAAACCCGGGCTGGTCGGTCACGCTCTTGTGTCGGCCGGGCGGGATTCCCATGCCGGCTTCACACTTGCTTCCGGCGGGCCCGTGGTCGTCGAGGATCTTGCGACCGAGACGCGGTTCACGGGCGCGTGGCTGCTACACGAGCACAATGCCGTCAGCGGCATTTCAGCGCCAATCGCCGGCCGTGACGGCCGCGCCTACGGCGTGCTCGCCGCCCACGCCTCCAGCCGGCGGAAGTTCAGCGAATACGACCTGTCGTTCCTGGTCGAGATCGCCACCGTAATTGCCGGCGCGATCCAGCGCCATCAGCTCAATCAGCGCCAGGAGATGATGATACGCGAGCTGCGCCACCGCTCCGGCAACCTGTTCTCGCAGCTGCTCGCGCTGTTTTCACAGACCGCCAAGAGCTCCAGGAGCGTCGGCGAGCTGACGACGAAGTACGAGGCGCGCGTGCTCGCGCTCGCCAACGCTCACCGCCTCATCACCGAAGGCGGCTGGAAGTCGGCATCGCTGATGGAAGTGCTCAACACCCTGATGGCGCCCCTGCTCGAACGCGTCTCCTTTTCAGGCCCGGTCGTCTTCCTCGAGCCGGAGGCGACCTTCGCGGTGAGCATGGCGGTGCACGAGCTCACCACCAACGCGATCAAGCACGGCAGCCTTTCCACCCGTGCGGGCCGCGTCGAACTGTCATGGCTGGTCAAGCGCACCGGGCAGGGACTGACCCTGGTCCTCGACTGGAAGGAGCACGGAGGCCCCTCCCCCAAGCGCCAGCGGCGCGCCGGTTTCGGCTCGCGGCTGATCAACATGGTGATCGAGCGGCAGCTCAACGGGAAGGTGGAGCAGACATTCGGTCCGCGCGGATACACCGCCGCGCTCGTCATCCCGCTGACGCATCAGCGGTGGCTGGGTGGAACCGGCCCTGCCGCCGCATCAGCCGAGATCGCCGACGCAGGCCCTGCGCCCGCTACGAAGCCGCCTCGTGGTTGAATGCGAAGTCCTCCGGCGGATTCGGACCCCACACATAGAAGGAATCCTCCGGCGGATGGTCGCCGCTCTGCCAGTCGTGGTCGACCGGGATGTAGTCGATGTCGGAGGAATACTCGGCGTAGCTGCCCCAGGGATCGCGCACGTAGTGGAAATAGTTCGAGCCGAGCACGTGCCGGCCGAGTCCCCAGCCGGCGGTGTAGCCCTTGCCCGCCATCTGCGAGGCGCCGAGCCCGATCTCGTTGATCGATTTGACGTCCCAACTCACGTGATGCAGGCCCGGCCCTTCCGACTTCACGAACGCAATCATGTGGTGATCGCTGCCGTGGATGCCGTGCATGAAGGCGATCATGTCGCCCGAGCGATCGGACAGCCGCAATCCCAGCGCCCCGCTGTAGAACCGGATGGCCTTGGGGATGTCGCGCGTGAACACCAGCATGTGGGCGAGCCGCCGCGGCTGCACGAACGGCGCCTTGCTGCGGTTGGGCGCGCCCTGCACGCCCGGCGGCGCCGAGATGCTCTCGAACGAGGACTTGGCGTTGGGCGAACTCTTCTCCGCCACGCGGATTTCGATCGGCGTGCCATCGGGATCGCGGAACCAAAGCCCGTTCGACTCGGCGCCGGGTGGCGGGTCGATCTGGTCGATGCGCAACTCATCGAGACGCGCGCGGAAGCGCGCCAGATCGTCCTCATAGGCGCCGAACGAGATGAATTGCAGCTTTTTGCGCGGGCCTTCCACCACCGAGCCCCAGCGATGCGGATGGCCGTGGGTGTAGATGTTGAGCGCGTTGCCCTCCTCGCGCACGTCGAGCCCGAAGGAGGAGTAGAACTTCCGCGCCGCGTCTGCATCGGGAACCGAAAAGTTGAAACGGTCGAGCGAATGCACGCCGAGCTCCCCGGGGCGGCGCGGCACCTGGTTGAGGTGGCGGATCTGGGTCATGGCAGGCCTCTCTGCTAATTCACGTGCTCGCCCCGGGCTGGCGGGGCGCATGGCATGCGGCGAGCATAGCGTCAGCCAAACTGCGGGAAAAGCGACAAGGCGTTCGTCCGGTCGATGGCGGCTCTTTGCCGCTGCGGGATCGAGCCCACTGCCTCGTAGGTCTTCACCGCCTCGCCGATCACCTTGGCATTGGCGAACGGCCAGTCGCTGCCGAACACGATGCGCTCCGGCGCCGCCACCTCCGACAGGCATTGCAGGGTCGGCGCTGCCGGCGACAGCGCGATGTCATACCAGAAGCGCTTGAGCCTCGCGAATACCTGCTCGCGGGAAATCTGCGGCAGCCTCGCGTCGATGACCGGCGACACCGAGAGCCGCCAGGCGAAATAGGGCACCAGCCCACCGGCGTGGGCCAGCACGAAGCGGATGCGCGGATAGCGCTCGATCGCGCCGCCGAACACAAGGTTCACGGCCGCGCGCGTGGTATCGAACAGGTATTCCATCATGAAGCCGGGCCAGGGCAGATCGAGCGTCCGGCTGGATGGATGCAGCGCCGGGTGGATGAACACGACGGCGTCGCGCGCATCGAGTGCCTCCAGCACCGGATCGAACAGAGGGTCGCCCAGGAATTTCCCGCCATAGCTCGCGAACAGGCAGGCGCCCTGGAGCTTGAGCTGGTCGAACGAATAGTCGATCTCATCGAGCGCCTCGCGCATGTCCCACATCGGCAGGACCGCAAAGCCGCCGAAGCGCTTCGGCCAGCGCGCGTTCAGCTCGGCAGCGCAGTCGTTGCAGCGCCGCGCCAGCGCCGCCGCCTTTTTCGGGTCGCCGAACTGCACGCCGGGCTGCGCGAGCGAGGTGAGCGCCACCGCGATGTCGTTTGCGTCCATCAGCTCCAGCGCCCGCTCCGGCGACCATTGCGGATAGCGGCCGATCGCGGGGCCGGCGCCGGCCTCGTAGGCGGCGTTCTGATAGAACTGCGGGATGAGATGGAAGTGAAAGTCGATCCGCCGCACCGAGGCCATGTCAGGTCAACCCGAACATGCGCTGCGCATTGCGCCAGCAGATCTTCTCCTTGTCGGCGGGCGCGAGCCCGAGCGAGTCGATCACCTTGATGGTGTCGCGGATGTAGCCCGGCCCCTTCTCCTTGTCGAAGGGACAATCTGACGCGAACAGCACATGGTCGGGGCCGAAGAACTCGAGGCCGCAGATGGTGGCGGCGCGCGCGCCCTCGACCGCGGTGTCGCCGTAGAAGCCCTTAAAGTAGTCGTACGGCCGCTTCTTGAGCGACCTGAGCAACGCGCCGTAATCCTCGTCCGAGGTGCGCGCGCCGAGCTGGTCGAAGCTGTGCGCCACGCGGCCTTCCAGATAGGGGATGACGCCGCCGAGATGGTGCGCGATCACCTTCAGGTCGGGGAAGCGATCCATGATGCCGGAAAAGACGAGCCGCGCGAGCGTAACGCCGGTCTCATACGGCCAGCCGAGCACGCTGCAGATCTCGTATTTCGAATGTTTCTCGGTCGGATAGTCCGGCATTTCGCGCGTGCGCGACGGGTGCAGGAGGATCGGCTTGCCGGATTTGGCGACCACCTCGAAGATCGGCAGAAATTGCGGCGCGTCGAGCGGCACGCCGTTGGCGTTGGTCGCGAGCTGAATCGCGTTGGCGCCGTTGCGCAGCACGCGTTCGGCCTCCTTCGCCGCCGCCTCCGGCACGTTCATCGGCAGCAGCGCAGAATAGCCGACGAACTTGCCGGGATATTTCGCCACCAGCTCGGCGAGGCCGTCGTTGCCGGCGCGCGCCATCTCCGGCGCCTTGTCCGGACCCCACAGCCGCTCGACCGGCGGCAGGCCGAGCGAGAGCACCTGCGAATAGTTCTCGAACTGGTCGACGACGCGCAGGCGGATGTCGATGTCGGACAGCGCCGGAATGCCGCGTACGCGCTTGCCGAGGTCCTTCCCGCCCGCCGGCGTGTCGAGCAGGGCGTCGTAGTAGCGCTTGGGAAAGAAGTGATTGAAGGCGTCGATATAGCGCACCGATATCCTCCTGTTCAACGCGGCGTCCTACCGCGTGACGCGGGATGTGCCAAGGGCGAGACCCAACCCAAACGCATGGCAGTCAGCAGCAATTTTGCGTCCGCGGCGTGTTGAAACGCCATTCGGGCTTTGCGATCATCCTCGCATTCGGGAGTGCCCGGGGGTCGCCATGCAGCCGGACCAGCCGTCCGCAGCAGATTCACCCTTCGAAGTTGCTGACGACATCGATCATGAGGCGCTCGCGGGTGTCATGCGGGTCGTGCCGCTGGGCGCGGCCGTGCTTGCCGGCTCGGCTGTTGCATTGCTCGTCGTCGGATATCTGCTGGTTTACATCCTGGTCTTTCTTCCTCGCGGCACGGTGGGCTGACGATGTCCCAGACCCACCCGGAAATGCACGAGCGGTGGATCCTGGGGACCGAGCTGCTCTGGTCCTTCGGCGTCGGCGTCTTCATCGCCGCCGCGCTCGGCATGATCCTGTTCACCGCCCTGACGATCAGCGTCAACCCGCCGAGCAACGTCGAGCGCATTGACCCGAAGGTGCTTCACTTGTCGGGCGAGTTCGCCGAGCACAATCTCGGCACGACGGTGGGAGCCGATGGCAGCGTGACCGTGCGCGCGATCGCGACCCAGTTCATGTTCCTGCCGCGCTGCATCGCCGTGCCGGCCAAGCGGCGCGTCACGCTGCGCTTTGCCTCGCCCGACGTGATCCACGGCCTGCTCATCACCGGCACCAATGTGAACACCATGGTGGTCCCCGGCTACGTCGCTCAGGTGCACACGGAATTCACCCGCACCGGCGATCTGTTGATGCCCTGCCACGAATATTGCGGCCTCGGCCACAGCGAGATGTGGGCGACGGTGCAGGTGCTGCCTGACGATCAATTCAAGCCGGACCGCGACGGGAGGATTTCCTGTGCGCAACGTTGAGCGGCTTTGCCTTGCGCATTTCTGGGTCGCGTTCGCGGCCTTCGTTGTCGCCGCGGTGCTGGGCACCTGGCAGATGTGGGTCCGCAGCCCCTTGGGCGCCAACGTCGGCACGCCCGGTCAGTATTTCATGTCGGTCACCGCCCACGGCGTGTCGATGGCCTATGTGCTGACGACCTTCTTCATCATGGGATTCGGCTATTTCGTCGCGGTCACGGCGCTGAATCGGCCGCTCCCCGGCAAGGCGTGGGCGTGGGCGGCGTTCTGGATCGCGTTGCTCGGTGTCGTCGTTACCGTCATCCCGATCGCGACCGGGCAAGGCTCCGTCCTTTTCACCTTCTATCCGCCGCTGACGGCGAGCGCCTGGTTCTACATCGGGCTCGTCCTCGTGGTCGTCGGCTCATGGATCTGGTGCGTGCTGATGATCGTCGCGATGGCCGCCTGGAAGCGCGACAATCCCGGGCGGCCGGTGCCGCTGGCGATGTTCGCGACCGTCGCCAATGCGGTGATGTGGCTGTGGACGACGATCGGGGTCGCAGTCGAGCTTCTGTTCCAGGTCATCCCGGCGGCGCTGGGACTCGTTCAGACCATCGACGTGGGGCTCGCGCGCACGCTGTTCTCATGGACTTTGCACGCGATCGTCTACTTCTGGCTGATCCCGGCCTACATCGCGTTCTACACGATGGTGCCGCGCGCCGCCGGCGGCCGGCTCTACAGCGATACGATGGGGCGGCTGACCTTCATCCTGTTCCTGATCTACAGCCTGCCGGTGGGCATGCACCACCTGCTGATGGACCCGGAGCACGGCAACGCCACCAAGTTCATCCAGGTGCTGCTCACGGCATTCGTCTCGGTGCCGACGCTGCTGACCATTTTCACGATTACGGCGTCGCTCGAGATCGCCGGCCGGCTGCGCGGCGGACGCGGACTGTTCGGCTGGATCGCGGCGCTGCCGTGGGACCGTCCGATGGTGCTGGCGACCGGACTCGGCTTCGTCATGCTCGGATTTGGCGGCTTCGGCGGCCTCATCAACATGGGCTACGGCATGAACGCGATGGTGCACAACACCGCCTGGGTGACCGCACATTTCCACCTGATCTTCGGTGGCTCGGTGGTCATCATGTATTTCGCCATCGCTTACGATATCTGGCCGCGGCTGACCGGACGGGAGTACGCCTCGCTGGCGCCGCTGCGGCTGCAGCTCTGGCTGTGGTTCCTGGGAATGATGATCATGACGCTGCCGTGGCACTGGGTCGGCTTGCAGGGCCAGTGGCGGCGCGTCGCCAATTTCAACTATGCCGACCCGATCATCGCCGGCTGGGGACCTTGGGTGATCGTCTCGTTGGCCGGCGGGGCCATCCTGCTGATTTCCGCCATCCTGTTCGCGGCCAATCTTCTCATGCTCCATCGCAACCGTGCGCTGGCGCTGCCGCGGCCGCTTTATGCGCTGGCGGTGCATCCGCCGCAGCGCGTCCCGGCGGCGCTCAACGGATTCGGTCTGTGGAACGTGTTGGTGCTGGTGCTCATGCTGGCCGCTTACGGCTATCCGATCGCCCAATTCCTGATCGAACCGTCGCCGACCGCCATCGTGCACAGGGTCCGATAGGGCAAGCATGTCAGACGACACACGCCATTCCGAACCGAATGTGCTCGACCAGTCGTGGCGGACCTGGTCGGCCGTGGCGGTGGTCGGCATCATGCTGAGCGGCATCTTGCTCGGCGCGCTGATCATCCCGATCGTGCAGGGCCGCGGCGCCGGGCTCGATGCCTACACCGCGATCTGCCGGGCGCTTGGCATCATTCCGGGCTCGCCCGCGCAGCCACAGCCCTCCGACCGCACGCCGCCCACGCCGGTGTCGCAGGTGATATGGACGCCGGATGTCCTGCAGATCCTGGCGCGCGCCGATGTGCGGCGCGGGCACGAGAAGGTGCAGGAAGTCTGCGTCTCCTGTCATGGCGAAACCGGCGTTTCGATCGCGCCTGACTTCCCGCACCTTGCCGGCCAGTCGGGCGCGGCGATCTACAAGCAGCTCTACGATTACCGGACCGGCAGCCGCAGCCATCCGCAAATGACCGATATCGCCAAGGCACTGGACGAATCGGTGATCGCCGATGTCGCCGCCTATTACGCCGGCCAGCCACAGCGCAATCCCAACCCGGTGACGCTCGCCGAGGCGCCGGCGGCGATCGTGCAGCTCGTCGAGCTGGGCGACCCGAAGCGCAACATCCCGCCATGCGCGGCCTGTCACCGCGCCGGCTCCGGCGGGCCGATCGAGACGCCGGTGCTGGCCGAGCAACGGCAGGAATACATTGTCCTGCAGCTGAAGCTGTATGCGTCCGGCGAGCGCCGCAACGACGTCTACGCCAGGATGCGGACCATCGCGGCGAAGCTCACGCCGGCCGAGATCGACGGACTCGCCGCGTATTACCGGGCCGGCTTCCGATAGCCTTGCCGGTCAGTGCGCCACGCTGCGCACCAGCCCGAGCTTCGCCAGCAGCGGCTCGTCGCAGACGCGGAATACGACCGTGTCCTCCGGCGCCTCAATGCTGTGCGCGTGCCAGCACGGCACCGCGATCACGTCGCCGGGGCCGAGCGTCTCGCTTGTGCCGCCCTCGGCGGTGATGCGCGCCTTGCCGCTGACGACGGCGTAGATGTTGTTGACCGTGGTCTTCTCCATCTCGACGCGGCCGCCCTTGGGCTGGCGGATCAGATGCAGTCCGATCGTCGGCATGACGCCTTTGGCAATCTCCACCGTCTTAGCATCGCGGCCGCCGCCGAGCGCCTCGCCCGACGGGATGCGCAGCGGCGTCGGCCCGTTGCGCTTGATCGGCTCGAGGCCGCCGGACGGATGCGGCTCGAAGAACATCGCTTCGCTGAGCTGCACGAACGGGATGTCGAGGAAGTCGATCCAGTAGCTCGTGCGATCGGCCTCGTTGACGTGGCCGTGCCAGCTCCACGACGGCGTCAGCACGACGTCGCCGGCCGTCATGTCGACGCGCGCGCCGTCGACCACCGTGTAGGTGCCGGGCTTGGCCTCGAGCACCAGCCGGAGCGCTGCTGCCGAATGCCGGTGCGTGCGCGCGGTCTCGCCCGGCAGCACGCATTGATAGGCGGCGACCAGATGGCGGGTGGTTGCGTAGGTATTGCCCTCGATCGGGTTGACCATGATCAGGTTGCGCCGCTCGGTCTGCTCGGCCGGTACCAGCGCGCCCGACTGGTCGAGCGCGGCCTTGGCGGCGGCGAAGCGCCAGACCGCCGGCCTGAACTTGGGCTTCGGCGCCGCCCACATCGACGGCTCCGGCCGCGCCCAGCCCGGCGAGAAGCTCAGCCGGCCGAGTTCCACGTAATAGGGCGATTGGGGTTCGTGTTTCATAGGGTGGCCTTTCTTGCCCCCGAGTCTGACGGACTCACGACGCAACCTCAAGGTCGCCCTGCCCTGCCCCGGCGGCCGGTCCGGCACCCCGCACCACGTCGATGACGGCACGCGCATCCTTCGGTTCGGCGTCGTCGCGCCAGGCGACATGGCCGTCCGGCCGCACCAGCACAAGCGGGCGCTCATAGGCCGCGAGCACGTCGGGCGCGTCGAGCGTCACGATCTGCAGCGGAACGTTTCGCTCTTCCGCGGCGCGTTGCAGCCCCCGCCCCGATGGCGCCTTGGCGCCGAGGCGCAGCAGCACGAAGCCGCGCCCGAAAAGATCGAGCGTCGAGCGGCCGTCCGGCAGCCACACGTGCGGCGCACGCGCGCCCGGCCGCGCGGTCTGGGTATAGGTCTGGGTCTCGAGCGGCGGCGCCGGCGTGCCGTCCGGACAGACGATCGGCGAATCGTCGTAGCGATAGCCGAGATGGTAGCCGTTCATGAACCACTCGTGCCGCATCAGCTCGGTGTACCACGCGCCGTATTTCTTGCGCGCGGCGTCGCCGGCTGGGCCCGGCTGGAACATCTCCGCGGTCGGCTTGTGGGTGGTGCGCGGTGCGAGCATGCGTTCGAGATTGTCGGTCGACGCCTTGATGTTGCGGATCGCGACCGGTTTGCGCTCGATCTCGTAGGTCGCGAGCAGGTTCGGCCCGCCCCACCCGTTCAGCACCGCGTCGAGCTTCCAGCCGAGATCGACCGTGTCCTGCATGCCGGTGTTCATGCCGAGCGCGCCGGTCGGCGAGGTCAGATGCACCGCATCGCCCGCCATGTAGACGCGCCCGCGCCCGTAACTCTCGGCGACGAGCTCGCGCCGCA
>Ga0114129_10002617_pt1 | contig 25048 bp, 21 predicted proteins | sample RhiMetdeltSRZDD1_FD_80071 | JGI IMG/M metagenome (GOLD analysis project Ga0114129, IMG submission 80071) | Populus rhizosphere microbial communities from Tennessee, USA - Rhizosphere MetaG P. deltoides SRZDD1 (version 2) (version 2) | ecosystem: Host-associated > Plants > Roots > Rhizosphere >...
GCAGAGGAGATCTTTCGAAAGCTACCAGATGCGGTTTCGACGTAGTGAAAGCACCATGAGAATTCATGGTCCAAAACAGTCCCATCTGTCTTGGTGAAGCCTTGAATGTTGAACAAGGCTTTGCCTGCGAACAACCACTCTACTAGCTTAGAAGATATCAAAATGCTCCTGGTGGAGCAGGGGATCGCTCTTAATGATGACCTCTTTCTTGAGAGAAGACTCAATCTCGTTGATGACAGAGGCTTCGTCGGTCTTCAACTCCTTGGCCACTTCGGGATTGACGCGGATGGTGATTTCTCTATTCTCTAAGAGCTTGGCCATTTTCTTAACTTCACTCTGAATTTCGTAACAGATGGTCTGAGGGGATTTGACCATTCCCGTCCCGCCGCATTCCGAGCAGGGCTCACAAAGAACCTTCAGGAGCGATTGCTTCACCCGCTTTCGAGTTATGGCGACAAGACCAAAGTCATTAAACTGGAGAGTTTTGGAGGGTGATTTGTCCGATCTCAGCGCCTCTTCCAGAGTTTGAGTTACTTTTTGGCGGTTTTTTCGATCTTCCATGTCGATGAAGTCACAGACGATGATACCGCCCAAATCGCGCAAGCGAATCTGCCTGGCAATCTCTTTGGCGGCCTCGATATTGGTTTTCACGATCGTGTCTTCCAGCTTATTGGATTTTCCGACGTATTTTCCGGTATTCACATCGATAGCCACCAGGGCCTCCGCCTGATCGATGACTATATATCCTCCAGACTTCAGCCAGACTTTGGAACGAAGAGCCTTGTCAATCTCAGCCTGAACTCCAAACTCCTCAAAAATCGGAGTCTCCTTTTGATAGAGTTTGACGCGGTTGACGATTGAGGGCTGAAAACGGCCAATGAATTCGACAATTGCTGCGTACTCGACTTCGTTATCCACTCGAATTGCCGAGAAGTCCCCGGACAACTGGTCCCTGAGCAAACGTTGAATGAGATTGAGATCACGGTGGATCACAGCGGGAGCCGCTTTCTTGTCAGATTTAGAGCGGATTTCAGCCCAAAGTGCTGACAGATACTTGATGTCGGACTTGAACTCCTCCTCACCCTTATTCTGCCCGGCGGTGCGCACAATAAATCCGCCCACCAAGCCGCCGCGGTTTTCCTGAATGATTCTCTTCAGGCGTTGACGCTCTTCTTCTGAATCAATCTTTCGCGAGACACCGATGTGGTCAACTGTCGGCATATAGACGAGATATCTTCCAGGAAGCGCGATATGCGAAGTAATTCGCGCTCCTTTGGTTCCCAAAGGTTCTTTCGAAATCTGAACCAATATCTCCTGACCCTCCTTCAGCAGGTCACCAATGAGCGGGAAGTTCGGAGACCATTCAGCTTCACCTCGAGGGTCGTTGGGGTTGAATCGTCGTTTCCGCTCGACGTTTCGTTTGAAGAACCTTGAGGTATTTGGAGAATTTCGAAACTGAATTTTGCTGGCTATGGAGGTGGGCGAAGGAATTTTGGCCCCAAAGCCTGGCTGCGCCACTTCTGTAGATTCCTGGCCGGCTGCTGCCAAGGTGGCACCGGCGACAGCGGCATTACTGGACACGTCCTCTACCTGCCCCTGTTCTCCACCAACCTGAGTTGTTTGCTCCGGACCAGCAATGATCACCGGTTGTTCGGCGGACGTCACCTCGGGAGTGGGCGTGAAGACAGGGATTACTGCCTTCGCATCTAGTAAAAAAGCCGAGGGAGTCGGTTCCACAGGTGTGGTTGGCTCCTCTGGGCGCTCTCGGGTTGCGGACATCTCAGAAGACTCCGAAGCTTGTAGCTCCAAAATTTCTGGGGTTGTCAGTGGAGAAGGTTCGACAAAAGGAGATGTCTCGCCGGACTGAAAAGTCTCGGCTCCCTCTGCGTCAAACGGGAAAGGGTCAGGATGGGAATACTCAACGACCTGTGCAGTTTCGGGCGAATTTTCCGCGCGTTCCGGCTTGTCTTCCAACGGGGCGGCTGTGGGCTTCTGATATTTCGCCAGCGATTCTCCGGGAAGAATTGAAGGAAACTCCTGAACGTTGGCTGAGGAGGCTTCGGGAGTCACTACTCTGGGGTTGGGTCGGCCGGCAGGATGCTGCCCTTCGTCATAGCGCTTACCCCTAAGTCGGTTGCGCCGAGACCTACGTGACCGCCCTCGACCATCGTGATACTTTACGACGTTGGGAGCGACTAACCCTGGTTGTGGAGGGGCAGGAACAGATTCAGGAACGGGGCTTACAACGTCTTTGACGCCTTGCTCTAACTTTGCGACTTGATCCTCCGCAGTGGAGACGATCTTGTCATACTCTTCGGTATCCTCGAAAAAATCCGAGACATAAAGGAAGGCATCTCTTTCAAGCCCTATTTCAACGAACGCCGATTGCATCCCCGGAAGCACTTTGGTAACTCTCCCCTTGCAAATGCTACCGACGATTCCGTGTTGTTCCTTGTCCCGCTCGATGTAGATTTCTAAGACCTGGTCATTCTCAAGGATAGCCGCTTTGGTTTCCTGCGGCGCAACCGAGATGATAAGCTCTTTCGACATTTAAACTCCTCCATGTTGAGGCACAGAGGAGCCGGTGGTAGGAAACTGCCCGGGTGATCCGCTAGATCTGAATCTTCCATCAATCCTGCAGAATCGACATACCAGATGAGGTCTATACGATCGTTTCCCTAACAAATTTCGCTTTCCAGACCAGACTGCTGTCCGGAACTTACCAAACACCCCTTTACGAAGGGGCTACCAAACCAGCTCCTGTGTGTCTCAAGTCAATTGAAAATAGTTGGTCGTCCCCATAGAAGTTCAGGGAGCTACCTGAAACACATAAAAATCTGCAACCAAACGCGAGTAACCGGAAACTCGAGGCGGAGCAAAGCTCACGATCACGATCCGCCCTAATAAACATATCTTCGCATCCGGACATTGATGATAAGACCTAGGAAAATAAATGTGGACAAGATCGAAGACCCCCCGTAACTCAGCAGTGGCAAGGGGATACCTGTGATTGGCATAAACCCAACCACCATCCCGATGTTGATCAGAATGTGAAAAAGAATCACGCTCACGGCTCCCAACACAATATAGATGCCCAGTTTGTCCCTTGCGGTGAGAGCGATGTTAATCGATCTGGTGACAATGAAAAAATAGAGGCATAGCACGGTCGCTGCGCCCAAGAACCCCAACTCCTCAGCAACCACCGAGAAGATGAAATCGGTATGGCGCTCGGGAAGAAATCCCAGTTTGGTTTGACTTCCCTCTCCAATTCCCTTTCCCCAAAGCCCTCCCGACCCAACTGCTATTTTTGACTGTATGGAATGATATCCAGCGCCTAGTGGATCCCGTTCTGGTTCAAGAAACGTATAAATCCGTTCCTTCTGATAAACCTTCAGATTATACCACCCAAGCCCCACAACCAGGACCGACAAAATGGCAAACAAAACAATCCACTTGGGCTTCAGTCCTGCAAGAAAGAACCCTACCATGGCAATGGGGACGAAGGTGAGAGCCGATCCCAAGTCTGGTTGGAGCAGGACCAGAAACACAGGCAAGCCGACGATGCAAGAACCCTTTAGGATCTCTCCTGCCGTCAGATATTCTGTCCGGATCTCACACAGGAATCGAGCCAGGGCCAAAACGACCGCAATCTTGACAAATTCCGAAGGCTGCCCGGCAGAAGTTCCTCCTACGGAAATCCAGCTCTTGCTTCCCGAGACTCGATGTCCCATGATCAGGACACTGATCAACGCGAGAACTGCAACAACGTAAAAGTAAGGGACATTCTCAACGAGCGTGTGATAGTCAATACTCATTGCGACCACCATCATGATCAACCCAAGAATGATCCAATAGATTTGCTTTACGTAGAATCTGTCCCCTTTGTTGTACTGAGTGGCGCTGTGGATTTCCACGACTCCAACCACTGCGATCGAGAGGGCCAACAAAAAGATGAACCAGTCGAAATCCTTAATGTAGAAACTGAGTTTGCCAAACATATTTATCAGTTAACTCTTGGGAGCCCCTCCTCTTGCGTCATGCTGAGCTGATGGGGCTCCTTGGACTTTGTTTTCTTGTCGTAATAGACCTGGAACATTTCGTGAACGATTGGAGCAGCTGCGTCACCGCCATGTCCGCCGTGCTCGACAAAGACAGCGGCGGCGATCTCGGCTGAAAGGCGTGGAGCAAAGCCCACAAACCACGCATTGTCTCCGAACTCATCTTTGGATTCGGCGGAGATCTTGACGTCTTTTGCAACGACTTGGGAGGTGCCCGTCTTGCCACAAACATCGAATCCTGGAACGGCGGCGCGGTGGCCAGTACCCCATTCGTTGACGACCCCCCAAAGTCCGCGCGTCACTGTCTCAACAGTTTCCTCGTTGAGTTCGAAACGGGTCTCAATTTCTGCCTTGGGTTTTTGTCTCCAATGCCCCAGTTCATCGTATGACACTGTATGCGGAGTCTTGAGGATTCCCCCAAGAGCCAAACCGCCAAAGGCCCGCGCCGTTTGAATAGGGGTCAGGGAAACGTAACCCTGCCCGATGGCAACCGAGATTGTTTCTCCTGCGTACCAATCTGCCTTGAGAACCCTCTTCTTCCAGGCAGAGGATGGCATAAGGCCCGTGTCTTCGCCGGGAAGGTCGACGCCAGTTTTCTGACCCAAGCCCATCCCCTGGGCATAGTAGGCAATTTTGTCGATCCCCAGTTTTTGCCCCAAATGGTAAAAAAAGACATTGCAAGAGTGAACGATGGCTTGGTTTAGATTCACCCGGCCATGCCCCTCTTTCTTCATGCAGTGGAAAACCCGGCCATACATGACCGTTGAGCCGGTACAATAGTCCGTATAGTCCGCAGTGAGAATTCCTTCTTGAAGACCTGCGATAGTCATGAATATCTTGAAGACACTCCCTGGTGGAAAGCGGCTTTGAATTGCCCGGTTTTGCATGGGGTTCTTGGGATCGTTGATGAGCTCGTCCCACTCTTTCTTGCTGATTCGCGAGGCAAAACTATTTGGATCGAAAGCCGGCCGGCTTACAAGGGCTAATATTTCACCCGTGCGGGGATCCAGCGCGATGGCGGCCCCTGCTTTGTCTCCAAAAGCCCTCTCGGCAGCGCGTTGAATGTCGAGATCAATAGTCAGCCGCAAATCGTTTCCCACCACGGGCTCGACGGAATCCAGAACCGCGACCTCTTTACCACGACTGTCAACGACCACTTTCTTCTGTCCGTCAATCCCAGTCAGGATCTGGTTATATACACGTTCCACCCCTGCCTTGCCAACGATATCACCGGGTTTGGAATAGTCGAACTCCTCACTGGCCAGCTGTTTCTCTGATATTTCTCCGACATAGCCCAACAGGTGCGCGGCCAGCTGTCTCTCCGGATAAGATCTCCTAGGGAAGGTGATTTCCTCGAGGCCGGGAAGTTCCAAACGATGAGACTTGATGAACGAGAGATCTTCTTTGTTGATGTCTTCCTTTAAGATGATGGGCAAGTAGCTCGGCAAATTCCGGTACTTCTCAAACTGAGACTGCAGAAACCCTTTGTCTAACTTCAAGCCAGTTGCCAACAAATCCAGTGAGTTTTCAATGGAAGGCAAGTTGTCGCGCATGACAACGAGAGTAAATGAAGGTCGGTTGTCGACCAGGATCTGCCCGTTTCGGTCCAAGATCTTTCCCCTCGGTGCAGCCAGAGGCGTGGAACGAATCCGGTTTCGTTCGGCCAATTCCACGTAATGCTTATTCCTCAAGAGCTGCAAGTTCCATATGCCAACCATCAGTATGAGGAAAACCGAAATGGCTGCCGCCCGGACTATGGGAATCCTTGAATGAACAAATTTTTTGTCTTCGTAAAACTCTTTGAGATCCATATCTATTCATTCGACGAATGCAGGATTTTGTCAAAGAGATAGAAGAGCGGGAGCCCGACACAAGTATTTACGACACCGCTCCACAAAATCCTCTCACCCCAGATCATCTCACTGCGATTTAAGAATAGAACTCTCAAAGCGGAAAAAAGCAATGCAGCCAGCAGCGAGGAAATGAAGATCAAAGCTAGACGGGTCGCAACGCGATCGATGGCAAAGATCGAGTTTGCCATATAGGCCAGGCATCCGATCGAGATCTTTGTAAAGCCGTTCATACCGAGTGGGCTTGGAGAAAGCGAGTCCTGCACGAAACCCACCGCAGAGCCGGAGAACACTGTCCAGAACAGGCTTTCCCTAGAGATAGTCAGATAGAGCACCGCGATCAAAGGCAAGTCTAGTGAACTGAGTTTAGGAAAGTAGCGCGTCGTTACTGTCTGAAGCACTACCATCAACGCGATCAACAGAAAGATCGCAATATACCGGAGGAAACGGAACATCAGCTCTGGGGCTCCTTTTTGAGTACCAGGACCTCCTCCAGTTTTTGAACGTCCACGGAGATTGCGAGATCGATCTGTTGAAAAATCTGCCTCTTCCCGACCGCCGTGACGTAACCAACCAACAGTCCTTTGGGGTAAATCTGATCGAGGCCGGATGTCAAGACTCTCTCTCCAACCAGAACTTTGGCATTTGTTTCAATATAGTCAATCGAGGCTTGCTTCTTGCCTTCTCCTCTTAACACGCCCTGCGCACGGCTGTTCTCGAGCAGTACACCGACACCGCTGTCCGCATCAGTGACAAGCTGAACGACTGCAGTCCTCCTCGACGCGTGAACGACTCTCCCAACCACTCCGTCCGGACAAATGACTGCAGAGTCCCTGCCGATTCCGGCTTCTGCTCCGCGATCGATGATGCGGGAGCTATACCACTGGTTGGCGTCACCTCCGATAATCCTGGCCTTGATGGCGGGCATATTCAAAGTGGTATCCAGCTCATCGAGAGTCTGCAACCGATTCAGTCGTTTGATTTGCTCCTCATATTGAACCACTGCCTGCTGATAACTTGCGATCTCCTTCTTCAGGCGAAGGTTCTCTTGTCTGGCTTCTCTCAAATCGATATAGCCGTACCAGATTCTGGAAAGCCCGGTGAAGCTCCCAACGAATCCTTTTAGCATGGGAGCAGCCACCTCCATCGTCCAGCTTCTCAATAAAGGCGTGGTCTGGGCCCGTGTCACCTGGGTGGATAGCAGAACCAAGTGAGCGAAAAGCGCGACGATTAAAAGAATGACCTCACGAGTGGATCTAAATAACTGCTTCATGAAGACTAGCCCAACTTCAACCTTCCGTCAGTACGTCGGAATAGGGATCGTGCCTCAGAAGGAATCGATCGAAATCTTCTTCAAGAGATTGAAATCGCTAAGCATTCTTCCCGTACCCAAGACCACTGAAGATAACGGATCATCCGCTAGAGTGACAGGCAAGCTGGTTTCCTCTCGGATTCGTTTGTCTAAGTTTCTCAGAAGTGAGCCCCCTCCCGTCAAAACAATCCCTTTGTCCACAATGTCCGCAGACAACTCCGGCGGCGTCCTCTCCAAGGCAACGCGTACGGCGTTGACTATTGTGCCAACACATTCCGCTAGAGCCTCCCGGATCTCTTCGTCCCGAATGACGAGCGTTTTGGGAATCCCTTCAATCAGGTTGCGTCCTTTGATCTCCATTGTGAGCGGTTCATCCAGCGGATAGGCGGATCCGATCTCAATCTTGATCTGTTCAGCCGTTCTCTCGCCAATCAGAAGGTTGTATTTCCTCTTGATATACTGTGTGATGGCATCATCCATTTCGTTGCCCGCTAAACGAACTGATCGGCTGTAGACGATGCCGGACAATGAAATCACTGCGATATCCGTTGTGCCCCCGCCAATGTCGACAACCATATTGCCCGAGGGTTCTGTGATCGGCAGCCCGGCACCGATAGCGGCAACCATTGCTTGTTCTACCAAATAAACTTCACTGGCTTTGGCTCGGAAGGCTGAGTCGATGACCGCCCGCTTCTCGACTTGAGTGATTTCGGAAGGAACTCCGATCACAATTCTCGGATGAACCAGCAATTTTCTGCCGTGAGACTTTTGGATAAAGTAGTTCAACATCTTCTCAGTTACTTTGAAGTCTGCAATGACTCCATCTTTGAGTGGCCGAATTGCAACAATATTCCCGGGCGTGCGGCCTAGCATTTCCTTGGCCTCTTTTCCCACGGCCTCTATTTCGCCTGTAACCCTATTGATCGCCACAATGGAAGGTTCATTGACCACAATCCCTTTACCCTTGGCGAAGACGAGGGAATTGGCGGTACCGAGGTCAATCGCCAAGTCGCTGGAGAACAAGTGGAAAAGAGAGCGAAAATTCATGCGTGACATGGCTCCTTCTATTTTCAAATTACCTCAGATGTAAGCGTTGAGTGCAGAGATTGGCTCCGGGACAATTTTTTTCCAAGCTAATCGTAGATTAGCGGTTAGACCAAAGATTGTTTGGTGAACTCGGTTCCTTGAAGAGGGTAGTCTGAGGATAGTCAATCAATAAAGACTTCACGCTTGAGCGTCTTCAAATTGCCGCTTCTGTCTTGTGCGGTAATGGTAATGATGTTCTTGCCTTTATGCGGCAACGGAGATGTAAAGTGCTTGAAAGAACCATCCGCAGCGACTAGTGGCACCGGTTCTTCGTTGACCAGGACACTGGCGCCCGGGTCCGTCCTCCCTATTATTTCAAATATGTTTGAAATTCGCAAAACTTGGTCGACCGACAGAAACACATCAGCTTCGCGGTCCCTCGAGGACTTGTTGATCACTGTGAACTTGTTGGGGTCGCTCTCCCGGCTGCTATTGTTCTTGACGTCAACCGAGCTGACCGCCCAATAATAGGTTCCTTCTTCCAATCCCGAAGTGGAATACCTTGTTCCTTGTCTTATGACCTCTTCCCGCAGAACTTTGGAAAAGACCATGGAGTTTGAGACTCTGATCCGGTAAGCGGTCGCTCCAGCAACAGGAGACCATGAGAAGTCAATCCGAGTAACCCCTTCGCGGGCGATAATAGGCTTGATATTGTTGGGCGCCAGGAGATCAGGAGGAGCCATTACCCTCTCCTTTGTGAGTTTGTTCTCACGGGCGGTCACGCTTTCATAGGCTCCTATCTCATAGGATTCCGTCCCCTTGGCGACCTTTGCACGCCCTTTGTGTACTAGGAAACTAGCGCTCTTGGTCGCAGGATTTGATTCAACCCGCACCCGGGATTCCTGCTCTACCTGGGCGGTTGCGAACGCCGCAGAAACTTCTGTGGTGGAGTTGGCCGTGTCGCGTCGCGCAGTCGAAAGGTCGATCGATCCTGAAGTCACTCGGACGGAAACTTTCTTTGCGGCGGTTTGAGGGTCTTCTGAGTTTTCCTGTACCACTATCAGCGAATCGGGCTTCATCAAATAAGTGGTACCTTCCGGGAAAATAATCTTGGCATAGGCATCCGATGAAGCTTGGATATAGTCCCCGGACTCCAGCACTGTTTGCATGTCAGCAGTTGTCCATTGGATGGCGTCGGCCTTCTTGACTTTGACTGTACCAATGATACTCATGAATCGCCCGTTTCTTTGGGGGTTGTTGGTCGGTGAAGTTCCCTCCACGCGCGACATCTGGTCCAGTTTCGCCAGCACATAATCTTTGAAAAGTGCAAAGCCCCCTAAGGACGCGAAGAGCAAAATGCCTGCTATCCACAAGAACAACCGAGTGTATGAAACCGTGAACCAGTAGACTTCTAACCTTCGAGGCTTGGCAACCTTAGATTCCATGAACGCCGTAATTCGTTGAGAATACTAAGATTTGCAACGGAAGAATGTAGCACAGGGTTGCAGAATTCTCAATTACTAGTGTTTTCGGTAATGTTGACCTGCCGCTATACGAAAAATGTCAAAGAATATTTCCATTGCTTTGCAACCGAGCAATCCGTTATCTTTTTTTTCTTCGGTTTGGACAGAGCCTTTCTGTCGGACCGAAGACCGGACTCTTTTGAAGGAGAACTCATGGCCTTAGACGTGATGCGCCGCCAAAAAAAGCTTCTCATGGGGCTTCTGCTCGCTCCGCTTATTCTTGGCTTGGTGGCTTATCTAATTCCAGGATTGCCCGGGGGTGTATGGGGCACGGGAGTTGACAGTGCACCCCTCGCAACCGTTGGCAAAGTTGACATACCTGCGGCAACTTTCAAGAACCAATATCAACGGTTTCTACGAAACAACCGCCTGCCATATGACCGGCAATTCCTGAGGACACTGCAGATTGAGCAACAGATTCTTAAGCAACTCATTGATAAAGAACTCATCTCGGCCGAAGCCAGGAGGCTCGGCATTGATGCCACGGCCAATGAAATTCAACAGAAAGTTTTGTCTTTGCCTTACTTTGTCGAGAATGGGAACTTTCTCTTTAACCGCTACGAGGCTATTCTGCGCCAGAATGGGATGACCGTGCAGGAATTTGAAGACGGAATTCGAACCGACATCATACGCGAGAAGCTCAGAAACCTTATCACAGGTACGACTCTGGTATCAGATAAGGAGGTTGAAGCAGACTATCGCAATAGAAATGAGAAGGTAAAGGTCAGTTACGTTTCCTTTGAGCCGGGTCCGTTCACAAACTCGGTCACAGCAAGCGAGGGTGACCTCAAGGCCTATTATGAGAAGAACAAGGAAAACTATCGTGTGCCCGAGCAGCGCAAATTGAAATATCTGCTTGCAGACACGGCCAAACTTCGCGACGCGATCCAGATTTCAGATAACGAGCTACGAAACTATTACCAGCAAAACCTCTCAAACTACCAACTTCCCGAGATGGTACGAGCCGCACATATTCTCTTCAAGACGGAGGGGAAATCCCCCGAGGAAGTTGAGAAGATAAGGGCAAAAGCGACCCAGGTTCTACTGCAAGCCAAAGCAGGTGAGGACTTCGCCGGGCTGGCTCGAAAGTACTCGGAAGACACGAGCTCCACAAACGGCGGAGACTTGGGGCTCTTTCGCAGAGGGCAGATGGTGCCACCCTTCGAAAATGCCGCCTTTTCTCTTGGCGTCGGTGCGATTAGCGATCTGGTGACAACAAACTTTGGTTTTCACATCATCAAGGTTCTCCAGAAGCAACCGTCCCATACACAGAAGTTTGAAGAAGTGGTATCTCTCATCAAACCCAGCTTGCAACAAAGGAAGGCCGAGCAGGCTGCCCAGGAGCTGGCGGATAAAGCATTCAGTCGACTCAAGAGCAATCAGACTTTCGATCAGGTTTCTAAGGAGCTGGCGCTCAGGATTCAGGAAACCTCCTTATTCAGTCAAGGCTCTTCGATTCCCGGTATCGGGAATTCGCCGGACCTGTCCTCCAAAGCGTTTAGTCTCAAGGTCAAAGAATTTGCTTCACCAGTGCGGGTGCCGAGCGGTTTTGTAGTACCTCAGGTTGTGGAAATCCAGGCTCCACGTCTGCCAGGCATGGCGGAAGTTCGGACAAAATTGGAGCAGGACTTCAAATCATTCAAGGCCGGGGATATTGCTAAGGCCAAAGCCGATGAGTTCGCCAATCAGCTCAAAAGTGGAGCCAATATCGAGAAGCTGGCCAAGACTTATGGCGTTACCGTCAAAAATAGTGAAGACTTTAGCCGGAACGGCACGATTGCCGATCTTGGACCGAGTGCGCCAGTCGAGAGCTTTGCTTTCTCGGCGAATCTTGGAGACACGAGCCAGCCCGTGCAGATTGGACAAAAATACGTTGTCCTGCAGCTAAAAGCCAAGACTCCGATAGACCCGCAGGAATTCGCCAAGGCCAAAGAAGGTCTGCGCGAGTCACTCTTGAGCCAGAGAAAGGAACAAGTTTTCCAAGCCTATCTCGATGGAATTCGGAGTGGCATGCAAAAAGCAGGTAAGATCCGGATCAATGATGTTTTGTTGGCCGAGATATCCCGTAGATTCTAACTGACCTGATTCAGCTTGAGAGACTTGCAATCCGCTCGAAGGTCGAGTGGATTTTTTTTGCTCTCCTTATGCCAACCTGTGTGCGCTGCATCTAACTTTAGGTTGAGACAAGGCAGAGAGCTTGTTCAAACTCCTACACCCGATATCAAGGGGGGGCAATGCGAAAGTTGACAGAGAAGGCGCGTTTGTTAGTCGTTACGTGGGCTGTCTTGTTGTGCTGCGATGTCTTAGGGGCGAGTCAGTTGAGTCGAGCAAATTCAAACAAGATCGCTGACGTCCGCCGGACAGCCCAAACTAGCCGCAATCGCTGGTTGCAGGATCTCAGGCACAAACTTCAAGTTCAGTCGGCGGCTTCTTTCGACGACGGATCCTCCTATGTTGCCGTTATTCCTTATGTCACCAAGGAAAACGGATCGCGGAGCAACCTGGGTCTGAACAACTACAGTCAGATCTCGTTCGTACACGGGATTCATCCAAGCGCAAGTGTGACAGTGTTTTTGTTTGATCAGCAGGGAAATGCCAGGAGGTCAGGCAGCTACACTGTTGCCCCGAACGAATTGCTGCAAATTAATGATGTGCTGAGTCAACTGCCGACCATAGTTGACCCTGTCTTGGGGGGAAATGTGCTAACAGGGTGGCTGCTCATTTTCTCGGACGAACCGCTCACCGCCTGGGCTTCGGTGATCTCAAATTCGAACGAAGATCCTAGTGTCGAACTGGCGGTCGCAGATCAGATCTACAAGCCAGCCGCCTTTGTAGAGAGTACGGGAAGCATCTTGGCCATCCAGTCATCTGCTAAGACTGCAAAATTTCAATCTTCTCTGGCGGTGGTCAATGTGGGTTCTGGTGACGGCAATCTCTTTGTGGACATCTATGACCAGACTGGGAACTTAATCACAACCAAACAAGCAACCATCAAAGAAAACGGGATGTTCATCGACAACGACATCCGTGGCGTTGCCCCGGGAACCTACGGTCAAATCGTCATTGAGGTGACCGATCCTGACACGACGGATGACAAAGTTCCCCGGCTGGTCGCAAACTCGATCGTCAAAAGCACGGTCAATGGGACCGGTGGTTTCTTTCCCGCATTCGCACTCCCCCACCCCAAGACTAAGTCCATCGCTGGGATTTGGGAGGGCATGCTGCAGGGAACGCTCATCAATGCACAGGTCAGAATTCAGCTATTCCAGGAGCGTGACATGCTGTACGGAACCCTTGACGTCTTAAGCGGCACGTTCCCCACAGTGAACAGAAACTTCTCGATCAGCGGCGACGTCACCGTCAATGGCGAAGACAACTCCTATTTACTCCAGCTGCAGGACGCTTTTGACAATGATGATGCTCGAACGTTTTTCTCCTACCGCATGTATGTGCCTCCAATTACAGGCACAAGCATGACTGGAGACAGTATCTACTACGATGAGAAGGATCGGAGGGAGTCAGGCTCGTTCAGCCTGGTCCGAAGCGGGCCGATCTACCAATAGCACCGCAATGTGGAGAGTAAGAGACTGAAATATCCGTTGAAAGGCCTGTGCCAGTGTTGTATCGTAGCCACGCTTTTTGCCAGACATCAAGGTGGCCTCCCGGCATCAGAACGGCGCGACCCGAAAGGCCGCGACCATGTCTTCTATGGCCAAACAGTGTCCCAAGTGTCAACAGCTTCTGGATGAAAACGCACGCTTCTGCCCCATCTGTGGTGCCCAAGTCAGCCAGGTTAAGTCTCTGGATTCTCCCATTGAAATTTCCGACGATCACCTTCCTCCTCCTCTGATTCCGGGATCCCAGAAATCAGATCCAACCGTTGCGGGCGATAAAGGACTTATACAAGCTGCTCCTGCGAGCATGCTCAAGTCCGCGCTGTTATCGGGAGTGGTTCTGGGTGTTTCCTCGGCCCTGCCGTTTGTGAACTGTTGCTGCTGGCTTTGGGTTGTCGCAGCAGGAGCTTTGGCGGTTTACTTCTATCGCCAGGAGACTCAAGCCAGCATCACTGCTGCTACCGGAGCCAAACTCGGTTTTCTGGCAGGCTTGCTTGGCACGGTGTTTTGGGAGTTGTTCGATCTTCCGATCGCCTATATCTACGGACCTGAAAGCGGGCGCCATCTTCGGGAACTGATTGAAAACACGCGCAACCTGCCCCCTGAAACGATCAAAGTTCTTGAATGGGTCATTAATCTAATGAGCCAGCCGTTCCGGCCGGCGATGATCCTGTTTGGCCTGCTGAGTAAGTTATTCATATGTGGAATCTTCACAACTCTGGGTGGTGTTCTGGGCGTGGCTTTTTGGGGCAAACCCAAGACCTAGGAGAGGTAGACTCCAGAGTTGTCTCACTAAAGTTCCCAAAGGCGAACTTCCTGCCCAATCTGCGTTCTTCATTTCCGTAAATGTCGCTTCTGACCAGCGATTCCACCACTTTTGGGCTTGACTTTTTGGTATTTTGCATTTTAGATATACGAATCTTTCGGCAAGTTTGATGAGCGTTGTGGAAATTGCTGTCCGATGTTTCCGGTGAAGAACTCAACAGCCTGGGCTTCGCCGGATCTGCCCCTCGATATAGCCAACAACCGAAAGTGGAGGATCGGAATTCAGAGATTCTGTTATTCCATTCTTTAAAGAGGAGTGATCCCAATCATGGACGAACTGGAAAAACCTGGTGAGAACGCAGAATCAGCTGCTCCTGCAGCGACGGAATCTGACACTGCAGCCCTACCTCCAGACGTGGAGGCTCCTGCTGCTGAACCCATGGCGCCTTCGCCTGCTCCCACCGCGACCCCGCCTGCTCCTAAGGTGGCTCCAAAGCCTCGTGCAAAGAGAGCCGCGGCCAAGCCCAAACCGAAAGTTGCAAAGGTATCGGCGAAGAAGCGTGTAGCGAAGAAGGCAGCTCCTAAGGCAAAGAAAGCCAAGAAAGCCAAACCCGCTGCCAAGCGGGCGAGGATGACTTCAAAGGCCAAGACTTCCAGGAAGGTCGCTAAGAAAGCGAGAAAGGCTGGGAAAAAGGCTGCTAAGAAAAAGGCCAGACGCTAAGAAATTAATACAACATGTCAGCAAGGTCGGGTCAATGCGGATGAACCGTTTTACCTAAGGCTCATCTGAAGCGACTTGACTGCGTTTGTATTAGCGAATACAACTGATGCATCCATCAAAAAGCCTGGTTCGGATCAACCGACCAGGCTTTTTTCATTTCCTGAAGCTGGCGAAAGGGCGTGAAACATGTTGTGCCCGCAATAACAACTAGTCTTATCCAGGAAGGCAAAGGATGAGAGCCGACCGATTATTCCAAACCATCCTGCACATTGATTTCTAGCCTCAATAGTGTTAGGTTGCTATGCCTTTTGGGTTTGATTAGTGTATCGAAGGTAAGCTAAGACCAAAGGAGGTAGTGTTGAGTTATGAAAAAGGTAGTCAAGACCAGTGAAGGCGCCCCACCCCAGGCTCCTTATTCACAGGCCATCATCGCCAACGGCCTGGTGTTCGTCTCAGGGCAAGGGCCAATTGACCCTAAGACTGGGAAGATAGTTCTCGGTGACATCAAGAGCCAGACCCGCATGGTTCTCGACAACATCGCGACCATCCTAAGAGCAGCCGGTTCGTCTCTGGAAAAGGCTGTGAAATGCAGCGTCTTTCTAAAGGACATTAAGGACTTCGAAGCCATGAACGAGGTCTATAAGACCTATTTCAAAGAAAATCCTCCTGCCAGAACCACGGTGCAGGCCGGTGACATTTTTGCGGGGATCGGCGTAGAGATCGACTGCATCGCGACTTTAGACTAGCCTGTTTTCTTTGCCAACTGCGAGCTGTTGTCCTGGACACCGAATCAGGGCGAGGAAAGTTCGTTGGGGACTCGTCGGATGCGGCGACATTGCTGAAAAGAGAGTGGTCTCCGCCATCCAATCTTCCCTCGGGGGGCAGCTCATAGCCTGTACTCGGAAGAAACCCCGGGGCTCCTTCGTGAATTTCAAGAGCGCCACAGGACTCCAAAGGCCTACCACGACAATGCCGAGTTGTTGGATCATTAGGAGATTGATGCTGTCTATCTAGCAACACCGGTTTACTTACGATCGAGGCTGCCAAGAGGGATAAACCCGTTCCTTGCGAAAAGCCGATGGCAATGGACCCTGTACAATGCTGGCAAATGATTCGGATTTGTCGGCAATTCAGCGCCAAGCTCGGCATCGCACGAAGAAGGAATGAAAGCCACCTTGATGTTGGAGGCAGCCCACCGCTCGGCCCGGAAGGGCGAAGTCGTAAAGTTTGAAGAAGATGAATTTGAGAGCCGATGAAAGCGGTGATCTTAGCTGCTGGGAAAGGGACACGGATGAAGGAATTAACTGCGTCGCGTCCCAAGCCTATGGTTGAGATTTGCCGCAAACCTATGCTGGAGCATATCATGGTTGCTTTACGAGACTCCGGCATTCGGGAATTTCTCATTATTACAGGTTATCTGGCTGAGGCTGTCGAAAACCATTTCGGAAACGGAGAGTCGTTGGGCCTCCGGATTCATTACGTTCGTCAATCTGTTCAAAACGGAACGGGCGCTGCTTTTCATCTCGCCAAGGATTTTGTCGGGACTGAACCGTTCTTCGCCGGCTACGGAGACATCATCACCTCGCTGGACAACTATCCGCGCTTGATTCAGAACTTCGATGGGAGACCGTGCGACGGTTTGCTTTCCCTGAACTGGGTTGATGATCCCTACCGGGGAGCTGCCGTCTACATGGACTCGAATGGGCTTATTACCGACATCGTTGAAAAACCGCCTCAAGGGACTTCCACTTCAAACTGGAACAATTCCGGGCTGATGATTTTTTCTCAGGGGCTCTTCGATTATTCGGCTGACCTAAAACCTTCGGCCCGGGGAGAATACGAGATCACGGATGCGATCCGGGCGATGATTCGAGACAAGCGCCAGGTCCGCGGATTTAAACTCGAGGGTTTCTGGAGTGACGTCGGGCGCCCGGAAGACCTTGAGGTCGTGACCCAGGCGCTTTGCGGTTCGAAGGATGGTAGCGGTGCAGAGACTAGATAGCCGAAGGTTTCACCCAGATATCCAGGCATCTTGGGTAGCCGCGGTCAGAGCTTTTCCGCGCCGTGGGCTCTTCGCTGTGGAACGGACACCCACGCCTCGCAGACCATGCTTAGCATGGTCCATGGGATTTTCGGAACAACGGGGCTATTCCTTGGGGTTTTGCGTTGGATCGAGGCATTCGGGCAGCTCTTGCTGCCCTCACGGTTGGGCAACGGTACCCGTCTTGCCCACACGCTCAGATGAGCCAGCGGCGAGCTGCCGCCCGGTAGTGTCCGAGATCCGGCGATTACTGAAATCGCTCCTACTTCAGCTCCCGCTTCAAGATTTTTCCTGTGGGACCTTTCGGTAGCTCGGACAGGAACTGGATGCTCTTAGGGCACTTGAAATCAGCGAGGTATTGACGACAGAAGTCGCGGATCTCTTCTGCGGTCGCCTGTTGGTCCTCTCTTAGCACGACGAAAGCTTTCACTTCCTCTCCATAAAGCTCATCTGGAATTCCCAGTGTGGCGGCCTCACGGATCTTGGGATGGGAGAAGAGGACGTTATCGACCTCGCGAGGGTAGATGTTCTCACCCCCGCGAATAATCATGTCCGATTTGCGGTCCACGAGGTGATAGAAACCGTCCGGATCTTCATACCCTAAATCGCCTGTATGCAGCCAACCGCCTCGCAAGGTGGCCCCTGTTGCTTCAGGATTTCTGAAGTAACCCTTCATCACACTGGGTCCCCTAACAACGATCTCCCCAATCACTCCCACCGGAACCCGTGCGTCGCTGTCGTCCACTACTCTTACACTGCTGCCAATGGGCAGTCCGACGGAACCCGGCCGGCGCCGCTCGTCAGGCGGATTGAAGGTCACGCGACAGGTGGCCTCGGACAGTCCGTAGCCTTCCACGACCGGACATTGAAACGTCTTTTCAAACCGAAGCATCACTTCAGGCGGCACAGGCGCCGAGCCGCAAAGAGCGAAGCGCAAGCGGCTTCGGTCAAGCTTCTCAAAATACCCCGTCGGGTACTCGGAATGATTCAGCATCGACAACATCGTAGCCACTGAACCGAATGAAGAAACCTGGTAACGCGAGATGATCTCCCAGAAATCGTGGGTCGAGAATCTTTCCGTCAAGACCATACTCCCACCGCTATAAAGAGGAGTCAGCATGGTGACCACAATCCCGTTGACGTGAAAGAGCGGCATGACACAAAGGAGCCGATCTGACTCTGACAGGCCGAGCCAGCGGGAAATCTCGCCAGCGTTGGAGAGGAAGTTACCATGCGTGAGCAGACAACCTTTGGGCTTCCCGGTAGTTCCTGATGTATAGATGATGATGGCTTCATCGTCCCAGCCAATTTGGCTCGGGCTCAAACGGGCGTCTTGTCGCTCAACTTCTCGATGGAAATCAAGCGCATCATCCTCCGTTCCGTCCAGCGAGAGAAGATGCCGAAGAGACGGCAGGTGAGCTCGGATGGATTCAATCGGCTCCAAATATTTTGAAGTTGTGATGAGCAAACGAGCTTGTGAGTCAGCCAGGATGTGTCGAATCTCTGGTGACTTCATATGGATGTTCAGTGGACCTGCCACGGCGCCCATCTTCATGCAGGCCAGGTAACACAACACCATTTCCGGAACATTCGGCAACAATAGACTTACCGTGTCGCCCTTGCGGATTCCAAGGTTAAGAAAGAGGTTGGCAATCCGGTTGGTGTGATTTTCAAGACGCGAGTAAGAGAATTCTTCTCCGCTGTTGAAACAGGAAAGGAAATTCTTGTCAGGGCATCGCTGGGTTTGACTGTCGAGAAGCTGGCGGAAATTACGATGCATGTTGGGAATAGCTTTATGGCGTCAGTGATGGCGATGTGCCTCGTATGCGTCTGGAACAGTATCTTGTGGATCAGCTCACGCCGAACGGGAGTTCATGCTTCGTCCAGAATGATGGCCAGGAGGCGCATTGGACCGTGGACACCCTTAATCAGAACTTTTTCGATGTCCGCTGTGCGGCTAGGGCCGGTGATGAGGGTTAGGGCGCTGCCCGGCAGCGTGTCGCCGTGTTTTTCATGAATCGCTCGAAACAACTCGGCCATGTTGGGATATATCTGATCCGGAGTGACCACCACCAGATGAGCTGTGGGGAGTAAACTGATCTGTCGACTGGCCTGCGGGTTAGCAATCGTCACAATTGACCCAATATCAGCGATGAGGTACTCGGTACCGGTAATCGACAGGTCGACACCCGAAAGCTTCTGCCTAAGTTGATGGCGCTCGAGCAAGCTTTCACTGTCCATTGCCTCGTTGACAAAGTGAACCTGAGGTAACTCCGCCTTTAGCTTCTCCACAAGTTCAAGCTGGCGGCAAAGAGCGTGCCCGGAAATGGCGACTGTTTGAAAACTCGATGACCGGATCAAGTCCTTGATGGTGTCGATCACACTTTCGGGATCCCTGCAGACTGCCGCTTCTCCGCTGACCCGCGAGAATTCTTTTCTGAACCGTTCCAGCAGCGATGGAATTTCAAAGTCTGAAGCAAACAGTTTCCGAATCTCGGTGATTTCGGGCTGATGGCCGTGATGGTGTTCAAGCGGCGGGCTGGCTAAGGCTCGGCGAATTCGTCCTAGGATTTCAGTTCGAGAGCCGTTCATCTCTTTCCATTTCTCTCCACAATTGTTTAAAGGTCTTGGGAGCTAGAGCCGGCAGGTCGCGAGTCTCGCTCCAGCCGCCAATCTTCAAAGGCTGGTCCAGTCTTCCCGAAAGCATCAAAACCCCGCGCAGCAGTCTTGAACCGTAGCGGTAGAGGGTGTCATCTTTCATTCCCAAGAGGTAGAGCTTCATGCTGAGGCGTTCCTGCCACGGAGTTTCGCCGCTCTGCACCGCGTTCTGGCGCAGCCAGAGCAGTTGGTGGTGGATATCAATCTTGACAGGACAGATGTTGGAACAGGAACCACAGAGCGAAGAGGCAAAGGGCAGGTCATGGGCCACATTAAGTCCCTGAAATAGAGGTGTAATCACTGCGCCAATTGGACCGGAGTAGACCGAGCCATAAGAGTGGCCCCCCACACGCTGATAGATCGGGCAGGTGTTGAGGCAGGCCCCGCAGCGGATACAGAAGAGTGATTCGCGCATTTTAGGATCGGCAAGGATTTCGGATCGGCCGTTGTCCAACAACACGAGATGGAACTCCTCGGGACCGTCAAGTTCGCCTGGCTTTCTCGGCGAGCTGATGAAAGACACATAGCTAGTCTGTTTTTGACCCGTGGAGCTTCGCGGTAAGAGCTTGAGGAAGACGGGTAGATCAGCGAACCGAGGGATTACCTTCTCCAGGCCCATGACGGCGATATGAACTCGCGGCATGGTAGTACTCAGGCGAGCATTGCCTTCGTTTTCTACAATCACCACCGTACCGGTGTCTGCCAGGGCGAAGTTGACGCCAGAGATCCCTAGTTCGGCAGCCATGAATTTCTGCCTGAGCCGCTTACGAGCGAAAGCACAAAGTTCTTCCGGGACTTCGGTGTAGCCGATGCCCAGCTTTTTCTGAAAGAGTTCTCCGATCTGTTGGCGCGTCATATGCAGCGCTGGGGCGGTGATATGCGAGGGCATCTCTTTGGCGAGCTGGATAATGTACTCACCGAGGTCTGTCTCCACAGCCTCCAGACCGTCTTCTTCGAGGGTTTGAGATAGGCCGATTTCTTCGGTCGTCATCGACTTAGATTTGACAACTGTCTTGGCTCTGATACGGTGAGCGACCTGAAGAACGTAATCAGAAGCTTCCTTCCCGTCGCGAGCCCAAAAGACCTTGCCACCATTGGCAATGACCTTCCTCTCGAGCTGCTCGAGGTAGTAATCGAGCCGGTTAATCACTTCTTCCTTAATGCGGTGGGCTCTCTCCCGAAGGTCTTCCCATTCCGGTACGTCTTGAATGGCCTCCAAGCGATGTTCCAACGCGTTGGAGGTAGCCATCCGATAGGTCTGCCGCAGACGAGAGTCCTTGATGTTCTCGGAAGCATAAGTTTTGAACAGTCTTGGAGTGCGTTTCATCGGCTGTGCTGGATAGCCTCGGTGAGCGTTTTGCCTGTGAAGGCTCCGGTGTTGGAGCGAAAAACCAACTGCGAATTCGAAGACAAATTCTTTTTGCTGCCAGTAAGGCCTTGGGCCGAGTTGGCTCCAAGCCGCAGAGTCCGGAATTGATTCCGCGCTACATGTTCTCGCCGAGCAGTTCGGCCAGGTGCAACGGTTTTGCCGCAAGTCCCTTTCGGCTGAGGTATCCGGCGATTTGCATCAGGCAGCTAGAGTCGTTGGCCACGACGTACTCGGCGCCGGACGCAACAATTGCGCGTGCTTTGTCTTCAGCCATGGCGGTGGAGATTTCAGGGAACTTTACAGAAAAGGTTCCTCCAAAGCCGCAGCAGTCTTCAGAATTCTCCATTTCCACAAATTGAATGTCTCGGACATGACGGATTAACTCCCTCGGCGGATGCTTCACCTTGAGCTCCCGTAAGAGGTGGCAGGCATCGTGATAGGTAACCTTGTGAGGGAACCGTGCTCCCAGATCTGTGATGCCCATTACATTCACCAGGAATTCGGAGAATTCGTAAGTCTTGGAGACAACTTCATGCAGAAGCTCGCTCAGGTTGTGGTCGAGGACAATTTCAGGATAAAAGATCTTGACCATGCTTGTGCAAGACCCTGAGGGTGCCACAATGTACTCAGCCTGACGAAAGACCCGCAAGAAACGCTCGGCCAGCTCGATAGCTTCTTCATGATAACCCGAGTTGAACGCGGGCTGGCCGCAGCAGGTCTGTTCCATGGGGTAGTCCACGCTAGCTCCGGCTTTTTTCAGGATCTTGACGAGATTGAGACCAACGCGGGGAAAGAACTGGTCCGTCAGGCAGGGGATAAAGAGAGAGACTTTCATGAACGAGTAAAAGCCGCTGCTTTCAAATTTGAAATGTCTCCTTCGCGTCTTTCCGACGCGCCCTCCAAATTGGCAAGAATACTTGTGATCCCCACTGGGGTCAATGGTATATTGGCAGTAGGATGTTGAGAGCGTTGTGACTGACGCAGAACGCGCGTGCTGACTGCTGCCCTGAGATCCGTGTCTGCTCGCATCTGCCGGGGGTAGGAGATGTTCCGATATCCCGCTCAGCTTTTCATATTAAGGAGGGATTTGTGATGGCCGTCCTCGAAAACAAAGTTGCCGTGGTGACCGGCGGAACCAAAGGGATTGGAAGGGCGATCGCTACGGCCTTGTTGACGGAAGGGGCGCGGGTAGTCGTGTGTTCACGCAGCGCGGCCGAAGTGGAGCGTTGCGTGGACGAGCTTGGGCAGAAAACCAGGGGCAAGATCTGTGGCACAGCCTGCGATGTGGGCCGTTACGAGGATGTTCAGAAATTGATTCAGTTAGCAGTGCAAAGGTTCGAAGGTATTGACATCTTGATCAACAACGCAGGAGTTGGAATTTTTGCCAATGTTGCAGAAATCTCCCCCGTGCAGTGGCGACAAGTGCTTGATACCAACCTCACCGGGGTCTTCCACTGTTGTCATACAGCCATCCCGCACATGAAGAAGCGCGGCGGGGGATACATCATTAACATCAGCAGCCTCGCCGGAAAGAACCCGTTCAAAGGGGGATCGGCCTACAATGCGTCCAAGTTTGGCTTGAACGGCTTCAGCGAAGCGATCATGCAGGACCTGCGCTATGACAATATCCGCGTAAGCTATGTCATGCCAGGGAGCGTTAACACCCGGTTTGCGGGAAATGAGGGAACCGCAACGGATGGCTGGAAGCTTGCTCCAGAGGACGTTGCGCGTGTAGTCATCGATTTGTTGCATCACGACCCTCGTTGTCTGCCGAGTTGTGTTGAGGTTCGCCCCTCCAAGCCCCCCCAAAAATAAGGAGACGTTATGGCTTATTGGCTGCTAAAGACCGAACCGACCGTCTACTCCTATGCGGATCTGGAGAAAGACAAAAAGACGGTTTGGGACGGCGTCAGCAACAATCTGGCGCTGAAGCATATCCGGTCCATGCACAAAGGGGACATCGTTCTCATTTATCATACTGGAGAGGAAAAAGCTTTGGCCGGTATCGCGGAAGTGGTGAGCGATCCGTACCCGGATCCCAAACACAAAGACTCCAAATTGGCAGTGGTCGAGGTGAAACCCAAAGAGAGGCTGGGCCGCTTGGTGACTCTGTCGGAGATCAAAGCCCAGAGCCAACTGAAGGACTTCGAACTGGTTCGGCTTCCCCGGCTTTCGGTGATGCCGGTTTCGGAGTCAGTGTGGAAGCATCTTTTGGAGATGGCTAAGAAATAACTGAGCTCCCTGGCAGCAACTGCGAGGAATCCGGATCTTTTTCACCCGCCCTCGGTGAGCGCTGACAAGCCTTTGTTTGACTGGAGTCCCGAATGTCATTAAGCCACTAACGTGGAGGTTACAATTGTGACTGATGAAGAAAGGGAATTGAGGCAAGATCGGCGGACCGAATACTCCGCGCTTTCTTCATACTTCAAGACGGTCGTCAATTTTCGATTTCAGACCGTCGCTTTCTATCTGGCAGCTGTCAGCTTGATTCTATCAAAGTGGAATAGTGCCTGGAGCACTCGCAGGGAGGCTTTCGTGTTAATGGTAGTTACAATGTCGGCGTACATGATTGAGCTCAGAAATCGCACTCTATATAACAACTTGGCGGACCGGGCGATCCAAATTGAACATGACGTCTGGGGGTATGTTGGCGAAACCACTTATTACCCATTCTTCACCCGGATGATGAGGCCGAAGCCCCCATGCCCCGCCCCAGCTGGTGTGGTGCGCCCGAAACCTGATTACCCTAAAATCCTGGGTATTGAGGTGCCTTTCCAGATCCGTCACTCGGATGGAATCGATCTCCTATATCTTGGAATGTTGGGTTATGCTGTCCATAGTTCGGGTCTCCTGAGTGACATGCTCCATTTTCTGTGCTCACCTTAGGTTTCCCAAACCTGTTCGAGAGCTTATGCGACGTGGTGCGGGTTCTTAAGACTCCGTTTGACCGGGCTCGAACTAGTAAAGCGTCCTTCCCAAACGGGTTCGATACTCGTCTGAAAGCTCGCTGCGTTCGCCAATCAGGCTGAAGATAGCCAGCATTGCCTTGCGAGCTCCCTCATCTCGAAAACGTTTGTCTCGGGCTACAATTTCCAAGAATTCCTCTAAGGCCTCCTGGTATCGTCCTGAGGCCGCCAGGCACGAAGCCAGGCCAAAGCGGGCATTCAAGTCCTTCACGTTCTTTTGAATCGCCTCGCGACAGACCTTCTCGCCGCCGGCGTTCTCACATTGTTGGTAAAACCCGAGGACCTCTTTCACGCGCATCGCTGTTTCGTATTCCTTTGCGGCGATGGGAATGGATTCGATTTGCGTTGCGGCTTCGGTGAGCCGATTGGTGCTGATGTAAATTCTGGCTAAGGCAAGATGAGTTGCCGAGTGCCTTGGGTCGAGCCTTAGGACTTCAAGATAAGACTTCTCAGCTTCGGCGTTCCTTCCGGCCTGAACAGCTTGTTCCGCGCTAGCAAAGAGTTTGTCGGCTTCCGTCGCACAATAGGGGCTTAGAAACTCTCTGATGCTCGACTCCGGATATGCACCGACAAACTGGTCTGCGACCCGTCCGTTTCGAAACAACATCACATTAGGGATGCTTTGAACCCGGAATTGCATTGCCAAGCCTGGATTCGCCTCGGTGTCGACCTGAGCCAGAATGAAAGCGCCCTGGTACTCTTCAGCCAGCTTTTCCAGGACCGGACCGAGGGTGCGACAAGGTCCGCACCAGGAGGCCCAGAAGTCGACTAAGACTGGGACAGTCGAGGATTTCTCAATGACCTCTTTCGGGAACGATTCTTCGCTGACGCTAACTACAAATTGAGATTGAGATTCTGGCATTGTCTTTTTTCATCACCTCCCGTTCGTCTTCAGTTTATCGTGGAGCTATCGACCCGGGCAATTGCGGATTGCGGATTTTGGATTGCGGATTGAGTATCGGTGAGGCTGTCAGAACTCAGCCGAGAGATCACTGTCAAGCTGCTCTGCGCAAACCCTCTCGGAGGTTCGGCCTTCAATCCGCATTCCTCAATCCTCGATCCGCAATTGCTCAGGAATTGCCTAGCGCGGAGTCGAGAAAGTTCAGCAGCAGGCGAGCATAGGCCTCGGGATGCAACCGTGCAGC
>Ga0114129_10002618_pt1 | contig 25047 bp, 22 predicted proteins | sample RhiMetdeltSRZDD1_FD_80071 | JGI IMG/M metagenome (GOLD analysis project Ga0114129, IMG submission 80071) | Populus rhizosphere microbial communities from Tennessee, USA - Rhizosphere MetaG P. deltoides SRZDD1 (version 2) (version 2) | ecosystem: Host-associated > Plants > Roots > Rhizosphere >...
CTGTCCGAAGAGGACCTCAACCTCGATCTCGGGCCGCTCGGTCCGCTGCTGCCGCGCTGAGTGCGGTGCGCATCTCGTCGACCGGCGCCGGTACGCCGGTGAACAGCGTGAACTGGCCCACCGCCTGGCAGAGCAGCAGATCGAGGCCGGACACCACCCGGCAGCCGGCCTCGGCCGCGCTGGCCGCCAGCGGTGTGGGCCACGGGTCGTAGATGGCATCGAGGTACACAGTGGACGCTCCCCAGTGGACGGTGGAGGCCAGCGGATCGGCGACTCCGGCGGGGACGGTCGAGACGACCACATCGGCCGCGCCGGCCTCGGCGGCCCGCGCCCAGTCCACATGGGACAGTGGCAGCTCCAGGGCGGCGGCGACCGGGCGCAGTTCGTCGACGGCCGCCGCCCGCCGGGCGTACACCGTCACCGAGGAAGCGCCCAGCGAGCGGGCGGCGGCGAGCGCGGCTCTCGCGGTACCCCCGGCTCCGAGAATCGCGACGGAGCGGGTGGCGCCGGCGGGGCCTAGCGCGGCGACCAGGCCGGGCGCGTCGGTGTTCTCGGCGTGCCACGCGTCACCGCGGCGGACCAGCGTGTTGGCCGCGCCGAGAGTGACCGCGAGCGGCTCCGCCGAGGCGGCGACGGTCAGCGCCACTTCCTTCAGCGGCATGGTCAGCGACAGGCCGGCCCACTCCGGCCCGAGCCCGGCGAGCAGGTCGGGCAGCTCAGCTTCGGCGCACTCGATCGCGGAGTAGGACCAGTCGGTCAGGCCGGCGGCGGCGTACCCGGCGTTGTGGATGACCGGCGAGAGCGAGTGCCCGACCGGCTTGCCGAGAACGGCAGCCCTCACAAGACCCCGTTCCGCCGGGCGGTCTGCAGGTTCCGCTCGTGCTCGGCAAGCGTGACCGCGAACGCCGAGTGGCCCTGCTTGTCGATGGCGACGAAGTAGTACCAGCCGCCGGCCGGCGGGTCCATCGCGCCCTCGAGCGCGACCTTGCCCGGGTTGTTGATCGGCGACGGCGGCAGACCCTGCTTGTCGTGGGTGTTCCACGGGTTGTTCGGGTTGTGCAGATCGGACTCGGTCATCTGGCCGGATGTCTTGGTGGGCTTGCCGTTGAGCTCGAGCCAGTAATTGACCGTGACGTCCATCTGCAGGCACTTGCAGTCGAAGCTCTTGTAGAGCCGGTTGTACGCCACCCGCGCGATCTTGCCGATGTCCTCGGGCACCCCGGCCTCGGCCTGGGCGAGGGAGGCGACGATCAGCGCGTCGTACGGCGTGATGTTCAGCACGGCGACCTTGTCCATGAAGCCGATCTCCTCGGCGACCTGGACGAACTGGTTGACCATCGTGCGCAGCATGTCCTCGGCGGTCGCGCCGGGGTCGAACTCGTACGTCTGCGGGTACAGGAAGCCCTCGATCGACTTGGCGACCGGCTTGTTGTCGCTGCGCTTGAACCACAACTCCGGGACGCCGAGCTTCACCGGATCCTTGGCCAGCTTCGCGAACTCGGCCGCCGGAATGTTGGTGGCCTTGGCGAGGATGTCGTACGTCTGTTTCGCGCTGCGCCCCTCGGGGATCGTCACCTTCGTCACGATCTTGTTCTTCAGGTCGAGCAGCATCGTCACGGCGTCCCTGGCCCGCATCTGCTGGCGTAGCTTGTAGAAGCCGGGCTGGATGTTCTTGCTGCGCGGGTTGGCGTCGGCCGCTTCGACGAAGGCCCGGGCGCTCTTGACCACGCCCTTGGTCACCAGCGTGTTCGCGATGTCGGTGGCGGTGTCACCCTTCTTGACCTGGACCGTTACCTCGCCGACCCCTGCGGAGTTGAAGTCAGGGGCGTTGAAGAACCCCTGGAGCCGCTCCCACCCGTACCACACGCCGCCCGCGAGCCCACCCAGCAAGAGCAGGGTAAGGAAGAGAGCCACGAAGGATCGGCCGCGCCGCTTCTTCTTCTTGGGGGGTCTCTGCGCCGACCGGCGGTGCCGGTGACGGCCGCGCTCGGGGTACTCCTCGAAGCCGAGGTCGAGCTCGTCCATCATCACGTATGCCTCCGCTGCTGCATGTCGAGCCAGCCCTGCAGAATCTCCACGGCGGCAGCTTGGTCGACTACCGCCCGTTGGCGCCTGGAACGAACGCCACGCTCGGACAGCCTACGCGCCGCGACTGCAGTCGACATCCGCTCGTCGGTCAGCCGGACCGGCACCGGCTCGATGACCTCCCCCAATCGATCCGCGTACACCCGCGCCTGTTGCGCTGCCTGCCCTTCCTGACCACGCAGGGTGATCGGCAGTCCGACCACCACCTCCACGATCCCATGATCACGTACGAGGTTCGCCAGCTCCGACATATCGGTCGGAACGTCCGGATTCTGTGTTTTCTGGTCCCGTGGGAGCGTGACCAACGGTGTTGCCAGAATCCCATCAGGGTCACTGATCGCGACCCCGACCCGGACAGTCCCGACATCGACCCCGAGCCTGCGCCCCTTTCCGTCGATCAAGGACGAATGCTCCGGCATATCGGACACAACACCCACCATTCGTCCTTGATCGACGGGAAGGGGTTACGCGGCGCTGAGCGCGCGCGTGACCGCCTCCAGGAGGGCAGGGGCTTCGGTCGCGGGGACTCCGCCGCCTTGGGCGAGGTCGGCGTTGCCGCCGCCCCGGCCGGACAGCGCGGTCTTGACCAGCGCCGCCGCGTCGAGCCCGCGCTCGCGGGCAGCCGGGTTGACCGCCACGACCAGGGACGCCTTGCCGCCGGAGCGCGCCGCCACGGCCACGACCGCGGGCCGCGCCGGTGGGATCTTGCCGCGGATCTCGAGCGCGAGGGTACGCACATCGTTGCCGCCCGCGCCCTCGGGCGCCTCGGTCGTCACGAGAGCGACGCCACCGACGTCCTTGGCGCCCTCGGCGAGCGCCGCCGCACCACCGAGGACGAGCTGGGCACGCAGCTTCTCCAGCTCCCGTTCGGCGTCCCGGAGCTGGGCGACGGTCTGCTCGACGCGGTCGGCCACCTGATCGTTGGGCACCCGGTACAGCTCGGCCAGCCGGGACACCAATACATGCTCCCGGGCCAGGAACCCGAACGCGTCCATGCCGACCAGCGCCTCGACGCGGCGGATCCCGGAGCCGATCGACGACTCGTGCAGGATCTTCACGAGGCCGAGCTGGCCGGAGCGGGCGGCGTGGGTACCGCCGCACAGCTCACGGGCGTAGTCGCCCACCTCTACGACCCGCACCTCGTCGCCGTACTTCTCGCCGAACAGCGCCACCGCACCGAGCTGGCGCGCATCGGCCAGCGAAGTGACGAACGCGTGCACCTCGAGGTCGCTCATCAGCACCTCGTTGACCTGCTGCTCGACGTCGTGCAGCACGCTGGGCGGGACCGCGTTGGGCGTGTTGAAGTCGAACCGCAGCCGGCCCGGCGCGTTCAGCGAACCCGCCTGGGTCGCCGACTCGCCGAGGAAGTTGCGCATCGTCTGGTGTACGAGGTGGGTCGCCGTGTGCGCGCGGGAGACCGCCCGGCGGCGGTACACGTCGATCTCGGCGTGCCCGTCCTCGCCGGCCCGCACCTCACCGGAGACCACGCGTCCCTTGTGGACGATCAGGCCCGGTACCGGCTGCTGCACATCGAGGATCTCTACCCGGCCCTCGCCAACGGTGATGACGCCGTGGTCGGCCTGCTGTCCCCCGCCCTCGGCGTAGAACGGCGTCGCGTCGAGAACCAGCTCGACCTCGTCGCCTTCGCCCGCGCGCTCGACCGGCTCCCCCGAAGCCGCCAACAAACCCCGGACCCGGGACTCGCGGGCCACTTCGACGTACCCGGTGAACTCGACCGGGCCGCCGTCGTCGAGCACCGCGCGGTACGCCGACAGGTCCGCGTGACCGGTCTTGCGCGCGTACGCGTCGGCCTTGGCGCGCTTGCGCTGTTCGGCCATCAGCCGCTGGAACCCGTCGGTGTCGACGTCCAGCCCCTGCTCCGCCGCGATCTCGACGGTCAGGTCGATCGGGAAACCGTACGTGTCGTGCAGCTGGAACGACTTGTCGCCGGACAGCGTGGTCCCGCCCTTGCCGCGAGTCTCCTGGATGGCCGTGTCGAGGATCGTCGTGCCCTGCCGCAGCGTGGACAGGAACGCCTCCTCCTCGCCGTACGCGTACTGCGAGATGCGGTCGTAGTCGCTCTCGAGTTCGGGGTACGACGGCGCCATGCAGTCCCGGGCCACCGGCAGCAGCAGGGGCATCGCCGGCTCCTGCCAGCCGAGCAGGCGCATCGACCGGATCGCGCGGCGCATGATGCGGCGCAACACGTATCCGCGTCCCTCGTTCGACGGCGTGACCCCGTCCCCGATGAGCATCAGCGAGGTGCGTACGTGGTCGGCGATCACGCGCAGCCGTACGTCGTCCGGGTGCGACTCGGCCGCCGAGTGGCCGGATTTCTCGCCGTACCGCTTGCCGGTCAGCTCGGCCGCCTTGTCGAGAATCGGCCGCGTCTCGTCGATCTCGTAGAGGTTGTCCACGCCCTGCAGCAGCGCGGAGACCCGCTCGAGCCCCATCCCGGTGTCGATGTTCTTCGCCGGCAGCTCGCCGACGATGTCGAAGTCCGCCTTGCTCTTGACGTTCGTGATCTCGTACTGCATGAAGACGAGGTTCCAGAACTCGAGGTACCGGTCCTCGTCGACCTCCGGCCCGCCCTCCTTGCCGTAGTCCGGGCCGCGGTCGATGTACAGCTCCGAGCACGGGCCGGCCGGGCCGGGGATACCCATCGACCAGAAGTTGTCCGCCTTGCCCCGCCGGACGATCCGCTCCAGCGGCAGGCCGATCTGCTTGTGCCAGATGTCGATGGCCTCGTCGTCGTCGAGGTACACGGTCGCCCAGATCTTGTCGCCGTCGAGGCCGAAGCCGCCCGCGGCGACCGGCTTGGTGGACAGCTCCCAGGCGAGGTTGATCGCGCCTTCCTTGAAGTAGTCGCCGAACGAGAAGTTCCCGTTCATCTGGAAGAACGTGCCGTGCCGGGTGGTCTTGCCGACCTCGTCGATGTCCGGCGTCCGGATGCACTTCTGCACGCTGGTGGCCCGCGGATACGGCGGTGTGCGCTGGCCCAGGAAGAACGGCACGAACTGCACCATGCCGGCGTTGACGAACAGCAGGTTCGGGTCGTCGATGGCCGGCAGCGGCGCACTCGGTACGACCGTGTGCCCGTTCTGTTCGAAGTGGGCCAGGAACCGTCGCTTGATCTCCGCGGTACGCATCAGCGGTGCGTGCCTTCCTGTTCGTAATCGAGCTCGTTGTCGAGGTCGTCGAGGTCGTCGAGGAAGCCTTCCTCGTCCAGCGCCACGCCGTCGGCGAACGCCGCGTGGATCTGGGCCTCCCGTTCGGCCATGCCGTCCCGGACATCGTCGACGAAGTCTCGTACCGAGTCGAGCAGGTTTGTCGCGGAGTCGCGGGCCGATCCGGCGATCGCGGCGGGCGTGAACGCCTGCGCCCGCTTCGCCACGGCCCGGACGACGAGCGCGCCGACGGCGAGCCCGATCCCCAACCACAGAAGTCTCTTCATCGGGCGGCCCTCCGCGCCGCTTTCCGCTGTTCCTTCAGCGTCACGCGTACCTGTTTCTCCTCGTCCGCCCGCCGGCGCGCAGCGGTGGCCTTGCGGACGCCGTACGTGAACGCGGCCACCTTCACGAGCGGGTTCGCCGCGGCGGCACTGACCACCGTGGACAGATTCGCCACGTTGGCCGTTACCTGCTGCGCGTGCCCGGTGATCGTGTCGAGGCGGGCGAGTTGCACATTGACCCCGTCGAGCGAGGTCTGCACCTGGCCCAGGGTCACGTTCACGTTGTCGAGCAACGGTGCCGTACGGTCCGTCACCTCGTTGATCGCCCGCGTCGCGGCGTCGACCGTATGCCGCAGCCGGAGGATGGGCACGGCGAGCACCAGGACGAGCATCAGGAATGCGCCGGCCACGACCAGGCCCGCGACCTCTCCACCGGACACGCCCGTTCCCCCTTCACGTAGGAAGTCATTGGCATTGCACCGCCGGAATACCCATATTCAGGCAGACCCTACCGTGGGTGACGATCGGGGGCGGTAGGTTACCCCGGCGAGCCGCTGGGACCGGCCGAAGCGGATGGGGTGTTCGTGGGTGAAATCGATTCGCTGGGCAGCGGTTGTTCACCGTCGTCACCGTGGCCCCGCGGGTCGTCGATCACGTTGCGGACCTTGATGGTGACCGCCGCGCCCGTGCAGTCGTCCTCGGGCGGTGGTGCGCTGCCCGCACCGGGTGCGGTCTCCGGGGCGGCGGGAGAGGACGGGGTCGGCGCCACGGTGGGCCGGCGGCGCAGCGGGTCGTTGGCACATGGCGGCTCGCGCACGTAGAGGTCGAGCGTGAACTCGTCGCGCTTCCAGCAGGTGTACCCGGGCAGGTCGGTCGGGCAGCCGGCGACCAGCCAGCGGCGCCAGCCGGCGTTCTGCAGGGCGCGCTCGTAGACCTGCGCGGTCTCCTCGGGCGGGCGCTGCGAGACCAGGTTGCGTTCCCGGAACCGGCATTCCTTGATACACCAACGGCTGCCGAAGACCACGTCGGTCGGATCGCCGGTCGCCCAGTCCGGGACGTCGAGCGTGTCGAGGGAGTTGAACACCGGGTCGCGGCTGGCGACCTGGGTCAGCAGGTAGCCCGGGTAGGCGCCGAGGAGGATCATGACGACCGCCACCAACGTGATCCGGCGCATCCGCTGGACCTCACGCAGCTGCCGGCGCAACTCGCTGCGGGCGCCGGCGCGCCACCGCCCGACCGTGGCGCCCATTTCGGCCATCCGGCCGCGGGGTGCCGGAGTCGCGGGCCGCAGCCCCAGCTCGTCCTCGCTCATCCGGCGCTGCTCGCCGGTGATCGTCAGGTCCAGCCACGGTGCGCCGTCGGCGCGGCCGGGTGGCGGCTCGGGTGGCCGCGCGGGGCGGGCGGGTCGCGGCGGGACGGCCGGGCTCGCCGGGGACATCGGCGGGCTGATCGGGACCGTCGGCATGGGGGGACCGGGCGGCATGGGCCGGCCCGGCGGCGGCATCGGCGGACCCTGGCTCGGGCCGCGCCGGGGCGGCATGCGTACCGGCGGGGCACCACCCGCGCCCGTCGGCGGCTCGGCGAACCGCGAGCGCGCCCGATCCGGCCCGTCCATCCCTCGCTCGGGCGGTGCCGACCGACGCCCGCGCATGCCGCGGGGCGGCGGCGTTTCGGGCCCGTGGGGCACGCCAGGCACGGGCATCGTGGCGGGCGCGGGCGGCGGTCCGGAGCCGGGGGTACCGGGCCGGACCGGCCGCCCGGTCGGGCCGGCCGGCGGCGGGAACGGACGGGTGCCTGGCCCGGAGGTCGGCGCGCTGCTCGGCGGCGGTACGTCCTCCGGCGGTGGTGGCCCGGAGCGCCGGCCGCGCAACGGTACGAACCGGCGGCCGAACGACGGCTGGTCCGGATCACGGCGCATCGGGGTACGCGCCGGACCCGCCCCGCTCGTCGGCCTCGGCGGCAGGGGCGGTGGCGGGATCACCACCGGCCCCTCGGCCGTCGAGACGGGCCGGCTTGGCGGCGGGGACGGCGGCGATACCGGTCGGGACGGGCGCGACAGCGGTGGTGGCGGGATGACCACCGGCCCACCGCCGGGCGACGATACGGGCGCGGAGGACGAACGCTTCGGCGGCAACGGTGGCGGCGGAATGACCACCGGCCCGTCGCCCCGGGCCGGCGGCGGTGGTTGCGGTGGCGGTGGTGCTTTGCGTGACGGTGGCGGCGGTGCCTGTCGTGAGGGCGCGGGCGGCGGCGGTACCGGTACCCGGGTCGGGGCGGGGGCCGCTGACGTCGGCCGGGCGGGTGTGGACACCGGCGGAGGTGCGGCGGGCCGCGCCGGCGGTACCCCACGAGCGGCCGGCGGGGTCTCGGGAGCCGCGTGCCGCCGCCGCTCGACGGTCGGGGGTGGCGGCGCCGCGAGGTCCTCGCGGCGATGGCTGCCGGTGGTGGGCTCGGATTCGGGAGGCGACGGGGCTTCCCGCCCCCGGCGCCGGTGACCCACCGGTTCGCGGAGCTCCTCGGGAGCCGGTCCGATGTTGTCGTTGCCCGCGTTCCGCAGGTCAGCGAGCCAGCTGGGATCGTCGGGACTCAGCTGCTCCTCGCCGACCCCCTCGTCCGGGTCCCGGCCGCGGCCCCAGCGCCGCCCCTTGCTCTTGCTCATCCGGCGTCCCCACGGATCGTGCGGCGTAGCTTCGGCAGACGCTCGGCTACCGCCTGCTCGGCACCGTGGCCGGTGGGCCGGTAGTAGTCGCGGCCCACGAGATCGTCCGGCGGGTACTGCTGTGTGACGATGCCACGCGGATCGTCGTGCGGGTACCGGTACCCGCGGCCGTGCCCGAGACCACGCGAACCCGGGTAGTGGGCGTCCCGTAGGTGCCGGGGTACCGACGAGCCGAGCCCCTCCCGGACGTCGGTCATCGCCGCGCCGATCGCCACGACGACCGCGTTGGACTTCGGGGCGGTGGCCAGGTGGACGACCGCGTGCGCCAGGTTGAGCTGCGCCTCGGGCAGCCCGACGTGCTCGACGGCGTGGGCCGCGGCGGTAGCCGTCTGCAGGGCACCGGGATCGGCCATCCCGACATCCTCGCTGGCGAAGATGATCAGGCGGCGCGCGATGAACCGCGGGTCCTCCCCCGCGACCAGCATCCGCGCGAGGTAGTGCAGAGCCGCGTCCACGTCGGAACCGCGCATGCTCTTGATGAACGCGCTCGTGACGTCGTAGTGGGCGTCGCCGTCCCGGTCGTACCGGACCGCGGCGACGTCGACGGCCTTCTCCGCCATCGGCAGGTCGATCTCGGTGACGTCCTGCGCGGTAGCCGAAGCGGCGGCCGCCTCGAGGGCGGTCAGCGCCTTGCGGACGTCGCCGCCGGCAAGGCGTACCAGATGATCTTCGGCGTCGGCTGCGAGGGTGACGGCCCCACCGAGCCCGCGCTCCTCGGTGAGCGCGCGCCGGACCAGGCTCCGGACGGCGTCGTCGTCGAGCGGGCGCAGCGTGAGCAGCACACATCGGGACAGTAGGGGCGAAATGACCGAGAAGTACGGGTTCTCGGTCGTCGCGGCGAGCAGGGTCACCGTGCGGTCCTCGACCGCCGACAGCAGCGAGTCCTGCTGGGTCTTGCTGAAGCGGTGTACCTCGTCGATGAACAGCACGGTCGGCGGGCCGCCGGCGCGGCGCTCGCGACGCGCCGCGTCGATGACCGCGCGCACGTCCTTGACGCCGGCGTTGAGCGCCGACATCGCGACGAACCGCCGGTCGGACGCGTGCGCGACCAGGTGGGCGATCGTGGTCTTGCCGCTGCCCGGCGGACCCCACATGATCACCGACATCAGCGTGGACCCCTCGACGAGCTGGCGCAGGGGCGCACCCGGCTCGAGGAGATGATCCTGCCCGACAAGCTCGTCCAGACCACGGGGACGCATGCGCACCGGCAACGGCGCATCCTCCGCCGGCGCGGCGAAGCCCGTGTTCGGGCCTTGGGACGCGCCGGCGTCATCGAGGCTGAACAGACTGTCGGGCTCCATCAGAGGAGACCATACCGGGCCAGTTTCACCATCCGAAATCGCGCAGTTGGCCTACGGACAAGGGGGTTATCCCCGGCGACGGAACGACCGGCGGGCCAAGGCGCCCGGGGAGACGAAGTGCAGCGCGAGGCACAGGAAGCCGGCCGTGACCAGTGTGCCCGGCGTGACCACGTCGCCCAGGTTCTCATTGATGAGGTCGAGCAGCAGCGCCAGTCCGAAGAGGACCGCGGCAATGATCGCAAACATGGCCCCCTGATACCCAGCAACGCCAGGGTTCACGCGGGTTTGGGTTTGGCGTCGACGCCGGCCTCGGTGCGCTGCTGGGGGGTGATCGGGGTGGGAGCGCCGGTCAGCGGGTCGAACCCGCCGCGCGTCTTGGGGAACGCGATGACCTCGCGGATCGAGTCGACGCCGGCGAGCAGCATGCAGACGCGGTCCCAGCCGAACGCGATGCCACCGTGTGGCGGTGGGCCGTACTTGAACGCCTCCAGCAGGAACCCGAACTTGTCGGCCGCCTCGTCCGGCGTGATGCCGAGCAGGTCGAACACGCGGCGCTGCAGGTCGGCTCGGTGGATACGGATCGAACCGCCGCCGATCTCGTTGCCGTTGCACACGATGTCGTACGCGTACGCCAGCGCCTCCCCCGGCGCCACCTCGAACCGGTCGGCCCACTCCTCGGTCGGCGAGGTGAACGGGTGGTGCACGGCCCCCCAGCCGCCGGCATCGTCGGGCTCGAACATCGGGGCGTCGACGACCCAGCAGAAGGCCCAGGCGTCCTCGTCGACGAGCCCGGTACGCCGGGCGATCTCGATGCGCGCCGCGCCGAGCAGCTCCTGCGCCTCGCGCCGGTCCGCCGAGGCGGCGAAGAACACCGCATCACCCGGTTTCGCGCCGACCGCGTCGGCGAGGCCGGCCAGGTGCTGTTCGGACAGGTTCTTGGCCACCGGCCCGCGGGCCTCGCCGGTCTCCGCGTCGAGCACCACGTACGCCAGCCCCTTCGCGCCGCGCGCCTTGGCCCAGTCCTGCCACGCGTCCAACTCCTTGCGGGTCTGCGCGGCGCCGCCCGGCATGACGATCGCGCCGACGTACCCGCCCGCCATGATCGCGGCCGAGAAGACGCGGAACTCGGTGCCCTGGAAGTAACCGCTCAGATCGGTCAACTCGAGGCCGTACCGCAGGTCGGGCTTGTCCGAGCCGTACCGGTTCATCGCCTCGTGCCAGGTGAGCCGCTGTACCGGCCGGGCGATCTCGTGACCGGCCAGCTCGCGCCAGAGCGCGGCCACGATCTCCTCGGCGAGGTCGATCACGTCGTCCTGGGTCACGAACGACATCTCGATGTCGAGCTGCGTGAACTCCGGCTGCCGGTCGGCCCGGAAGTCCTCGTCGCGGTAGCAGCGCGCGATCTGGTAGTACCGCTCCATCCCGGCCACCATCAGCAACTGCTTGAACAGCTGCGGGGACTGCGGGAGGGCGTACCAGGTGCCGGGCTGCAGCCGTACCGGTACGAGGAAGTCGCGGGCGCCCTCGGGCGTCGAGCGGGTCAGCGTCGGCGTCTCGATCTCGGTGAACCGCCGCTCGTGCAGGACGGTACGCGCGATCCGGTTCGCCTCCGAGCGCATCCGCAGCGCGGCCGCCGGCCCGCTGCGGCGCAGGTCGAGGTACCGGTGCTTCAGCCGGATGTCGTCGCCGACGTCCACGTGGTCGTCCACCGGCAGCGGCAGCGCGGCCGCCTCGGACAGCACGGTCAGCTCGGACACGATGACCTCGACCTCGCCAGTGGGCAGGTCCGGGTTCTCGTTGCCGGCCGGGCGCCGCTCGACGATGCCGTCCACGCGGATGCAGAACTCGTTGCGCAGGTGGTGCGCCGACGCCTCGTCACGGAACACGATCTGCACGAGCCCGGAGGCATCCCGCAGATCGATGAACGTCACACCGCCGTGGTCACGGCGCCGGGCCACCCAGCCGGCGAGCGTCACAGTGGTACCGGCGTCCGAGGCGCGCAGCCCGCCTGCGTCATGAGTTCGAATCACGGGATGCATTGTCGCAGGGTGTACCGGCTGTCCGAATCACGACCCCGCAACGCGACAGCGGCGGCCGAGAATGAACGATGACCATCTACCGGTCGATCACCCCTGTGCCGCCGGAGCCGCCGAAGAAGCAGTTCTGGAAGCGGCCCGTCGTCTGGCTGGTCACGATCGTGGTCGGGGCGATCGGGGTGTACCTGACCGACGTGATCCGGTCGTTCCTCGAGGCACGCGGTGCTCCGGCCACGGAGCTGGGTGAGCGGCTGGCCCATCCGCGTCCAATCTCTATTGTGGACATCAAACGGGTCACCAATCCCGAGCTGGCCGGCGACTTCGTGGTACCGGCCGGGGTCACCGACCTGGCCACGCTCGACGAGGCGCTGGCGGCGTGGCGGCAGAGCGGTACCGACCCGGCGGGCGTGCTGGACCGGCTCGGCGCGGTCGGCGTCGACAGAGCGACCTGGGAGATCACGATCGAAGGGCTGCGCAGCTCGCCGGTCGAGGTGGTGGACATGCGACCGGTACTGGACGGCCCGTGTACCGAGCCGACCGGCGGTACCGCGCTGATCGAGAACCCGTCCGCCGGCGCCACCGACAAGATCGTTCTGGAGACGGAGGTCGACCGTCCGGCGCCGGCGTTCGGCGTACGCGACGCTGAGCAGAAGCTGCAACCGTTCTTCACGACCAAGAAGATCACTCTGCCGCTCGGCGAGAAGAACGTCGTCATGATGGCCGGCCACTCCGACGGCCGAACCTGTCGGTGGCGGGTCGAGGTCGAGTACCTGGCCGACGGCGGGCGCGACCGGATGCTGATCGCGCTGCCGGGCGACAAGCCGTTCCAGGTCACCGGCGCGGTCGACCCGAAGGGGTACGCGTGGGTCTACCTGGATCCGCTCCAGGGCTGCGACACCCAGCGGGTGGCCGGTACCGAGTTCGCCGCCATGAAGCAGGATCTTCGCAACTGCCCGTGACTCGCGGCTACGCTGTGCCGCGTGTCCGAGATCGACCAGGCAACCGCCATCGAACCCGGTGTCCGGGTCAGCACGCTCGAGCTGTTCTTCGATCTGGTCTTCGTGTTCACGCTCACCCAGCTGACCGCGCTGCTGGCCAACGAGCTGACGCCGACCGGCGTACTGCAGGTCGTGTTGATGAGCGGCATCATCCTCTGGATGTACGGCGGGTACGCCTGGCTCACCAACGCCGTCGCGCCGACCAGCCGGTTCCGCCGTACCCTCATGCTCGTCGGCATGGGCGGGTTCCTCGGCATCGCGCTCGCGATCCCGCAGGCGTTCGGCGCGGCCGGCTGGATCTTCGGACTGGGCTACTTCGTGGTCAACGCCGTCCACAGTGGACTGTTCATCAAGTCGGGTGGACCGGGTGCGGCACGGGCGATGCTGCGGCTGGCTCCGCTCAATCTGACGACGGCAACGTTCGTACTCGTCGGCGGACTGGTGCCCGGCGTCTGGCGGTACGTGATCTGGGCCGCGGCGTTCATTTTGCTGGTGTTGACGCCCTACCTGCACCCGATCGGCGGCTTCACCATCTCCCCCACCCACTTCGTCGAGCGGCACGGCCTCGTAGTGATCATCGCGCTCGGTGAGTCCATTGTGGCCATTGGCGTCGGCGCGAGCGGGCTGACCATCGACCTGGTGCTCATCGCGGTCGCCGTGCTCGGCCTGACGCTGTCGTACCTGATGTGGTGGGTCTACTTCGGCGGCGACGAGGTACGCGCCGAGCACGCACTGTCCGCAGTGGACCCCGAGCGGCGGGCGATGGTGGCGCTGCGGGCGTTCGGCTACGCCCACTACTTCATCCTGCTGGGCATCGTCGTCTTCGCCACGGGGCTGAAGAAGGCCGTCGGCCACACCCACGGGTCGCTGAAGCTCAGCGAGGCGCTGGCACTCGCCGGAGGGCTGGCCGTGTTCCTGCTCGGCGACGCGTCGTACCGCTGGATCCTGGCCATCGGCCGCCAGCGCTACCGGGCCGTGACGGCCTTGGTGGCGCTGGCGACCGTACCGCTCGGCATGATGCTGGCCGTCGGGCAGTTGGCCGCGCTGATCGTGCTCATCGTCGCGATGCTGTACATCGAGGCGTACCGGCCCGGTGGAATCAGGGCGAACCCGTGACGGTCGGCCAGAGGTCGGCCTCGGGCGGCTGCCAGCTCGACGCGGCCGCTTCGACCTGCTCGCCGGAGCGGATGTCCTTGACCGTGTCGGGCTCGCCGGGGAACCACACGTACGGGATGCCGCGCCGCTCGGCGTACCGGATCTGCTTGCCGAACTTGGCCGCGGACGGCGAGACCTCCACCGGGATGCCGCGGGCCCGCAGCGCCGCCGCGGTCCGGTTGGCCCCGCCCCGCGACTCCTCGGCCGGCAGGGCCACCAGGACGCAGGTGGGCACGTGGCGGGACACCGCGAGCGCGTCTTGGCCGAACAACACGCCGAGCAACCTGGTGATCCCGATCGAAATACCCACGCCGGGGTACCGCTCGTCGCCGGCCGACGCGAGATTGTCGTACCGGCCACCCGCCCCGACCGACGACCCGAAGCCCTCCAGCGCGATCTCGTAGACCGTGCCGGTGTAGTAGTCGAGCCCGCGCGCGATGCTCAGGTCCGCCACGACGACGCCCTTCGCGTGCTCGCGCGCCGCCTCGACGACCGCGACCAGCTCGGCGACGCCCTCGTCCAGCATCGGGTCGGACACGCCCAGCTTCGTCACCTGCTCGGCAAAGCCGGGGTCGGCCGACGTGATCTCGCCGAGCGCCAGGCACGCCTTGGCCTGGGCCTCGGTCGCCCCGGCCGTGGCGACGAGCAGCTCGACTACTCCGGACGGACCGATCTTGTCGAGCTTGTCGACGGCGCGCAGGGCGGCCGATGGATCCGGTATCCCGAGACCGAGGTAGAACCCCTCGCAGATCTTCCGGTTGTTGGTGCGGATCCGCACCGGAGGCAGGGGCAGCCCGGCGAGCGCGTCCGCCGCCACCAGCGCCATCTCCACGTCGTAGTGGAACGGCAGGGTATCGCGGTCCACCACGTCGATGTCGGCCTGCAGGAATTCCCGGTACCGGCCGACCTGCGGCCGTTCGCCGCGCCACGCCTTCTGGATCTGGTAGCGGCGGAACGGGAACGTCAGCCGCCCGGCGTTCTCGAGCACATAACGGGCAAACGGTACGGTGAGATCGAAATGCAGGCCGAGCCCGGAGTCGGACGCGTCATCGGCGTCAGCCTGTAGCCGGCGCAGGACGTATACCTCCTGCGAGGTCTCGCCCTTGCGCAGCAACTGGTCGAGCGGCTCGACCGCGCGGGTCTCTATGGGCGAGAACCCGTTCAGCTCGAAGGTGCGGCGGATGCGGTCGACGGCGTACTGCTCGATGATCCGCTGCGGCGGAAGCCACTCCGGAAACCCGGACAGCGGCGTGGGCTTGCTCAATGATGTCCTCCGCTTTGCTCCGCGCCCTGTGCGCTGCCTTCCATCGCCGCCCCGAAACCCCGACTTCGTCGGCGGTGCGGCTCAGTCCAGGCCGCGCGGCGCTCCGCTCCGCTCATGCAATGGCAACTTCCAGGAGGAAGGGATTGGACGCCCGCTCGCGGCCGATGGTGGTCGCGGGTCCGTGGCCGGGCAGCACCACCGTCTCGTCGGCGAGCGGAAGGATCTTGTCCCGCAGGCTCTCCAACATGGTGGGCATGCTGCCGCCCGGAAGGTCGGTACGCCCGATCGAGCCGGCGAACAACACGTCCCCGGAGAAGCACAGGGGCGCGTCGCTACCGGGGAGCCGGAACAGCACCGACCCGCGGGTATGGCCGGGCGCGTGGTCGACGGTGATCTCGAGGCCGGCCAGCGTCAGTGGTGCGCCGTCGGGCAGGAGGGCGACGTCGTCCGGCTCGGTGTACGGCAGCCGGCCGCCGAAGAGCTCGTCGAGGTTCATCGACAGCGCCTTGGCCGGGTCGGCGAGCAGCTCGCGATCGTCCGGGTGGATGTACGCGGTGATGCCTCGCGCGCCGCAGACCGGTGCGACGGAGAACGTGTGGTCGAGATGCCCGTGCGTGAGCAGTACAGCTACGGGGTGCAGACGGTACTCGGACAGCACAGCGTCGAGCTGGTCGACTACGCCGATACCGGGATCGATCACCACACAATGCTCTCCCGGGCCGGTTCCAACCAGGTAACAGTTCGTACCGAAAGCCGGTGCGGGGAAGCCCTTCACGAACACGCTCACGAGCCTAACGTGCCGTCCGCCCGGTACGCCGATGCCCAGCTTGTCCCCGTACACTCGCTCGGGCGAATCGATGAGCCATGGGGAGGGAGAGCCAGTGCCTACGAGCAAGACCCGGCAGCGTCAGCTGGCGCGGGCCAAGTACGAACGCCAGATGGTCCGCAAGGCGCAGGCCGAACGCCGCCGCCGGCAGATCCAGGCCAGCGTGGCCGGTGTCGTGGTGCTACTGGTCACGCTCGGCGCGTTCTGGTTCGCCGGAGTATTCGACTCCGAGCCGAAGCCGGAGGCCCAGCCGGTCTGCCTGTGGACTCCCCGACCGAACCCCGAAGGCACCATGAAGGACGTGGGTACGCCGTCGACCACCGACGTGCCGACCGCCGGGTCCCGGGCCATGAACATCACGCTGAACCAGGGCTTCGTCGAGACCGTCCTCGACCTCAACTCGGCGCCGTGCACCTCCGCGAGCTTCGCCTACCTCGCCACCCGGAACTTCTTCGACAGCACCAAGTGCCCCCGGTTGACCGACGCGCTCCTGCAGTGCGGCGACCCGGGCGACACCGGCAGCGGCGGACCGACGTACCAGTACGTCGACGAGAACATCCCGCCCGAGGCCGCGCCGGCGCCCGACCCGAGCGCGCCGCCGAGCCCGGGCGCGACCGAAAACCCCAATGCCGGCAAGGCCTTCTACCCGCGCGGCACGGTCGCGACGTGGAACGTCGGTCCGGGTACGAACGGCAGCCAGTTCTTCATCGTGTACAAGGACACGTACCTCGATCCCCGGTACGGCATCTTCGGCACGGTGACCAAGGGCCTCGATGTGATCGACAAGATCGCGAAGGAAGGCGCCTTCGACGGGGAGGGCAAGCCCACCACGGACGGCAAGCCGAAGAACGACGTGATCATCCAGTCGCTCACGATCGGCGAGGTCGTCACCCCCAGCTCCGAGCCGACCCCGGCCCCGTCCGACCAGCCAGAAGCGACGCCGAGCACCCCGGCGCCCAGCACCACGTGAACACCGAAGGAGAAGGACAGTGACGCCCACGAGGGATCGGCAGCGCGCGGCGGCGCGGGCCAGGCTGGAGCGGGAGATGGCCGCCCGGGCGGAGAAGGCCCGCAAGCGCCGCCAGCTGCAGGCCGGCATCGGTGCCGGGGTGGCGGTACTGCTGGTCATCGCCGGCGCGATCTGGCTGGTGAGCAGTCTGGGCGACGACAGTCAACCGACCGCGGCGCCGTCCGGAACGCCCGCGCCGACCGGCTGCGTGTATACGCCCGACGACACCTCGGCCAACCCGAACCTCAAGGATGTCGGCACTCCCCCGGCCAACGAGCCACGGTCCGGCAAGCAGACCATGACGATCACCTTCGGCTCCGGTACCGTCACGGCCGACGTCGACCTGTCGAAGGTGCCGTGCACCGCGGCGAGCTTCACGCACCTGGCGAGCAAGAAGTTCTTCGACAACACCAAGTGCCATCGCCTGACCACCGAAGGGCTCCAGGTCCTGCAGTGCGGCGACCCGACCGGTACCGGTAGCGGCGGGCCGACGTACAAGATCGCCGAGGAGAACAAGCCGGTCGGCCAGCGCCCGACGTACCCCAAGGGCAGCATCGCCATGGCCAACACCGGCCAGCCGGGCAGCACCGGGAGCCAGTTCTTCATCGTGTTCGGCGACAGCGAACTGCCCGCGGACTACACGCTGCTCGGTACCGTCACCAGCGGGCTCGACGTGATCGAGAAGATCGCGGCCGGCGGGCACGACGGCGCGTTCGACCCGCAACCCGGCGGCGGCCACCCCAAGCTGGACGCCACGATCAAGTCGCTCACGATGAGCGAGGTGAAGTCCTAGCGTCCTCGAGCGGCGGATTTAGGCGCCGGACGTCACGCGGTACGCGTCGAAGACGCCGTCGACCTTGCGTACGGCGGCCAGCAGGTGGCCGAGGTGCTTGGGGTCGGCCATCTCGAAGCTGAAGCGGCTCACGGCCACGCGGTCCCGCGTGGTCGTGACCGTCGCGGAGAGGATGTTGACCTTCTCGTCGGACAGCACCCGCGTGATGTCGGCGAGCAGCTTGTGCCGGTCGAGCGCCTCGACCTGGATCGCGACGAGGAACGTCGACCCGGACGTGGGCTTCCACGACACCTCGACGAGCCGCTCGGTCTGCATCTCGAGGTCGGCGGCGTTGGCACAGTCGCGGCGGTGCACGCTGACCCCACCGGAGCGGGTGACGAAGCCGAAGACCTGGTCTCCCGGTACCGGCGTGCAGCACCGGGCCAGCTTGATCCACACGTCGGAGGCGCCGACGACCACCACACCGGGGTCGTGCGCGGCCCCCCGGTGCCTGGGCGGCCGGGTGGCGACCGCGGTCTCGGCGATGTCCTCGACCGCGCCCTCCTCACCGCCGTACCCGGCGACGAGCCGCTGGACGACCGACTGCGCGGAGACCTGGTTGTCTCCCACGGCGGCGTAGAGCGAGGCGAGGTCGGGTAGGTGCAGGTCCCGCGCGATCGCCATGACGGCCTCAGTGGTGAGCATGCGCTGCAGCGGCAGCCCCTGCTTACGCATCTGCTTGGTGATGGCGTCCTTGCCGGCCTCGATCGCCTCTTCGCGGCGCTCCTTGTTGAAGTACTGCCGGATCTTCGTCTTGGCCCGTGGGCTCTTGACGAACCCCAGCCAGTCCTGGGTCGGCCCCGCGGTATCCGACTTCGACGTGAAGATCTCGATCACGTCGCCGTTGGACAGCGGTGACTCGAGCGGCACGAGCTTGCCATTGACCCGGGCGCCGATGCACTTGTGCCCCACCTCGGTGTGCACGGCGTAGGCGAAGTCGACCGGCGACGACCCGGTGGGCAGGGCCACGACGTCGCCCTTGGGCGTGAAGACGTAGACCTCCTGCTTGGCCAGGTCGAAGCGCAGCGCGTCGAGGAACTCGCTGGGGTCGCTGGCCTCGCGCTGCCAGTCCAGCAGCTGGCGTAGCCACGTCATCTCGTCGATGTGCGCCGGCGGGCCGACGATGGTGGCGTTCTTCGCCTCCTTGTACTTCCAGTGCGCCGCGATGCCGTACTCCGCCGTCCGGTGCATCGCGTGCGTCCGGATCTGCATCTCGACCGGCTTGCCGTTGGGTCCGATCACGGTCGTGTGCAACGACTGGTACATGTTGAACTTCGGCATCGCGATGTAGTCCTTGAACCGGCCCGGTACCGGCTGCCAGTTCGCGTGGATCACACCGAGCGCCGCGTAGCAGTCCCGGACGGTCTCGACCAGGATCCGTACGCCGACGAGGTCGTAGATGTCGGAGAAGTCCCGCCCCCGCACGATCATCTTCTGGTACACGGAGTACAGGTGCTTGGGCCGCCCGGTCGTGTCCGCCTTGATCTTGGCGGACTTGAGGTCCATCTGGACCTTCTGGGTCACCTGCTTGAGCAGTGCCTCGCGCTGCGGCGCGTGCTCGGTGATGAGCCGGTTGATCTCCTCGTACCGCTTCGCGTAGAGCGTCGCGAACGCGAGGTCCTCCAGCTCCCACTTGATGGTGTTCATACCGAGCCGGTGGGCCAGCGGCGCCAGGATCTCCAGCGTCTCCCGCGCCTTCTGTTCCTGCTTGGCAGGCGGCAGGAACGTCAGGGTACGCATGTTGTGCAGCCGGTCGGCCAGCTTGATGACCAGTACCCGAGGATCCTTGGCCATCGCGACGACCATCTTGCGGATGGTCTCGGCCTTGGCCGCGTCGCCGAGCTTGACCTTGTCCAGCTTGGTCACGCCGTCGACGAGCAGCGAGACCTCGCCACCGAACTCCTCTTTCATCTGGTCGAGCGTGTAGTCGGTGTCCTCGATCGTGTCGTGCAGCAGCGCGGCGACCAGCGTGGTCGTGTCCATGCCGAGGTTGGTCAGGATGCCCGCGACGGCGAGCGGGTGCGTGATGTACGGGTCGCCGGACTTGCGGAACTGGCCCGCGTGCCAGTGCGACGCGATGTCGTACGCGCGCTGCAGCAGCCGCACGTCGGCCTTCGGGTGGCTGGCCCGGTGCTGGGCGATCAGGGGTTCGAGCACCTCGCTGATCTGCTGGCTCTGCCAAGGCGCGTTGAACCGGGCGAGTCGGGCGCGCACCCGGCGGCCGGTCGGCGCTCCGGCGAGGCCGAACGTTCGTCCGCCTTCGGGGAAGGGGACGACGACCGCCTCGTCCTCGGCCGTGACCTCCTGAGTGGGTGGGTTCTCGGGCGCACCCGGGTCGGCGCCGTCCGGGACGGCACCCGTCTCGTTGACCGTGCTCTCCACCGGAGAGGCCACGTCGCTGGACACCGGTCTCCTCACCTCAGCAGGAGATGCCATCCTACCCGTCGAGTAGGCCGTTGCCTCTGGTCAGCGCGTCATTCGACAGTGAGCAGCGCGTGTACGTCCCGGCCGCCCATGCGGTCCCGACCGTGCAGGAACGCCAGCTCGATGAGAACCGTGAACCCGGTCACCGTGCCGCCGGCCCGCTCGACCAGGCCGAGAGTGGCCTCGGCGGTACCGCCGGTGGCGAGGACATCGTCGACGACGAGCACCCGGTTTGCGGTGAGAAAGGCATCTTCGTGTACTTCCAGCGTCGCCTCTCCGTACTCCAGCGCGTACGACGCGGCATGCGTGGCGCGAGGGAGCTTGCCCGCCTTTCGTACCGGTACGACCCCGACGCCGGCGGCGTACGCCACCGCGGCGGCGATCACGAACCCCCTGGCCTCGATACCGACGACGATGTCGAACGACTCCCGCCCGTAGTGGTCGACGATCGAGTCGATCACCGCCCGGAACGCCTCCCCATCGGCGAACAACGGCGTGATGTCCTTGAACAGCACGCCCGCCTGTGGAAAGTCCGGTACGTCCATGATTTTGGACGCGACGAGCGCCGCAATGTCCGTCCCACCGCGTTGATCATGAAGTTGGTGTGACGACACGCCGTTCACCTCTCGAGTAAGTTCATGATCAACGCAAGGGTAGCGGGCGGTCGGGGTGGGCTACCTCCGTTTGGAGCCGGGGCGGCCGGGGCGGGAACCGGGGCGCTTGCGGGCGCCCGGCTTGGCACCGGGCTTCGGGGCGGCGCCGGGGACCGCCTTGCTCGACACCGTCACCGGCTCGCCCTGCTCGACGTCGACCGGGGCGGCCGGACGGCCGACGGTCGCCTTGGCCCGTGGCCGCGCCGCCGGGGCAGCAGCCCCACCCTTCGCCTCGGCCGCACGCTTGGCCAGTACCCGCTTGGCCTGCGCCTGCAGGTGCGGCTCGCGCTCCTTGAGCGTGACCAGGACCGGGGTGGCGAAGAAGATCGACGAGTACACCGCGGCACCCATACCGAAGAACAGCACCAGACCGAGGTCCTTGAGCGTGCCGGCACCCAGCAGACCCGCGCCGATGAACAGCAGTCCACCGACGGGCAGCAGCGCCACGAGCCCTGTGTTGATGGACCGCATCAGCGTCTGGTTGACCGCGAGGTTGGCCGCCTCGCCATAGGTCTGCCGGCTGGTACCGGTGATGCCCTTGGTGTTCTCCTGCACCTTGTCGAAGACCACGACCACGTCGTACAAGGCGAAACCAAGGATCGTCAGGAACCCGATGACCGTCGATGGTGTGACCTCGAAACCGACGATGAGGTACACGGCGGCCGTCACCACCAGGTCGAGAATCAACGAGGCGACCGCGGCGACCGCCATCCGCCACTCGAAACGGAACGCGAGGTAGGCGATCACCAGTACCAGGAAGATCGCCAAACCGATGAGCGCCTGTCTGGTCACCTGGCCGCCCCAGGCGGAGCTCACCAGGCTGTCGCTGATCTGGTCCGCTGGGATACCGAGGTCCTCGGCGGCCTTGTCCTTGACCTCGAGCGCGTCCGCGGCGTCGATCTCGGTGGTCCGGATCAGGTACACCGCCTCGCCCTGCCCGCGCAGCTCCTGCCCGGACACGACGCGGGCCGGCTCCCCGGTGTCCACCTCGCCGAGCGCCGCGGCGATCGCGCCCTGCGCGCGGTCCAACGTGCCAACGCTCGCGGGCACCTTGAACTCGTTGCCGCCCTCGAACTCGATGCCCAGCTTGAACCCGCCGCGCACGATGAACGCGGCGATCGCCACGAGCAGCACCGCGGCGGCCACCGAGAACCAGATCTTGCGCTTCCCGACGACGTCGACCCCGGCCTCGCCGCGGTAGAGCCGGTTGGCGAGGCTCGACAGGCGCTGCATGCGATCGTTCATCTCACGCCTCCTTGACGCGGGTGGAGCGCGGCTCGTCGGAGCTGGCGTGCTGGAGCACCCGGCCGAGACCGCTGACGCGAGGCGACAAGAACGCCTTTGTATTGGCGAACATCGTCATGATCGGGTGTCGGAAGAGGAACACCACGATCAGGTCGAGGAACGTCGCCAGGCCCAGGGCGAACGCGAAGCCGCGCACGGTACCGACGGAGACCATGTAGAGCACGACGGCCGCCAGCAGCGTGATGGCGTTGGCCGAGATGATCGTCCGGCGCGCCCGCGCCCAGGCTCTGGGCACGGCACTGCGCGGACTTCGGCCGTCGCGTATCTCGTCTTTGAGACGTTCGAAGTAAATGACGAACGAGTCGGCCGCGACACCCAACGACACGATGAACCCGGCGATGCCGGCGAGCGTGAGCGTGAAACCGATCTGCCGGCCGAGGAACACCAGGGCGCCGAAGACCAGCAGGCCCGACAGCACCAGGCTCAGGAAGATCACCGAGCCGAGCAGGCGGTAGTAGAAGAACGCGTAGATGACGACCAGCAGCATGCCGACCCCGGCCGCGATCAGGCCGGCGCGCAGCTGCGCGGCGCCGAGCGTCGCGGATACGCTCTGGGCCTCCTGCTGCTCGAAGGTCAGCGGCAGGGCACCGTACCGGAGCTGGCTGGCGAGCAGGTTGGCGCTGGTCCGGTCGAAGTTGCCGCTGATCGTCGCGTCACCCGGGATCACGTCCTGGATGCCGGGCGCCGAGACCACCGTGTTGTCCAGCACGACCGCGACCGCGCAGTGCTGCTTCTCGTTCAGCGTGTGCTGCTCGCACTTCGGCTCGGCGGTGTTGTTGACCGCCTCCTGGGTCAGCTTGGTCCACCGCTCCTGGCCGGCGCCGTTGAACTCGAGGTTCACGGTCCACTGGCCGCTCTGCGGGTCGATCACGCCGTCGGAGTTCTTCACGTCGGTACCGAGCACCTTGCCGACGTCCAGCAGGTACTTCGTCGAGCCGTTCTCACAGGCCACCGCCTGCTCGGTCTCCTTGACGATCGAACCGGCCGGCCGCTTGTCCAGCTTCGCGCAGTCCACGTACGGGACGTTGAACTGGATGTTGGTCGGCAGTACCGCGACCTCTTCGGCGGTCAGACTCTTGAACGGCTTCAGGGCCTCGGCCAGCCCCGGGTCCTGCGAAACGTTCGCGGGGGCGGTCAGCCCCAACGCGGCGGACCAGGCGGCCTGGCCGACCTTCGCCTCGACGTCCTTCTGCTCCGGTGCCGGAGCCACGGTCGGGGTCGGCGACGCGGCGGGCGCGGTCGTGGCCGGCGCGGTCGTGGTGCTCGGCGCGGCAGACGGGGTCGCCGACGCGGACGGGTTCGGCGACGCGGAGGCACTCGCGCTGGCCGACGGGCTCGGCAGCGCGTCCGGCAGCGTCGAGCCGTCGGTGCTGTTGAGTACCTTGCGGAACCGCAGCTGGGCCGGTACGCCGACCTGCTTGAGCTGGTCGTTGCTCTCGCCAGCGAGCGACACGACGATGTTCGAGTTGCCCTCGGTCACCACCTCGGCCTCGGTGACGCCCAGCCCGTTCACCCGGCTCTCGATGATCCGGCGGGCCTGCTCGAGGCTGCTGGCCGGCGGTGGCTGGCCGTTCTCGGTGCGGGCCTGGTACGTCACCCGTGTCCCGCCAACGAGGTCCAGGCCGAGCTTGGGCTCCAGCCGGTCTCTCAAGCCGCCGCTACCGCCGGCGAAGAACACCAGCAAGTAGAGGATCACAAAGAGCGCGCCGAGTACGGCGATCTGCCGGCCCGGATGCGGCTGTCCCTGAGGTGGTGCCACGGCGGTTGACTCTCCCTGCGTAACGGTGGGGGGTGCGGGTGGTGGGGGTCAGTCGGTCTCGACAGGATCCTCAGCGGGTTCTTCCGCGGCTGACTTCGTCACGACCCGGGCGATCGCACCGCGGGCGAACCGGACCTCGACGTCTGGTGCGATCTCGACCCTCACCGTCTCGTCGTCCATGCCCGCGACCGTGCCGTGGAGGCCGCCGATCGTTACAACCTCGTCACCAATGCCGAGCCCACTCTGCATGGATTCGGCCTCCCGCCGCCGGCGCTGCTGCGGCCGGATCATGAGGAAGTACATCGCCCCGAAGATAAGACCCATCATCAGCAGCAGGCTGAGAGTGCCGCTGCCACCGCCCGAGGCGTCCCCTGCGAGAAGCACGTCTGTCGACCTTCCACGTGTGGCCCGCACGCGTCGACGCGCGGTAGCGGGCAGCTGGCGTCCTGTTGGACCGCGGCGAGTCTAGTCGGTATGACCGAGCTTCGCGTATCAGGGCTCGACGCTGAACAGGTCGGGCGCTGAAGCGGCGCCGGTCCCGAACGTACCATTTGGCGGCGTACGTCCGAGATGGCGCCACGCGTGCACGGTGGCGACGCGACCGCGGGGTGTCCTTGCCAGCAACCCGGCCCGCACCAGGTACGGCTCGCACACCTCCTCCACGGTATCCGGTTGCTCACCCACGGCCACGGCCAAGGTAGCCAGGCCGACCGGCCCGCCGCCGAAGGAGTCGACGAGCGCGCTCAGCACCGCTCGGTCCAGCCGGTCGAGGCCTACGTCATCGACGTCGTACACACCCAGCGCCGCCTGTGCGACCGGTCGGGTAACGACCCCGTCGGCGCGCACCTCGGCGTAGTCGCGTACCCGCCGCAGCAGCCGGTTCGCGATCCGGGGGGTGCCCCGCGACCGGCCGGCGATCTCGGCCCCGCCGTCGTCGGTGAGCGCCACCCCGAGGATCATGGCGGTCCGCCGCAGCAGCACCTCCAGATCCGTGGGCGCGTAGAAGTCGAGGTGCGCCACGAACCCGAACCGGTCCCGCATCGGACTCGTCAGCAGACCGGACCGGGTGGTAGCGCCGACGAGCGTGAACGGCTCGACGTCCAGCGGGATCGCGGTGGCACCCGGGCCCTTGCCGACCACGACGTCCACCCGGAAGTCCTCCATCGCGCTGTACAGCAGCTCCTCCGCCGGCTTCGCGATGCGGTGGATCTCGTCGATGAACAGGACGTC
>Ga0114129_10002619_pt1 | contig 25044 bp, 14 predicted proteins | sample RhiMetdeltSRZDD1_FD_80071 | JGI IMG/M metagenome (GOLD analysis project Ga0114129, IMG submission 80071) | Populus rhizosphere microbial communities from Tennessee, USA - Rhizosphere MetaG P. deltoides SRZDD1 (version 2) (version 2) | ecosystem: Host-associated > Plants > Roots > Rhizosphere >...
AAATCACCGTTTGATTTCAGGAATTCGATAAACCACTCTTCATCTCTTTGCCCAAAGTTGGTCGTTGCCCCGGGGGTGGGATCATAACTGAATTGGTTTACTTCTGCACCGACAAGCTTTATCGTAGGATCGACGTTCTTCATCGCTTCGGCAAACGTGCGCCACTCCTTGTTAAAACGTTGCGTATCGTACGATTCACCTCTGTTTTTTAGTTCAGCATCAAACAGGGTGGGCTCGTTTCCAATCGCCCAATACTCCACGTTATACTTTTTTTCCACATTTGTGTAGCGTACCATCTCAGCTGCTTGTTCCGGCGTCCCGCCCAACAACCGGACATGGAAGATCGCCGTCGCGCCCATCTGGTTGGTAAAGCCCATGAATTGATCGATTTGAAGATGTGTAACATTGTTGTGATCGCCCCAGGCGCCAGCCGGGAATCGCAGGATCTTGATGCCAGAATCAAATGCCTGTGGCAACATGTAAAAAGGAACGGTCAGCCAGGGACCGTAGTTCGATCCATACAGGAGCGGGCTGATCGGACCCAGGGATAGGGACGGGTCTACGAATAAGGTGTCAGGAACGGGAGTGGGGCTGAAGGTGGGCGTTGGGAGGAGCGTTGCGGTTGGAACGGCAGTTGCAGTGGGTGTCATGGGTAGCAGGGTCGGTGCAACAGGAGCGCAGGCGGAAAGGAAGAAAATAAGAAGGGTGAAGGCAGACAGTCGGTGCATGGAGATCCTCTGAAACTTCGTATGGAATCACTCGTATATACTACCATACAGAACGGTTACAAATTTGTCAGGCAAGGAACTCTTAAAATCCATCGATGATAAAATCTGGCCTAGCTTTAACGTCAAAAGTGGGTATCCACGATGAAAAAACACGGTCCTGAAACGAAATCCAAAGGAGAAAACATTATGCGTTCCATTTCATTTCCCAAATGGTTGATCTGGGGTATTGTCACACTTATTGGTGTGATCGTACTTGCCACGGTCGTCCGGTCATTTTGGTATTTTGAAGTCATTAACAACGACGAGGTTGGCATTGCCATCGAAGCCGGACAGATTCAGGGCGTCAAACAGCCCGGCATCGCTTACGATCTCGGCTTATTCGTGGAACTGATAAAGATCAAGACCAGCGCGGTCGCGATCACTGTGGACGACCCGGAGCTGATCACTTCCGATAAACAGAGAATTGGGCTGCAGGTGACGGCTGATGTTTTCCGCCCCCATGAAAAAGATCTGGTTTCATCAAACTATGCCCGTTATCGCGGTATCTATACGGATGACAACTCGCTCCAGCAGCGCATGACGGCGTTCACCCTTCAGGCGATGAAAGTGTGTGTGGGTGATAAGAAGTTCGATGAAGCGGTCATTGGTTCCGGCCGCGACGCGCTTCGGGCTTGTATCGACGATGAGCTAAGCGGTCTGGCCGAGCCACTCGGCCTCGAGGTGAGAAATGTGGCAGTCCCGCAGGTGACGATTTCGCCTGAAGTCCAGGCTGCCCTGGATGCCATCGTCCAAAGCCGGCTTTTGACCGAAAAAGCCAAGCAGGATGTGGAAAAGGCACAGCAGGAATCATTGGCGCAGCAGGCCGTCGAAGAAGGCCGCATCCGCGTGGAACAATCCAGGCTGCAGGAAGAGGCACGCCAGCAGGTCACTCTACAACAGCTCAAGCAGCAGCAGCTCGAAGCACAGTTGTCTGTGATCGAGCAGGAAACCATCAACGCCCAGGCGCAGCTGGAACTGACTCAGGCCCAACAGGTGGTCGCTGACGAGCAGGCGAAGATCGACCTCGCCAAGGAAATCGCCCTGGCAGAGCTCTACGCTGCCCACCCGGACTATATCTCTCTCCAGATTGCACTGGCAAATGCCCAGGCGATCAAGGAAACCGATAAGCTGATCTTCACACCCGATGGTGTATTCCCGAATCTGATTTTCAACGGTGGTGCCATCCCAAGTTTTGATGTCAATCAACAACCCTAGGACTCCGAGTTCTTAATGCAACAGGGCGGCACCGAAAGTGCCGCCCTGTTGCTTATGTTTCAGTTTCAGCTCTTATAATCGAGATACTTGAGCCCTGAACCCGTATTGAATAGGACAATTTTTTCTTCCGGATGCACCCAACCCTGTTGAACCAGCTCTTTGAGCGCGGCAAGGGTGGCTGCGCCTTCGGGAGCCGCGAAGATCCCTTCCATGCTCGCCAGCTGCTTCTGCGATTCAAGGATCGATTCGTCGCTGACGGCAATTGCCGTGCCTTCGCTATCATAGATATCCTGGAGGATTAAGTGGTCGGCGAAGCTCTTGGGAACCCGCAAGCCCGAGGCGATTGTCTGTGCGCCCGTCCAGAAATCGCAGAACGTTGCGCCCTGTTGAAAGGCCTTCACAACCGGCGCGCAGCCTTCTGCCTGCACCGAGACCATGCGCGGGCGTTTGGTATTTTCCAGCCAGCCCAGCGCCTCCAGCTCAGCAAAAGCTTTCCACATGCCGACCAGACCTGTGCCGCCGCCAGTGGGATAGACGATGACATCGGGCAGCTGCCAGTCAAATGCTTCCGCCAGCTCATACCCCATCACTTTTTTGCCTTCCACGCGGTAGGGTTCCTTGAAGGTTGAAACATCGAACCAGCCTTCAGCCCGCGCCTTTTCCCCAGCCATCCCCGCCGCATCGTTGATCAGTCCATCCACAAGAATGACCTCTGCACCTGCCATACGGCTCTCTTCGATGTTGGCAAAGGGCGTATCTTTGGGCATGAAAATGTGTGCCCGCAAACCCGCCCGTGCGGCGTAGGCTGCCATAGCTCCACCCGCATTGCCTGCTGTTGGAATGATGACTTTTTCGACGCCAAGTTCCTTGGCTTTTGAAATTGCGGCCGCCAGGCCGCGTGCCTTGAAGGAGCCGGTCGGATTGCTGCTTTCGTCCTTCACATAGAGGTTGATAAGTCCCAGCTGTTTTTGCAGACGAGGCAGAGAGAGCAGGGGCGTATCACCTTCTCCGAGGAAGACCTGGTTTTCTTCGTGGATAACCGGGAGCAATTCATGCCAGCGCCACATCCCCTTTTTACGGTGTGTGACTTCATCGCGGTCAACAGTTTGGCGCGCCTGCTCCAGGTCGTAAATGGCGAGCAAGGGAGACTGGCATCCGGGACAGAAGGTATGGATCTCGTTGTGAGAATATTCCTTGCCGCAGCCCGAACATTCCAGCCTGGCGAGATAAGAAAGACTCATGGATTTAACCGGCAGGGTGGTGGATGAAGCACGTTCCTGTGAATTCCTAGGTTTTGAGTTTATCATGATTATTCTTAGGGCATAGGGACGAATGCTTCCACCCGTGCCCACAACTCTCTGATATTGATCGGCTTGGACATGTACACATCACAGCCGGCGTCCAATGCCTTTTCTGCATCACCCTTAAGGGCATTGGCCGTCACAGCAATGATGGGCACAGACAGCAGAGAGCGCTTTGGGCTGGTTCGAAGCCGGCGTGCCACTTCGTACCCGTCGATGTCTGGCAGGTTGATATCCAGCAGAATCAGGTCCACCTGCTCAGTTTCGGCCGTTGCCACGCCATCCATGCCCCGGATGGCTTTCAGGAGCCGATAACCGCGGGCTTCCAATGCACGCTGGACCAGCATCATGTTATCGGGATTGTCTTCGATGTATAAGATATTGTGTGTCATAGTATATTTCCTCTTGTGTTCCTACAAACAAAAAGCTCAACGGTTTCAATAAGCTCATGGATATCAATGGGCTTGGAAAAATATGCATCACAGCCTGCATCCATCGCTTTCTGAGAATCACCTTTCAGGGCGTTCGCTGTGACAGCAATAATTGGCATTTGTGATACCGCGAAATTTGCGCTGGAGCGCAACCGGCGCGTGATTTCGTAACCATCAATATCAGGCAGGTTGATATCCAGGAGAATCAAGTCAGGAACCTGCGATTCAGCTATGGCGAGTCCCTGAAACCCTGTTCTGGCTTCGATCAGGCTATACGCGTCGGGGCGAAGTATCCTTCTAACAAGCGTCATATTATCCGGATGATCCTCGATATACAGGACAGTGGGTTTCATGGCTGACCTGCCTGCGCTTCATTCGATTCTTCGATCACCGTGATGACCTGCTCTACAAAGGTCCTTGTGGAGAGAGAACCTTTCTGGTAGACAGCCTGAATATGTCCGTTCAGCCTCGTTCGCTCTTCCCAGGTGATATCCTTTGCACTAACGACGACGATAGGGATATCTTTTGTGCGCGGATCCAGCTTGAGTTCTTCCACGAGGCCGAATCCGTCGATGCCGGGCATCATGAGGTCAGAGACAATGAGATCAGGCAACTTCTGCCGTGCCATCGCGAGTCCCTCCCAGCCATCTTTGGCGTGAAAGACACGATACGCTTTGCGTCCCTCAAGCAGCCGGCGGATCAGCAGGGCATCGTCAGGGTTGTCGTCGATCAACAAAACGGTCGTGGTTTTTTCGTCCAAATTCTCGAGGGCAGCCTGCAAGCCTTCGCGCGGCGCCGGAGACTGGTCTTTGCTCAAATGGACGTCTACTGCCCACTGCTCGCCGAGCACATGTTTTTCGACGGGGAAGGTATGGCCCGTGCAATTGACCACGACTTTTTCATCAAACTGGATTGCGCCATTCTGGATCAATTTCTCAAGCCCCGCGAAGGCGACGGCTGTTGCCGGTTCAACAGCCATCCCTTCGCTTTTAGCCAGTGACCGCATCGCCGCGAAGGCTTCTGCATCCGTCACCGACTCCATCACGCCGCCGAATTGCTGAGTGAGATTCCACAAATAAGAATAGGCTTTGCCGGGATCACCTGTGGATAAAATAATGATATTGGTTTCAGGAATCACAGCCTCAGCGACATCTTTGCCGGCTTTGAAGGCATTAACCATGGGCGCACATCCTTCGGCCTGGATGATCGCCAGTTTGGGAATACGATCGATCAACCCCATCTTGAATAATTCTTTGAAGCCCTGATAGACACCCAGCGGTCCCAACCCGCCGCTGACCGCCTGGATGTACCAGTCGGGGGCGTGCCAGCCAAGTTGTTCCACAATTTCATAGGCGATCGTCTTCATCGATTCCCGCGCCGGGATGGAGGTCGCGCCCCGATCGAGCAAAAGATGTCGGCGCTGTGCAAACTGCGCGGCGATCTGTTTCGTCTGGTCGTAGTTCCCGCTGACGCGAATCACTTCGGCACCGAACAGGGCTGCCTCCCGTAATTTTTCCTGCGGCACGAGACTGGTCATGAATACCCAGAGCTTGATCCCTGCCCTGGCACAGGCGGCGGCATAGGCAACGGCCGCGTTGCCCGTGGAGGCGATGACGGCCTCTTTCACACCCCGCTCCAGCATGGCTGCAACCGCGCCTGCCGCCTGGCGATCTTTGAAGGAGGATGTGGGACCGTAGCGTTCGTCTTTGATGTAAACGGAGGAATGTCCCAGCCGTGGAGCATATCGCTGCGAAAGCCAAAGCGGCGTGCCGCCCGCCGGATAGAGATCGAGAGAGGCAGGTTCATTCAGCGGCAGGACATCCTGGTAGCGCCACATGTTGGATGGACGATTGGGAAGCCCGCGCAGGATCTCGCGCTTGAACGCCTCATAGTCATAGCGCGCCTCCAGCCATTGCGATTCACAGCTGCTGCAAATTGCCGGAGAGAACGGTTTGTAGGGTTGTTGATTGCCGCAGAGATTACATTCGAGATATTTGGGTGCTGCCATCTTATTTTTCCTGTTTCTCGATCACATCTGTGATGCGCGCTTCGACGGGCAGTTCCACGTGGAAGATGGAGCCTTCGCCTTCGACGCCGGAGCTTTCTGCCCACAGGCGCCCGCCGTGCATCTCGACGAGACGGCGACTGATCGGAAGTCCCAGTCCCGTGCCACCAACTTTGCGGGTAGTGGAGGTATCCACCTGTGCGAACTCCTGGAAGACGGATTCGAGTTTGTCCGGTGGGATGCCGATGCCGGTATCCTTCACACTGATCAATACGCGTGCGCCTTCCATCGGTTCTGCCCTAAGGCTGATCTTGCCCTGCTCCGTAAACTTGATCGAGTTGTTCACAAGGTTGATCATTACCTGGCGCAGGCGTGTATTGTCCGCATAGATTTCGATCTCCTGATCAGAGTTCTCATCGATGAAGAGTGAGAGATTCTTTTCGCTTGCCAGCGTGGAGGTGATGCTGGTGACCTCGTCCAATACACTGTGGACTTTGAACGTCTCAGGATGCAGGTTCATCCGTCCCGATTCGATCTTTGCCATATCCAATACGTCGTTGATAAGATGCAATAGATGTTGCCCGTTTTTCTGGATGAGGCGCAGATCGTTGTCCATATATGCGGTCAGTTCGCCATCCAGACCTTCGAGTATCACATCTGTAAAGCCAAGAATGGAATTCAACGGTGTGCGCAATTCGTGCGACATATTCGCAAGGAAGGCGGATTTGAGGCGGTCGAGTTCCTTCAATTCCTGGGCGCGTTTTTGAAGCTCTTCGGTGAGGCGCAGAGCCTCGAGATGGATGCTCGTCTGGGCGGCGATGGCAGCGGCGATATCCTTTGCCTCCTGCGAAACATTTGACAGACCTGCCACGGCAAGCTGCCCGATCGGTTCTCCGCGCACAAACAGGGGTTGTTCAAGATCAACAACTGCTACCGTTTCATTGCCAAGCGGAGACACCTTGATCGAGTTGTAGACAAACCCGGTGGCCGTATCTTCCCGTTCGGTGTAGGTTTCCCAGTTTTGACGGGTCAGACGCCGCGTGGCTTCCTCGGCTTCGGCGCGGGCGCGTGAGGCGTCTGCCAGCAGGCGGATGTTCTCGACCTGCTGACTGACTTGTCCGGCGATCGCTTTGACAAGGGCCCTGTCTTCCTCGGTGAGAGCCGAGTTGCCCGTGACAAAGAGTCTGCCGATCTGTTGGTCGAGAACCTGCATCATTTCTTCATGATCATATTGTTCAGGAAAGGATTGTGAAAACGGCTGTACTGACGCCTGGTCGTAGGCATAACCAATCCGTTCGCTGTTGTGGATGGCGTCGAGGAAGTTATCCCAGTTCCTGTGTGTGAATTGATGTGTGGCTTCTTCCGCGTCGGCGCGGGCGCGTTCGGCAGCTGCAAGCAGGCGCAGGTTCTCAATCTGAAGCGATGCCTGTTGTGCGATCGTACCCACAAGTTTTATGTCATCCTGAGTCAGGGGCTTTTCAGACGGTCCCACCACCTGGACTTCTCCGATGGCTCGTCCACTGAAGGTCAATGGGCTTCTGATGATATCTGCCTGATCCTGGAAAGCCTGTCCTTCTCTTCGAAGGGGAACGACCTTATTGTCCGAATAGGCAAAACCGACCTCCTCCTTTTCAAAGATGACCGGAACTGCAGGGGTTTTTGGTTCCTTCTCGTTGAGTTGTACTTCCAGTTCAAGGATACGCGCGCGCAGGGTTTCCACTTCCTGGAGCATTGAGGCAGGCTCGTTTAAGCCTGCCATTTCGCTCGACGGCGTGGGCAGTATGGGATGAGGCTGCGAACCATTTCCATTCGGCTTGGGAACAAGTTGTTCGATTTCTGAAAATAGCTTGTTCATCCGGTTCCTGGATTGATCGTTTAACATCGGTAATTCTCCTGCTAGGAGGATCGATCCTTCATGCTCAATTGAGCAATGGTCATGGGAGCGCCCAGGGCCTGTCCCAATTCACGCGCTGCGATTTGCAGGACCGCCTCCACGGATGTGGCGCTCTGGATCTTCTGGTTGATGACGTTCAACATGGCTTCGCGCTCCGCCTGTTTCTGTGCCTGGGTAAATGAGCGCGCATTCTGCATGGCGGTGGCGACCTGGGATGCAAGCGTGGTCTGGATGTTGGCATCTTCCTCGCTAAAGGCATTGAGACGGTCGGATTGCACGTCCAAAACGCCCAGAATGCGATCGCCGATGAGCAGAGGCACTGCCATCTCAGATGCAGTGTCAGGCAGCAGAGGGTTGGGAAGCCACTCGGGTTCACGCTTCACATCGTTGACGATGACGGCGCGTCCGGTACGGGCGGCGCGAGCAACCAACGATTGCTCTTTATCCAACGGAATGGAGGATGTTTCGTGGGTACCCTCATTTTCGTGGCCTTCCTTCCAGCCGCATGCCATGATTTGAAGCTCCCGGCTGGATTCGTTGTAGACAAAAACATGAACGTGATACAAGTTGAATTGACGCTGTGTCAGGTGAACCACGGTATTGAGCAGTTTGTCCACCTCCAGTTCCTGAGAGGATGCAGTACTGATCTCAGCCACCGCCGCCAGTTGCCTTGCGCGCTTGTCCAATTCAAGTTGGCCGTGGCGGGTTTCCTCGAACAGGCGCAGGTTTTCGATGTGTGCGCTCAGGCGTTCGGCCACAGTGTGGACAAGTTCAACCGATTCCTGCTCTTCATCAGTCAGGCCTTGCACCGCCACTTTTCCGATCATTTCCTCGCGAGCCTTTAGAGGTGTGGCGAACATCGTCACATCTTCATCATCTCGGTTCTCCTGCGCACGGACTTCTGTCGTATCATAGAAATATCCCAGATGTTCCACGGACCTTGTTTCCACATATTTCTGCCAGCCATCCATGGTCTGTAGACGGGCGGCTTTTTCAGCTTCGTAACGGTAACGTTCGGCACTCTCCAGCAGGCGTAGGTTTTCGATCTGTTGCGCCATCTGACGGGCGACGATATGGACCAGTTCGTTCATCTGCTCGCGGCGGGCTTTGTCGTCGATCTCCACGACCAGCGAGCCCAGCGACTCACCTGTCACTGCAATAGGAGCCGAGAGGGCCGTTTCAGCTTCCGGTTGATAAGAATCTGTCTCTGCCAGTAGAGTATTTTTTTTGCGATCGAACACGAAGCTGAGTTCTTCCGGCTTGTGGATGGCGTCCAGGTGCTCATTCCAGCCCTGGCGTACCAGGCGGCGGGCCTGCGCTTCCACCTGTGCGCGGGCGAGTTCAGTGACTGCCAACAGGTTTGCATTCTGGATCGCGACAGCCAGTTGACCAGCCAGCGCCTCGAACGCGGGGAGCACTTCCGGGGTCAGTACACCGGGTTCACGACTCTGCATGTCCAGCACACCCACCACTTCGTTCGCGACGATCAATGGCACCGCCATTTCGCCGCGTGTCTCGGGCAGCAGCGGGTTCTGGCGGAAGGTGACGCTCTGGGCGGTATCGGAGATCACCACGGAGCGTTTTTCGGTCGCAGCCCGTCCGTTAATCGAACCGGTATTCAGAGGCAGGCTGTGCCCATGTCCGACCAATTGCGTGCCAACGCTCCCGGTGCCGGCTTCCAGTTGCAGCGTTGTCTGGGCGGGGTCTGTCAAGTACACCTGCACATAGTACAGGTTGAATTCCTGAAGAATGAGCTCACAGGCATCTTTCAACATGACATCCAGGTCACGAACCTGTGAAACCGCGCGCCCCACTTCAGCCGCCAGTTCGAGGTTGCGGGTGCGGTCTGCAACGCGTTGTTCCAAAGTTCCCAAGATATCTTGCAAGCGGCTGGTCATGGTATTGAAGGTGGTTGCCAGGATACCAATCTCATCCGTTGTTTGCACGTCGGCTTTGATATGCAGGTTGCCCTTGGAAACTTCTGTGGCGGTTTTTGTCAACTGTAGCAGAGGCGAAGCAAGGAATTGACCAAGGAGCAGACCGATTCCACCAGCGATCAACAGCACGACCAGCAAAATTAGGATCGACAAATTCGTTGTAAGCTGCGTTTCCTGATCGATTTTTTTACGAGCAGCCAGATACGTTGCATCCAATTCGGTGCTGGGAGCGATCAAGCCAATGCTATATCCAATGATAGGAAGTGGAGCATAAGCAACATAGTATTCCGCATTCTGAATCATGGCTGTTGCCAAGCCATTCTCGCCATTCACCATTTTCTTGGTAATATTCTGAACGTCAGTTGAGCCCAACCCAAGGATGGTTGTTTTCGGTGATTCGCCAACTGGTACAACTTCAGGTTTGACATCGAAAAGCTTGTAACCTGCATCAGGCATGGCAATGATGTGTCCAGATGGATCGATTAAGAATGCAAAACCACTTTTCCCTAATTTGACTGTGGATATCTGTTCTGAAATTTTTGATAACTGAACGTCCGCCGACATCACGCCACGGAACCGATTGTTCTGATCATAGACTGGAACAGAAGTGGTTACGATCAAACCTGTGCCGGCTGGGTCCTGATATGGATCCGTCCATTTTGCTTGGCGCCCTGGATCGTTTTTCGGAGTAGCAACAGTATAGAAGGTCTGTGTAGTAAGGTCAAAATCTGCTGGGACGAGACTGATCAAGTCAATGTTGGGGTAGTAAACCGAGAAGTTATTGACACTGGTGTAATAGATTGCCGCAACATTTGGATTGTTTTCCAATACTGCTGGTGCTGAAAAATCCAAATACCTGTTTGTGTTCAGATCAGAAATGAGTGCCGGAGAAAGGGTTACTGTGTTAGGGATAAATACATTGGCAAGATCGGATGAAGCATTCCCATACTGTCCGCTTGCATGCGCAATCAATTTGGAATTCCCATCCCAATACCCACCCTGACCCAAATAGGACTCTGTGGAGAATAATGTCGCCTGATAATCTGCTAGTTGCTGGACCGCATTGGCGATTTTCGAAAGTGCCTGATCTGAAGTATTGGCTTCGAACTGGACTGAATTGATAATCTGTTGCTGAGATTGTTGTTGAACAGTGCTTTGCAGTTCATTTGACCAAAATGCCTGTGATTGTTGGGTGCGGTAAAGGAAGATGACACCGTAAACCAAGAGTGCCAAACCGGTGATGCTAACGATACTTACGAGAAGTTTGACACGCAGGGAAAGTGAGAGGAAGCGCTTAGCGATTGCTTTACGAGCTTGAAGAAATACCATCACCCCGAGGATCAGCCCAAACAGAACTGCGGCCACCGGACCGAGTTTCGCCGCCTGCATTTGTATTCTCCAGGAAGGGTTAATCCACTCCAGAGACCACATCAAGATCATTGTCACCGCTGTGACAATCAAATATTTGCGACGCAATTGGCGTGGAACTAGCCACTGGATGGCAAGGATGGATATAACGAGAACAGAAAATGAGGCTGAAAGTGCGCGTCCCTGGAACAACGCGACAGCCGCTATGCCCAGGGCAAGCGTTGGGTAAAATGACAGTTTCAATCCCAATTCGTGTCGGCGACTGATGACCAGAACAATGCTTGTCACTGCTGCTACAGGGGCAAGAAGAAAAACCGCCAATCCCATATAAGTAGCCAGGGGACCAAGCTGTCGGATCAAGACAGTGGCAAAATATCCGGCTACTAGTGCCAGCAATACAGCCATCGCAATGGTTCCCCAAAAGGAAATGCGAGTAACGTTGTCTTCTCGGCTTGGTGTAGATTGTTTTGTTTCGTTCATTTTGTTAGCTCCTTGCACTTTCCTTTAATTGTTTCCGTCTTTTTGCGCAGAGATATGTGCCTTCACGCGGGCGGCACCAACTGCTGAGCCCAATTCTCGGATGGCAGTCTGCAGGGTTTCCTCGATGGATGTGGTGCGCTGTATCTTCTGACCGATCGTGTTGACCATCGACTCCAACTCTGCTTGTTTCCTGGATTGTTCAAACGAACGCACATTTTGAATGGAGGTCGCCAACTGGGCTGACAGAGTGGTCTGGATGTTGACATCTGAGTCGGTGAAGCGTCCAACCTGCTCAGATTGAATATCGAACACGCCAATAACATTTCCACCGACGATCATAGGGACAGCCAGTTCGGAGCGCGTATCAGGCAATAGGGGGTTGGGGAGGAAGTCCGGTGCCTGGGTCACGTCGTTCACGGTAACGCCCTGGCGTTCACGGGCGGCACGGGCAACCAAAGACTGCTCCCGGTTTAATGGGATCGAGCGTCCTTCCGCCACCATCATGCGCCCTGGCTCCCCGGCGCCAGCCGTCAGCACCAGATTTTCCTCTTTTTCATCCAGCAGGTAGATGTGAGAGTGATAGAGGTGGAAGCGCTCTTTTGTGAGGTCCACCACTTCCTGCAACAATCTTTTGGATTCCAAAATGGTGGAGGTGGCGGTGCTCACTTCAGCTACTGTCGCAAGTTCAACTGCACGCCGGCGCACAGCTTCAAAAGCTTCATTCAGCCGCGCGGTCATAGTGTTGAACGTTTGTGCAAGCATACCGATCTCATCGCCAGAGGAGACTTCTGCCAGAACATCGAACTTTCCGGCTGCAATCTCGGTTGCGGTGTTGGTAAGCTTCACTACCGGCCGAGTGATCTCGCGTGATAGGATTACGGCCAGCCCGCTGGAGACAACGAGAACAATGACCACAGTGATCAGGGAGATAAAAATGGTTTGCGTGCTATTGGCTTGCGCCGTTTGAACGTCGAGCACAGCTAATTCTGCACCAACTCCCGCCAGTCGATCTGTGGTAGTTTGGATATCGGCAGCAGCGGCGCGGAAGACCTCGGTCGTAGCAGCCACTTCCTTGTCTTTTTCGACCAGGGCATCGAATTTAACGAGATACTCGTCTGTCAACCTTCCGATCTCCTGCTGTTCTGTGGAAGTCAACACATCTGACGTGGCTGCCTGACTCTTCAACTCGGCGACCAGATCATGAACGTCATCCACATACACCTGGTCGCCTCGCAACAGGTAATCCTTTTCACGACGGCGGATCTGAAGCATGGTGATCACCAGGGGATCTAGACCTTCACGATCATAGATCTGCGCTTCGATGTCGTGCACGGCAATCCGGAAGTCACCTTCCAAACCCGTATCATCGAACCCTCTTTCTTTGATCAGGAAAACCGCCTTTGTAAAAGACTGCTCATACACGAGCACATCTTCATTGATGGATGCAATATCAGATGTATATTGCTCCTGGGAATATCCTCTAGGCTGTACACGTCCCAGGACTTGAGCGAGTGTGCCTAGTTCACCCAGGGTAATCTTCATCGTAATAAGGTGGTCGTTGTAGGGAGCCACGTAACTTGCGTACGCTCCATCAAATCCTTCCTCTTTCCATCGCAGCAGGAAGTCCTTCTCTCTACGGCGGGCTTTGAGGAGTGCATTGTTGAGGGTGTCAGCACGGTCCTGAATCTCGACGCCGCCTGCGAGCGTGTTTTCATAAGCGTCCTGCACACGGTTCAAACCAATAAGACCTAACGCGGCAATTGCCAGGGCGAAGATAAACAGGATGCTGAATACGATCAATAGCTTTCTAGAAATTGTCAGACTGTGAGACCATGCTGCACGGATGATGACAAACGCCGCCGGCAGCAGCACGACTGCAGCAATAATCGGCGTAAACGATTGAAGTGCTGGCACTTGCAAGCGATAATCTAAATTGAGGAAATCTGTTAGTGCAAGCAGAATACCGACGGCGATACTAACTGCCAAGATTTGCCTGGTATATTTTTCCGGCAACATTTGGTTAGCAATGAGATAGGCCGCGGTGACGAAAATAAAGCCAAGTAGTATGCCGGAACCCGAGATCAAAAATGGTCCAGCAATAATGTCAACCAGCGTGGCAGTGATGAGCATCCAGCCAGCGGTCTCCAGGCGGCTTTTGCGTAGCATTCGCAGGGCCGCGAAGTAAATTGCATTGGATACTGTGAGCACGCCTGCCATGGCGGATATTTGCCAGGAACCTAATTGCACCGCGAAGAAGAGAAGGAAAATAGTTGATAGGATATGTCCGCCGAAGAGAATAGCAGCAACTTGAAAGACCCTGTTCGCTGACAATTTGCTATCTTCAGCAGGAACTTGTTCTTCCGTAGGTAGGGGATATTGTTGAATCATTTTGATACTCCTGATACTTGTTACCGCTTACTCATTGACAACGGATTTGCGATTGCCATCCAAAGCAGATGGCTCGAGGGAAACCAGTGTCTGGCGTTTGCCAAGCGCATGCCCCAGCTCGCGGGCAGCGACCTGCATGGCTTCCTCAATGGTCGTCGCGGCCTGGATTCTCTGCGTGATCCGGTTGATCGCTTCTTGCTGCTGGGCGCGCTGGGCAGTCAGGTCCTGCAGGTGCTTCCGCTCAGTGATATCAGCGACCGAGGCGCGTACCCGGGGATGATCACCGGGCATACGCACTAGGCGCACTTCGCATGGGATATCCTGTCCCTGTGCGTTGCGGTGCACCCAGTCGAATACCGGCGTTTTGCCCTGCATGGCTTCACCGATCTTTTCCATCGCGGCTTGTGTTGAGTCGCGTCCATCTGGCTGGGTAGGTGGGCTCATCTGGGCTGGCCCTACTTTGACCAGCTCTCCAGCCGATAAGCCGTACAGTTTGACTGCATTTTCGTTTGGGTCTGTGAACAAACCGGTTGTCAGATCAACAACCACCACCGCTTCCGGCGCGTTTTCCACCAGGGACCTGGCTTCCTGCAACGCCGCTTCAGCACGTGCATAGGAGTCAGCGTTGCGCAGTGAGATCGCCACCTGACTGGCAAGGGATTCGAGCAGGATCAGGTCGTCAGGAGTGATATCGTTGGTTATATTTTCCTGAACATCCAACACGCCCAGTACCTGGTCTCCGATCGCAATTGGAACAACGGCTTCGGCCTTTGTATCAGGCAAGAACTCATTCGGAAGCCAATTTGGGTCTTGCGACGTGTCCGACACAAGCACTGATTGGTTGCTTTCTGCAGTGCGACCGACCAGACCGCGTCCTTTCGGGAGGGCGTGTCCACGTGTCAGCATGGCTGCACCTGCTTCACCGGTGCCGGCTGTCAATACGAGATTCTCGCCCGCCTCATCGAACAGATAGATCTGGGCATAATAATAGTCAAAGGCTGTTTGAATTTGCTTCACCACTTCGCTTGTCAATTGGCGTGGATCAAGGATGGCTGTCAGGCGGCGGCTGACCTCAGCCGAGGTTGCCAGCGCTTTAGTGCGTTCAGCAACACGTTGCTCCAGAGATTTGCTGAGTTCCCCCAGTTCACGGTTTCTACTTTGCAACTCTTCTTCATCTTTGCGGGCTTGATTCAATGCACTGTGAAGCCTTGAAATCACAAACTGAAAGAGAAAACCGATCATTAAAGTCATGATGCTTGTAATAATTATGTTTTCAAAACCAACTGCGGGAGCGCTGCTCAGTTCGATGAGCCCATGCATCTGAAGATAGACGATAAGGGCATGTGAAATAAGGATCAGAGTGGCTGTCACAAGAGGTGCGCGCCTCCCGAGTAACAAGCCGCTCATGATGATCGCAATTGCAAACATCAATGTAGATGGCTGAATATTGCCTGCGTTTTGAAAGTCCGCATAACCAATAAGGAAAATAATCATCGCAGTCAGAAAAGTGCTGGCAAGACTCACCCAGCCTATCTGGCTGAGCACCATGAGAGTTAAGAGGCTTACGGAGATAACGATTGCTGGAGGAATGACCTCTGTGCGTCCGCCTAAAATTCCGATGGTGAGCAGCAGGACGGGAAGGATCCAGATTAACCTGATGATCTGATAAAGCAATTTGGCAGATTGTGTTTTTTCACTGTCGTCTTCAAACACCGGGGCTGCAACGAAACTCTTAAACTTATCGAAAAAAATCTTCATTGAGATATCCTTTCATTCGTGGGCTCTTATTGAGATACCTGTTTGCTTGTGACGGATTGCGGGTGGTCGGGCTGGAACGTGGAAAAGTCAGCGTTCGATATCAGAGGGATCGCCAGGGTGAAAGAGGAACCCTTCCCGACTTCACTCTCGACAGAGACAGTGCCACGATGCTCATGGGCAATAGACTTCACGATTGCGAGGCCCAACCCGTTGCCTTTGACCTCTGCATGTCCGTTATCGCGGACGCGGTAAAACCGATCAAACACATATGGCAAGTCATCGCGTGGAATCCCGTAGCCGGTGTCCTGGATTTTCACATTTGCCATCCCTGTTTTGTGGGCGAGAGAAACCATGATCACGCCACCCTGGGGCGTGTACTTAATCGCATTCCCGATCAGGTTCCGCAGCGCCTGGCGGATTTTCAAGGCATCGGCCTCAACCATAGAGTACCGTTCTGTTGGACCCACTGCCAGCAGCTGTCTTTTGGCATCTGCCTGTACCTGGAATTCATCTGCCATCTCCCAGATTAGCGGTGAGAGGTTCAGCAGATCAAAGTTTTTCTTGGCGCCCAGATCCATCGTTGCAAGGTCAAGCATGTTTTCTACCAACTCCTCAATATTTTTGGCTGCGTTCTGAATGCGTTCTGTAAATTCTTGCTGGCTATCGTTCAATGGACCTGCCTGTTTGATCAGCATGGTGTATCCATAGATCGCGGTGATTGGATTCCTCAGGTCATGAGAAGCGGTGGCAGTAAACTCATCTTTGACGCGTTCGAGCTCCTTGAAGCGAGTCACATCGTGCAGGACGACGACAACCCCACCTTCACGCACGGGGGTCATCGAAGCTGAGAAAACGCGCTTACCCGCCCAGGCAATCTCTCCTGAAAAGGGCGCCTTGGAATGCCCCGTTTGGTCGAGCAGTTTGAGAAAGGCGTCATACCCGGATTCGGGGGGCAATGGCTGCCCAATTCTGACGTGGTAGTCCGTAAAGAGTTTTTGTCCCGCAGGGTTCACCAGGCGGAGGCATCCGTTTGCATCGAACATTAAGATGGCGTCCGCCGCGTTCTGCAACACCGCAGCCAGCCTCTGTTGTTCCTGTGCTACCTTATCGTAGAGCTGGGCATTTTCCACAGCGATGCTTGCCTGGCTGGTGATCGCCTGTAAAAGTAACAAGTGTTCGTGTGTAAAATAGTTGGTCTGCTCGTTTGTCAGCACCAGCATGCCCAGCAGGCTGTGCCGCCCAAGCATGGGAACAACGACCGCAGAGTGATTGTCCTCAGTCATGGAAGATTGCCACTTTGGATCGATCTGTATGTCGCCGACGATAAAGCCCTGCCGCGTTTCCTGGATGAATTCCAGCAATCCGTCTGATAACGTAAAAGGTGATGGGTCTGAATCGAGTCGATACGTTTTGTGATAGAACCCACCGGAATGGACGATCACGATGTGCCCAACCATCGCCCCCAGAGTCTCCACAGTGTTTCTGAGCAGGACAGTTGCGAGATCCTCGAGGTCGAGCCGGGCACTTAACTGCTTGCCGATCTCCGGCAGTAAATTCAATTCCCGGTTGCGTCGGCGGATGGCGTCTTCTGCAGCTTTCACGCGCAATTTCGTACGGATCCTCGCCAGCAGCTCCTGCCGGTCAAAAGGCTTGGTTACATAATCGTCCGCGCCCATATTCAAACCGGACTGGATGTCTGCTGGGTTGAGGCGGGCGGCCGTGAGGATGATCACCGGAATATGCTGCGTAATGGGATCGGAACGAATTTCCTTCAACACCGCAAACCCATCCATGCGGGGCATGTTTACATCCAGCAGAACCATATCCGGTAGTTCGCTCCGCACCTTCTCCAATGTTTCGAGACCGTCCGTTGCCTTGATGTACTCATAGCCTTCATCCGCAAGAAAACGGGATAGCAGGATCTGGTTATCCGGTTGATCGTCGGCGATCAAAATCTTGAATGCATTCCTGGGAGCGGGTTTTGACCAGGTGAGTTTTGCCTGGTCTAATTCATCGATGAGCTGGTTAATGATCAGGCAGATCCGTTCCGGATGGACAGGCTTCACGATCAAATCCCGTACGTGCAGGCGGCGGGCGGTCACTTCCAGACCCGGTACGTCATAGGCAGTCATCAGAAAGCAAAACGCCGGGCGTGCGGCAGGCTGATGCTGCAAATGCTCGATCAATTCCAGACCGGTCATTTCCGGCATGATCATGTCTGTAATCAGAATATCGGTGGCGCCATCCTTAAGAATTTCAAGCGCCTCGTTTCCGCTGGTTGCAGAATGAACTTCCACCCTGGAGCCGATCTGGGTGATGGCGCGCGCCAGGGTTGTGGCCGTATTGGGGTGATCATCTACAACGAGGATCTTGAAGCGCGAAGATTCCGCGGATGTTCTTGGAAAGGTCATGCCCCTATTTTGCCCGCGACCGCCCCGGCAATCGTTAGGATTAATTTGATAAAGTTGGTAAGAGTTGGAACAGAAATCACGCCCCCCAGCTAAATGCAGCAGCTTACAGGAGTAATCGCTTAATTGGTCACGAGTCTGTAGCCTTTCCCACGCACATTGATGATATAGATTGGTTTGCGTGAGTCAGGCTCAATTGCCTGACGGATGTGATGCACATGCCATTTGCTCAATTCCTGCGCTTCGCGCGTATCGGCTTCGTAGCCCTGGGCTTCCGAGACCAGAGTCTGGACGTCCACGATGTTGGGGGCGTGGCGCGCCAACACCAGCAAATAATCGAACGAGGTCGGAGGCAGGCTGACAACCCCCTCGTTCATTGTGACTCGACGCGTGTGCATGTCAAGGGTGAGTGCCCCTCTCCTGATGAAACGTTCATCTGAGGCGGATGCTTGTCCCGGATGTAGTGGGGCGGCATCTCCCTCAGGGCGTTCCAGTGAGTCCAACTCTGTCTGGAGTGCATCGATCTGTCTTTGCAGTTCCCGTTTGCGGCGTTCCTTTTGTTTCTCGATCAGGATGGCCTCTGTGCGATCAATGACTGCCTGCGGTTTGAGGGGTTTCAGTAAATAATCGATCGCACCGCGGCGTAACGCTTCCACAGCCGAGTGCAGATCCGGTTGGGCTGTGAATAGAATGACAGGCAGATCGGGGAACCGGGTGTGGATAGTTTTGAGAAGGTCCAGTCCGTTGATGTCGGGCATACGAATATCGAGGTAGAGCAAATCGAAGGCATGCTGGGATACGAGTGCCAGGCCCTCTTTTCCATTCGCAGCGGTGGTGACATCGTAACCGGCGCGTTGCAGGATGCGCGCCATCGTCTGGCGCAGGCTGGGTTCATCGTCGATAATCAGGATATGACCGCCGGAGCTCATGCTGCTCTCTTGTCCATGGGCAGCCAGATCTTGAAGGAGGCTCCCTCATCAGGGTTATTCCTTGCCTGAATCCGCCCATGATGTTGTTGAATAATATCGTGTGAAATCGCGAGTCCCAGTCCCGTGCCGGTGTGTTTGCTGGTGATGAAGGCGTCAAAAATACGGGGAAGGATTTCGGCGTCAATGCCAGGACCTGTATCTGTGACGGTGAGAAGCACCTCCCTTTGAGGAGGCAGGCTCTGGGTATCGACCGTGAGGCGCCCACCCGGCTCCATTACCTCAATGGCATTGAGGAAGAGATTGAGCACCACCTGCCTGAGCTGGTCAGGCAAGCCTGAGACGGGGGGCAGGTTCACCTCCGGATGGAATTGGAAGACGATCTGCTTTTGGCGCATGTGAGTCGAGATCAGGGCATGCACGTCCTCAATCAAGTTGTTGAGTTCGACGGGTTGAAAGTCCTTCATGCGAACGGGGCGATACGCGCTTCGCAGGCGTTCGATCAGGGCTGCCATCCGTTCCGCCTCGGAAAGGATCACGTCCAAATCCTGTTGTGCCTGTGTGGAAATATTCTTTTCTTCTCTGAGGAGGAATAATGCGTTTTGAATCGCCTGCAATGGATTATTCAACTCGTGCGAAACCGAGGCGAGCAGGCGTCCGACAAGCGCCAGTCTCTCGCTTTGGATGAGCTGCAGGCGGATCATTTGTTCCTGCTGCAGCGCTGTCTGCAGCGTGCTGTAAAGGTTCGCCTTCTGAAGGACGACCGCCAACTGTTCAGCGATGGCACTCATCAACCGCAGGTCGCCATCGGAGAGCCGATGCGGTGGTATTTGTTGAATATCCAGGACGCCCGTCACCTGTCGGTCAATCCGGATTGGGACGGCAAGTTCGGACTGAATTTCCAACAATAATGGGTTGCGCTTGAAAAAGACGACTTCCTCCACATTGTTTGTCAGAAACGGTTCGCCCACTTGCGCCACATGTCCCACAATTCCCTCCCCGGCAGGCAGGTAGTGACCTCGCTGAACAAGCTCATTTCCGATGTATCCACTGCCGTGCCTGACAACCAGGTTTCGGGTTTCGGGATCGATCAAATAGATCTGCACGTGAAAATAACCAAAGAGCTGTTGAAGGAGCCGGATCGTATCCCGGATCAATTGATCTGCATCCAGCGATGTGGCAAGTCCACGGCTGATCTGATAGAGGATACTGATTTCCTTCAGACTCTGCTGGGTGGTCTCAAATAAGCGCGTATTTTCGATGGCAATCGCGGCCTGAACGGCCAGGGCATTGAGTAACTCTGAATCTTTCCTGGAAAAGGCATTCGTTGCTGTGCTTTGCAGGCTGATCGTCCCAATCGGTTGTCCGCTGACTTGCACAGGCGCGACGAGCAAGGAGCGGAATTCGGGCAATGAATCGTTGAGAACAAAATCAGGATAGGCTTGGATGTCTGCCACGTTGATCGGAATCCCTTCCCGGATGACTTTGCCAGCAACCCCTTCTCCCAGGCGCATTCTGAGGCTCGTGTTTTCCTTTTCCTGCGCGTCATAACCGGAGACTGCCCGCGCAAACAACACATTTTCCTTGGCTTCCAGCAGATGGATAACGCTCTTCTCGGCGGGAGGCATTAATTCCCGGGCAGAGTCGACAATAAGCTGTAAGATCTCACCGGTACCAATATGTTCGGTCTCACTGAGAGTACGCTCTATTTTTGCCAGTGTTGTGCTTTCCCGGAGTCTCTGTTGAATTTCAACCCCTTGCTGAAAGTTCCAGAGCGCCAGCGCAACCTGATTCCCAGCCTGTTCGGCGCGCTCGATCTCCTCTGGCGTGAAATGGTGTGGCGTCTTAAAGGCAAGGATAGCTGCCCCCAATTTATGCTCGCCGGCGATCAATGGAATGCCCAAGCCTGAGCGTACCCCCAGTTTCTGTGCCAGGTCAACATTCACAAATGGTGAATCGTATGCATCGTCTGCGGCGAGAGCATGGCGGACGTCCAGCACAGCCAAAGCCATCTTTAAATCTTCCGAACGACTATCGCGATAGGAGGGTTGAGACCCCGCTATGCTCGAAGTGGCGGCAACGGGGATCACCGTTTTCCTTTCTTCATCCCAGCGGGCAATGTAGCAGTCATCTGCCTGGATCAACTTGGCCATATTCACAGCCAGAGTGTGAAGCGTCGAATCAATTTCCTGTGAAAGCAGGATGGCGCGGGTCATCTCGTTCAGCAACGCGAGATATCGTTCCCGTGAAGACAGGGATTCTTCAATTTCCTTTCGTGCTGTGATGTCCAGCATAAATCCCTGTATAAAAAGAGGTCGTCCTTCTGTATCTTCCACGATCACTGCTTCATCGAGAATCCATTTCGTTTTCCCATCGCGCCCTATCAGCCGGTACTCTGATCGAAATGGTTTTCCGCTATTTACGCTTAACTCAATGTCCTCCAGAACTTTTGGCTGATCTTCAGACGAGATTTGTTTGAACCACAGTTCAGGATCGGCAATCCACTCTTCCTGAGTGAAACCTAATGCATTTATTTGTGGGCTAATGTACGTAACGCCGATATATTGTTTAAGCCCGGAGATATAGATGATCGGTGGAATCTTCTCAACCAGTGTCCGAAACCGGGCCTCGCTTTCCCGCAGGGACTGCTCCGCCTTTTTGCGCTCGGTAATGTCAGTCAGATGCACCAGGGCTTTGCATCGTCCTGCAGAATCCTCATAATAGGTGACCGTCATAAGCAGGTGAATGGATTTTCCCTGGGTGGTCTGACTTATGAATTCCCTCTCGAAATAGGACTTGCCATCGGCAAAGGCGATGAGTTCTTCCTGGAAGGTTTCGGGGGATACAAACCTATCCAGGCTTCCCAGGACTTCTGTCTTTTCCTGGGCGTAAAATAATCTGAGGGTGGTTTCGTTTGCATCAATGATGTTCACTAACTTGAGGGCTCGCCGCAAAAACTCAGGCTGCTGTTTTATATAACTGCGAAAATCAGCGATACCATTTGCCCGCAGCTTGTCCACCTCTGCCTTCAGCTCAGATAAATCCTCGTCCCAAATCATGACACTCGCGTTTTCAAATATGTCGCGATATCTTGCCTCACTTGCACGCAGATGTTTCTGATCCAGAGCACGCTTCACAGCGAACCCCAACCGGGCGAAATCATCCTTGGTCAGATAGTCATTCGTTCCCTGGTTGGCAAGGGTCATCGCAGCATCTTCATCTTCTCTGTCCGAGATGAGGATGATTGGAATTTCCAGCTTGCGCTCTTGAAGCAGGTGCAAGGCGCCTATAAAGCTAAATGGGGAGGGAGACAGGTCAAACAGGATCAGGTCAGGAGATGGGGCAAGCGCCGGCAGAAAATCCGCTTCTCTGTCGATCCGGTAATATTCTGCTTTCACGCCGCCAGCTTCCAACTGGGATCGGATAGACAGCTCGTCATCCGGGGAACCGGCGATGTGTAAAATACGGAGTGAGATGGGTACCAACGTTTTCATCGTCAATGCACAAAATTGTACTACCCCACTGTCTAATTTGTGTGGTGTTGCAATGAGCCTGGCAGGGGGAGATTAAAGAAAGTCCAAACGACAAATGCCCACCTTTTCGAGAAAAGGTGGGCATCTTTACTTTACAAATTGGGAGCGTTTATTTCGCGATCTCGGTTGCTCTCGTCTCGCGAATAACCGTCACCCGGATCTGCCCGGGATATTGCATGGTTTCTTCGATCTTCTTGGCGACGTCGCGGGCGAGCCGGGCGGAGGCGAGATCGTCGATCGCTTCGGGCTTGACGAAAATGCGCACCTCGCGACCCGCCTGGATGGCGAACGCCTGCTGTACGCCCTCGAAGGACATGGACATCTCCTCGAGAGAGCGAATCCGTTTAATGTAGGCTTCCAGGTCTTCGCGCCGGGCGCCGGGACGCGCGCCCGAGATGGCGTCTGCGGCTTCGGCGATGACAGCTTCCACCGTCAGCTGATCCACCTCATGGTGGTGTGACTCGATCGCGTTCACCACGACAGACTGTACCCCGTAGCGTCGGCAGTACTCCGCGCCCAATTTCGCATGAGTCCCATCCTGATTGTGATCCATAGCTTTGCCGATGTCGTGCAGGAAACCACCCTGTTTGGCGAGCTCCACATTGGCGCCGATCTCCGCCGCCAGGATGCCTGCCAGCTTGGAAACTTCCACGGCGTGGGCAAGCTGGTTCTGTCCGTAGGAGGTCCTGAATTTTAGGCGGCCCATCATGCGCAGCACTTCCGGATGCAACCCTGTGATGTTGGCTTCGTAAGCGGCCTGCTCACCAGCTTCGTTAATAATTTTTTCTACCGCCCGGGTCTCGTCCTCGACGATTTTTTCAATATGCGCCGGATGGATCCTGCCGTCGAGGATCAGCTTCGCGAGCGCGCGGCGCCCGATCTCACGCCGGACGGAGTCGAAGCACGAGATCGTGACGAAGTCCGGGGTATCGTCCACGATCACATCGACTCCGGCGGCCTGCTCGAAGGCTTTGATGTTGCGCCCATTCCGCCCGACGATGCGTCCCTTCATCTCCTCGTTCGGGAGGTTGACCACCGCACGTGTCACCTCGGCGACATGTTCGGAAGCAACCCGCTGGATGGCATCCGCGATCAGTTTGCGGGCGCGCTTTTCCCCCTCTTCACGCGCCTCCGTTTCGATCTGGCGGATGATGCGGGCCATGTCGCCGCGGGCTTCCTTTTCGACGGATGCGAAGAGCTCTTTCCTGGCGTCCTCCGGCGTCATCTGGGCGATGAACTCCAGTTTCTTGATCTGCTCTTCATACAGCTTGTCGATTTCATTGCCGCGCCGGTCCACCTGGGACTGACGCTTGTTGATTGCCTGCTCTCGCTGCTCAAGGCGGTCCACGCGGTTGTCCAGCTCGGCGCGGCGCTTGTCAAGTCGTTCCGTCTCTCGATTCAGCTCGATACGGCGCTCCTTGATTTCGGCTTCGGCGGCCTGCACGATCTTGACTGCATTCTCACGTGACTGGCTTTCGATGAGACGGGCCTGTTCACTCGCCCCTTTTAGAATATTATCAGCCTTCTCCTGCTGGTTCTTGCGAAGGACCTCAGCCTGATAACGGTGAAAGAAATAACCAAGAGCAGCACCCAGGACCAAAAAAACGACTGCGATAATCAAATCGATCGGGGTCATGTTGAATCCTCTTCTTCGTATTGTTGTTCTTCTTTGTGCGCCTCGTTCCACAGACGGGTCACAACGGGCGCAACCACAGAGTAGGAAAATCCACGTCGGGCTAGGAAATCACTTAGTTTTTTACGAAACTCGTTCCACTCCAGACCTTTATATCGGGCAACCTTTTTTTGAGCGGCCTCGTAGGCAAGTGCTTCATCGTCTACATGGGCGATCGCCGATGAGACAGCTTCATCGGTCAGTCCCTTCTGGCGGAGCTCCATAGCCATCATCCGGCGGCTGCGCGGGCGAAAGGCACTCCTGTTTTCCACCCACGCCTGGGCAAACTGGTTGTCATTCGCAAGCCCATCCTGCCGCAGACGGTCGAGCGTCTGCTCGATGACTGGCTCGGGAATCTCGTGCTTGCGCAGGTTCTGCCGGATTTCCGACTCGGACCGGGCCCGGTAGCTCAGAAACAACATGGCCTGTTGGAACGCCCGTTCCCGCGCATCTTCCGCCTGGAGCTGCTCGATTTTTTCCTCGTTGAGCTCCTGCCCCACCCGCAGCCACGCGGCGACGATGCGTGCCAGCCCGAAGGCGAATTCACCATCCAGGTGAATGTTCACCCGGTTCGGGGTCCTTTTTTGTACCTGTATTGCCGTAATCTTCTTCATTAAACACACACAGCCGGGCGCCATCCGAAGGCCTCGGCTGTGGAATGATCTGGGTAGGTTGAGCAGGTCCCAAGTCCCGCGGGAAGCGGGTCAAAACGCGTGACAGAATCTAAACGTCACGTTTGACATAAGAGTTGCAGGAGGGAAGTCAGGTAATTATCCAATTCGATGTTAAGTTGACTTCAGATAGTAACTCCCAAAACCGGGGAGGTTCTTGCTCTAATATCCAGAATTAGTAACAGCCAAGCCACGCGGGTGGCAGAAAATTTTTGATCCAAGTTTGTCGGATTTACTTAATTATACATTAAATTCATCGTTTGTTAACATTGCTTTTTATTGCAGGAGCC
>Ga0114129_10002620_pt1 | contig 25037 bp, 24 predicted proteins | sample RhiMetdeltSRZDD1_FD_80071 | JGI IMG/M metagenome (GOLD analysis project Ga0114129, IMG submission 80071) | Populus rhizosphere microbial communities from Tennessee, USA - Rhizosphere MetaG P. deltoides SRZDD1 (version 2) (version 2) | ecosystem: Host-associated > Plants > Roots > Rhizosphere >...
CCCAGGTCGGCTTCGTCGTGCTCATCGGGCTTGCGGCGAAGAATGCCATCCTGATCGTCGAATTCGCCAAGCAGCTCGAGGACGGCGGCCGCAACGTCTATGACGCTGCCGTTGAAGCCGCGCACCTGCGGCTGCGGCCAATCCTGATGACGTCGTTTGCCTTCATCCTGGGTGTCACGCCGCTGGTCTGGGCCGTGGGCGCGGGTTCCGAGCTCCGGCAGACGCTCGGGACCGCGGTGTTCTCCGGAATGATCGGCGTCACGGCCTTCGGACTGATCTTCACGCCCGTATTTTACGTGGTATGGCGCTGGATTGCGGTGCACCTTTCCGCGCGCCGTCAGAAGCGGCAACATGCGGGTATATTGAAGCCTTGATTGCTCCGTGACCGCTCATGCCAGTGAAATTCGGGTTCGGCCAGCCGCTGAGACGCAAGGAAGACGACCCGCTGTTGCGCGGGGCAGGCCGCTACATCGCCGACATTGAACCGGCAAACCTTTTGCACGCCGTCGTGGTGCGCTCGCCGCATGCGCACGCCCGATTTCGCATCGTCAATGCAACACGCGTGCGCGGGATGCCGGGCGTGCGCCTGGTGCTAACGGCTGCCGATATTCCGCACCTCGGGCCTCTGCCGACGCCCGGCACCGTGCCGAACGTGGAGATCAAGGTGCCGAACTACCCGATCCTTGCGAGCGAGGTGGTTCGACATGTCGGCGATGCGGTCGCGTTTGTGGTGGCTGACAGCATCGATCAGGCGAAGGACGCAGCGGAAGCGCTCGAGATCGACTGGCAGACATTGCCCCATGTCATCGGCGCCGTTGCGGCCCTAAAGCGTGGCGCGCCACAGGTATGGGAGGACCGGCCCGGCAATCTCGCTTTCGAGGTCGAGGCCGGCGATGCCGGTGCGACAAGAGAGGCCTTTGCCAAAGCCGCAAAAATCGTCGAGTTGACCATCGTCAATCAGCGCCTGGTGAGCAATTATCTCGATACCCGCGGGGTGATCGCCGAATATGACGGTGAGCGCCATACGCTGATGGTCAGCAGCCAGGGCGGTCACATCATCCGCGACATCCTCGCCGGCGACGTGATGAAGCTGGCGCCGGAAAAGATGCGCGTGATCACCCCCGACGTGGGCGGCGGATTTGGCACCAAGCTTTTTCCCTACCGCGAGTATGCGCTTGCCGCGGTCGCCGCTGAGCGGTTGCGCCGCCCTGTCAGATGGATCTGTGACCGTACCGAGCATTTTATCGGTGACAGTCACGGCCGCGACAACATCTCAGCGGCACGACTCGCGGTCGATGAAAAGGGACGATTCCTCGCGCTCGAGCTCGACATTATCGCCGATATGGGCGCGTATCTGTCATGCTACGCGCCGTACATCCCGTGGCTCGGGGTCGGGATGGCGACCGGTCCCTATGACATTCTGGCCGCTCACGTACGGCTCCGCGCGGCCTATACCAATACGGTCCCGGTCGACGCCTATCGCGGCGCTGGTCGCCCGGAGGCGTCTTACCTCATGGAACGTGTCGTCGACGCGGCAGCGCACGACCTCGGCATTGCACCGGATGTCTTGCGGCGGAAAAATCTGATCCGGCAAAAAGCGCTGCCTTACAAGACTCCCACCGGAAAAGTTTACGATTCGGGCGATTTCGCCGGCACGCTCGCGCGTGCGCAGGAGCTCGCGGACTGGGATGGCTTCAACAAGCGTGCGGCGCAATCGAGGCGCAACGGCAGACTGCGCGGCATTGGCATCGCCACCTACGTCGAGGCATGCGGCAACAATGGCCCGGAAACGGCAAGCCTGAACCTTGATTCCGACGGCGGTGTGACCTTGTTGATCGGTTCGCAGTCGACCGGTCAGGGGCATGCAACGTCGTATTCCCAGCTCGTTGCCGAGCGGCTGGACCTGCCGCCCGAGCGCGTGCGCGTCATCCAGGGGGATACCGACCGGATAAGGACTGGCGCGGGCACCGGCGGATCGAGCTCGATCCCGGTCGGCGGCGTTTCGGTCGATCGCGCCACCAGGAAGCTCGCCGAGCAGATCAAGGAGATCGCGGCCGATGCTCTGGAAGCGGCCATAACCGACCTCGAAATCGCAGACGGTAGTGTGCGCATCGCCGGCACCGACCGCGCTGCCACGTTCGCCGATCTCGCGGCGCATCCTCGCGCTGCCGAAGACAAGTTGCGCGCAGCGGAAGAGTTCGCCGTCGAGCCGCCGACTTACCCAAATGGCACCCACATTGCCGAAGTCGAAATCGATCCGGACACCGGCGCCACGAGCATCGTGCGTTACATTGTTGTCGATGACTTTGGCGCGACGCTCAATCCGCTTCTACTTGAGGGCCAGGTGCATGGAGGAACGGTGCAGGGCATCGGCCAGGCGCTGATGGAAAACACGGTGTACGAGCCATCGACCGGTCAATTGCTCAGCGCGAGTCTCATGGACTATCCGATGCCGCGTGCCGAACACGCACCGGAGTTCGTGTTCGAGACACGCAACGTGCCGTGCAAGACCAATCCGCTCGGGGTGAAGGGTGCGGGCGAAGCGGGCGCGATCGGTTCCTGCCCGGCCGTCATCAATGCGATCATCGACGCGCTCTGGCGCGCTTACGGCATCCGCCATATCGACATGCCGGCGACACCGCAGCGTATCTGGAAGGCCATTGCAGCTGCGCGAAGTGCCAGCGTTTAAAGCACTTTCTGTAATCACAAATTCGTGATCGGCCGCGGCAACGTGCTCTTGCGCGCGCAGGAATAACCCATTTCGACGGGTGTTTGACGGAGACTGGAAAAAAACCTGAAGGGGAGGTCGTTGATGAAATTTGTTTCCGCAACGGTCGCTGTCGCGATCGGCGCAACCGCGAGTCTGGCGCAACAGGATCCGATCGCTGCTCGCAAAGCGCTGATGAAGGCCAATGGGGAGGCCGCCGGCGGTCTTTCGAAGATGGTGAAGGGCGAGGCTTCTTTCGATCTGGACACCGCGAAAAAAGCGTTCGCGACCTTTGAAGACGCGGCGGCCAAAATGCCCAATCTGTTTCCTCCCGATTCCAAGACCGGCGGTGAGACGGCCGCCAAGCCAAAAATTTGGGAAGACACCGCAGACTTCAAGGCGAGGTTCGTCAAGCTTGGCAACGACGCCAAGACGGCGAGTGCTTCGGTAAAGGATCTCGACAGCCTCAAGACTACTTTTCCCGCGCTGGCCAAGAACTGCGGCGGCTGCCACGAGCTCTATCGCATCAAGAAGAGCTGAACTCTACGTAACGGCGTTAACATCATGGGCGGGCCGTCCAAAGGGACGTTCCGCCCTTTCTCCTTCAGGGATCAGAGCTAACGCATAAGATCGCACCTGCCGGAGAGGCCAGTATGCTGCGGAAGGTTGTCGTTGTCGGCGCGGTTGCTGCTCTCATTGCGCTCGCGGCGCTTTGGATCCTCAGCATTCCGACAACTGTGCCGGCCAGCACATTGGGGCCACGCACGCCGGATCTCGCTAACGGCAAAGAGATGTTCTACGCCGGCGGCTGCGCGTCCTGCCATGCGGTACCCAAGCAGGAGGACAAGACCAGGCTCGGAGGTGGACTCGCTTTGCGCTCGCCCTTCGGCACCTTCTATGCTCCCAACATTTCCTCTGACCGCACCGACGGCATAGGTGCCTGGAGCGAGGCGCAATTCATTACTGCGATGGTCAAAGGCACTTCGCCGGCGGGCGAGCATCTGTTTCCGGCATTTCCCTACACATCATATCAACGCGTAACGTTCGACGATCTGCGCGATCTATTCGCCTACCTGAGAACGTTGCCGGCAGTGACCGGAAAAGTTCGCGATCATGATGTGCCCTTTCCATTCAACATTCGCCGAGCTGTCGGGCTCTGGAAGTTGCTGTTTCTTGATGGCAAGCCTTTCGTTCCCGACCAGTCCCAGTCCGCGCAATGGAATCGGGGTGCCTATCTGGTCAACGCCCCAGGTCACTGCGCCGAATGCCACTCTCCGCGCAATATTCTGGGGGCAATCAAATCAGGAAGTCGGTTCACCGGCGGACCGAGCCCCGACGGCCAGGGAGGCGTGCCGAACATCACCCAGGAGAAGCTGAAAGACTGGTCAGTTAAGGATATCGCCGAAACTCTGGAAACCGGAATGACACCGGATTCCGATTTTGTCGGCGGCAACATGGCCGAAGTGGTGCGAAGCACGGCGCAATTGAGCGCGGCCGACCGGGAGGCGATTGCAACCTACATCAAATCATTGCCGGCGAAGAAATAATGGCCTGTGGTTCCGGACGGATGCGCACGCGATTCACTGCACACGCTCGAACGTCATCGCCGGGCCTGTCATCCACGTCTTTGAGAGAGCCACAAGCAAGACGTGGATGCCCGGCACAGGGCCGGGCATGACAAAGCGAGCCTGGCACGAGCCGTCTTCCGTCATGGCCGGGCTTGTCCCGCCATCCACGTCTCATGGCAACAGAAAGAGAAGAGTAGGGTCGCTTACAGCGCAGGCATGACGCATCGCGCCCGGCAAGGCCGTCCGTTACGCCCCGGCTTCGGTGGTGGCGCCGTTCGACTACGGCGCGATGCTCTGGGCGCTGCTGCTCGGCTATTGGCTGTGCGGAGAGCTGCCGGACAAGCTGGTGTATCTCGGCGCCACGATCGTCACCGCCGCAGGGTTGTTCGTCATCTGGCGTGAACGTCAGCTCGGCCTCAAGCGGGCGCGCGAGGCCGAGGGGCCGCCGCAGGCCGCGTGAGTGCGCAAGAATTCCCCTCTTTCGCGGGGATGAACGGCTATGAAGGCTGTGAGGTCAGGCCTGAAATGCCTTGAAAGTGATGATGGTGTGGGTGTCCTTGATCCCCGGGATGCATTGCACCTTCTCGTTGACGAAGTGGCCGATGTCCGTGCCGCTGTCCACGTAGAATTTCACCAGCAGATCGTAGTCTCCGGCGGTCGAATAGATTTCGGATGCAATTTCCGCTTCAGCCAGGGCGTTGGCCACCTGGTAGGACTTTCCGAGCTCGCATTTGATCTGAACGAAGAAGGGCGTCATCGCAGGACTCCGCAGGGTGTGCGCAATCCAGCAAAAACGTCGGTCTCTGGCAAGGCATCGGTGCTGGCTATTGCTTTGGGACCGCGCGCGGATTACGTATCTCGGCAGCAATCTCGTGGGGTGTCCGGCCGCTCGCCGGGCTGAGAGGCAAAAGCCAACCCAACGAACCTGATCCGGGTCATGCCGGCGGAGGGACAAGAGATGCATCACCCGCAAGCCGCATCGCGCACTGACGCCGCGCAAGCAACGTCAGACATTCTCGTGCGCCTGCGCGCCCGCGCGCCGCGCGTCCATTGCGTGACGAATGCTGTTGCGCAGAGTTTCACCGCAAACGTGCTGTTGGCGGTGGGTTGTGTGCCGTCGATGACCCTGTCGGTCGAGGAAATCGGTTCTTTCGTTTCCGGCGCGCAGGCGCTTCTGGTCAATCTCGGCACCTTCGACGCGGAACGCCGCCAGGCGACGGCAATCGCCCTGGAAGCGGCAACGACGAATAAAGTGCCTTGGGCGCTTGATCCCGTCTTCGTCGAACGCTCCGAGGCTCGCGCGGCATTCGCGCGCGAGCTGATTGCCCGTCGACCGGCCGTCGTTCGCCTGAACCATGCCGAATTCGCCACGCTCGCCGACGCTGTGCCGTCCCGCGATGCAACAATGTCTTACGCGCGCTCAAACCGGACTGTCGTCGCCGTATCGGGCGAAACGGATCTCATCACCGACGGACAACGAATTGCGAGCATTTCCAATGGTCACCCCTTGATGTCAAAGGTCAGCGCAATGGGGTGTGCCGGTTCGGCCGTGCTCGCGGCATGTCTCGCCGTTGAAACAGATGCGCTTCGAGCCGCTATTGCAGGTCTGGCAATTATTGGCGTTGCCGGCGAGCTCGCGGCCGAGCGGTCAAGCGGTCCGGGCAGTTTCGCGGCGGCAATTATTGATGCCGTTCATGACCTCGAACCCGCGACGCTCATCGCGCGCACCAGGATCAACTGATGCGCGTCGACCTGCGGCTCTACGCTCTCGTTGACCCGGCAGTCGCCGGCGGGCGCGCGCTCACCGATCTCGCGCAGCGCATCGCGGGCAGCGCAACGCTTGTGCAGCTGCGCGACAAACAAGGTTCGACGCGCGTAATGACCGAGGAGGCGCGCGCCTTGCGTTCCGTGCTCGAGCCGCATGGCGTGCCGCTGATTATTAATGATCGCGTCGACGTTGCGCTTGCAGCGGAGACCGATGGCGTTCACATCGGGCAGGATGATATGTCGCCCGGCGACGCGCGACTGCTGCTGGGCCGTGCCGCGATCATTGGCCTGAGCATCAAGACCGCGGAGCAGGCCGGGACCGCTCCCCTCGATCTTCTCAACTATGTTGCGATCGGCGGCGTGTACGGGACGACATCGAAGGACAACACGAGCCCCCCGATCGGAATCAGCGGTCTGCGCGCCATCGTAGAGGTCATCCGTGCGCGCCAGCCGAAATTCCCAATCTGCGCCATTGCGGGCATCAATTCCGACAATGCAGCGGACGTCATTGCCGCGGGCGCGGATGGAGTCGCGGTGATATCGGCGCTCTCGCTCGCACCGAATCCGGCGGCAGCGGCGCAGAACCTGCGTGCACTCGTCGATGGCGCGCTTGCGCGGCGAGACCGGCCATGACCGCGATCGCCGTCACTATTGCCGGTTCGGACTCGAGCGGCGGCGCGGGCATCCAGGCCGATCTCAAGACTTTCGCGGCGCTCGGCGTCTATGGAGCTTCGGTCATCACGGCGCTAACCGCGCAGAACACCCAGGGCGTGCGCGCCATCCACGATGTCCCGGCCGATTTTATCAGGGCGCAGATCGATGCGGTGTTTTCCGATCTCGATATCGGGGCGGTGAAAATCGGCATGCTGTCGCAGGCCGCGACCATCGACGCGGTCGCGCAGGGTCTTGCGGCGCATCATGCAAAGAACATTGTGCTCGATCCGGTCATGGTCGCGACTTCCGGCGACCGCCTGCTGGTGCCGGAAGCAGTCGAGGCGTTGCGAAAATTGCTAATTCCGCGTGCGCTGGTCGTCACGCCCAATCTTGCGGAGGCGGCGGCCCTGACAGGCGCATCGGTGGCCCGCAACGAGCGGGAAATGGAGGTTCAGGCGCGTGAACTTCTGGCGCTCGGCGCTCGCAATGTGCTGATCAAAGGCGGTCATGGCGGTGGTGATCAAAGTCTCGATCTGCTGATAGGGCAGGGCGAGGTCGTGCGCCTGTCGGCCAGGCGCATCGCCACATCGAACCTGCACGGCACCGGCTGCACCCTGTCATCGGCAGTCGCCGCCGGCCTTGCGAACGGGGTTGATCTCAGGGCCGCTGCTCAAGACGCAAAAGAGTATGTTACCGCCGCGATTGCCGCTGCTGCCAAGCTGAAGATCGGCCGCGGTCACGGGCCTTTGCACCATTTTCACGCGACATGGAGAAGACCATGACGACCCGACGAAATTTCACTATCGGTGCCACCGCGGCGGGCCTTCTGGCGGCGCCTGCCATTGCGCGCGCGCAGACGCAGAAGTGGCGCATGGTCACCTCATGGCCGAAGCGGCTGCCCGGCCCAGGCATGTCGGCGGAGCGCGTTGCCGAGCGGATCCGCTCTCTTTCCGGTGGCAGGCTCGACATTACCGTGCACGCGGCGGGGGAAATGGTCCCCGCGTTCGAGGTGCTGGATGCCGTCGGCAATGGCGTCGCGGACATGGGACATACAGCTTCCTTCTACTGGCAGGGCAAGATGCCAGCGGCATCGTTCTTCACGACGGTGCCGTTCGGGCTCACGCCGGGCGAGCACGTGGCCTGGATCGAAGCCGGCGGCGGCCAGGGTTTGTGGGACGAGCTTTATGCTCCGTTCGGCGTGAAGCCCTTCATGGGCGGCAACACCGGCGTTTGCATGGGTGGGTGGTTCCGGCGCGAAGTGAAAAGTCTCGCCGATCTGCGTGGCCTCAAGCTGCGGACCCTTGGCCTCGGCGGCGAGGTTTATCGACGGCTCGGCGTCACGCCGCAGACGACTCCGCCGGCTGAGATTTTGATAAGCCTGCAATCGGGCGTGATCGATGGCGCAGAATTCGTCGGCCCCGGAACCGACATCGCGCTTGGGCTCTATCGCGTTGCGCCGTTCTATTACTATCCCGGGTTCAACAAGCCGAACGGCACCGGAGAATGCATCATTTCACTCAAGGCCTGGAACGCGCTGTCCGACGAGCTCAAGGCCGTGGTTGTCCATGCTTGCGCGACCGAAGCGAATTACGCGCTCGCCGAGATGGAGCGGCTCAACGCCACGGCGCTTGAAGCCCTGGTGAACGAGCACAAGGTCAAGCTCGCCGTGTTTCCGGAAGACCTGATCACCGCTGCGCGCAAGCAGGCGAACGATGTCCTCGGCGAACTGGCGGGACGCAGCACGATGACCGGCAAGGTGCATGCATCATATGTTGCTTTCCGCGAACGGACGGCAACCTGGTCGCGGGTTTCGATCGAGTCGGTGTTGCGGGCGAGGGCATGAGGCCCGCACATCAATTGATAATCGCAGTTCCCGTCGGTTTGCTTGCTCGCGCGAGGCAGTATGCTAGAAATTCGAGTGTCACGGCGCGGCGGTTACATAACCGCCCCGATCTGCCAGGGCACGAATTCGAGTTCGCCGTAGCCGAGGTCTTCAGATTTTGTGTGCCGGCCTGAAGCGACCTCGAGCATTCTGTCGAATATTTCCCGACCCTTCGCCTCGATCGAGATGCCGTCCAGCACGTCGCCGCAGTTAATATCCATGTCATCGGTCATGCGCCGATACATCTCGGTATTGGTGGCGAGCTTGATCGAGGGCGTTGGCTTGCAGCCGAACGCGGAGCCGCGTCCGGTGGTGAAACACATGACATTGCACCCGCCGGCCACCTGACCGGTCGCTGCAACCGGGTCGTACCCAGGGGTATCCATGAAGACGAAGCCTTTTTCCTTGACCGGTTCGGCATATTCATAGACCGCGCGCAACGTGGTCGTGCCGCCCTTGGCTGCAGCGCCCAATGATTTCTCCAGGATGGTGGTGAGCCCGCCGGCCTTGTTCCCTGGCGCCGGATTGTTGTTCATCTCACCGCCGTTGCGTTTTGTGTAATCCTCCCACCAGCGAATCCGCTCGACCAGTTTTTCGCCGACGGCGCGATTGACGGCGCGCCGTGTGAGGAGATGCTCAGCCCCGTAGATTTCCGGCGTTTCCGGCACGGCCGTGCCGCCATTCTCGACCAAGAGATCGACCGCAGCACCCAGGGCTGGATTTGCGGTGATGCCGGAATAACCGTCGGAGCCACCGCATTGAAGCGCCAGCACGATCTCGGAAGCGGGGCGTGTTTCCCGTCTGGCGCGCGCGGCAACCGGCAGCATGTCCTTGATGCGCTGGACGCCCTGGTCGACGGTTTTCTTCGTTCCGCCCGTCGCCTGTATAGTCATGGTCTGGAAGTGGTCGCCCTCAACCATTCCATACTCCTCTTTCATGCGATCGATCTGAAATACCTCGCAGCCAAGTCCCACCATCAATGCAGCGCCGAGATTCGCATGGGTGGCATAGCCCCATTGCGTGCGCCGCAGCAGGTCCCAGCCCTCGCCATAGGCCGCCATGCCACAGCCGCTGCCATGAACGAAGGCCACCGCGCCGTCGATTTCCGGATGGTCGCTGAGGATCCCCGATCGATTGACTTCTTCTGCAATGAATTTGGCGACCGAAGCCGAGCAATTCACTGAGGTGAGAATGCCGATATAGTTGCGTGTGCCGGTTTTTCCGTTGGGCCGCGGATACCCCTCAAAAGTCGCTCGCAGCTCCGGCGGCAGGATCTCATCGTTTCTTGCAGCTTCGGCGAATCTGTAGTCGCGGGCGAAGTCCCGCAGAGCGACGTTTTGCTCATGCACCCAGTCGCCGGGCGAAATTGGTTTGGACGCAAATCCGATCGTTTGTCCGTATTTTCGTACGGGCTCGCCTTCGCGGATTCCGACCAGCGCCATCTTGTGGCCGCGCGGCACGCGCTCTCGTGCGGTCACGCCCGCGACAACGGCCCCGGGGGCAATCTGATCGACGGCGACAATGACATTGTCCTCGGGCGATAGGCGAATCGTTCGTGGCGTGCTCATTAGAAAACCTGACTGGAAACTGTTGCGCGAAGCCGGCCGCATAGTAACATCCTCTCCAACAGGCGAAGCTTAAAATTTGCCGACAAATCGGGGAGGAATGTATGCCGAACTGGCAGCGTCTTTTGGTCCACGGCCTCGCGCTTGCAGCCGCAGTCTTCATTACAGCCGGACCTGCTGGGGCCCAGACCAAGCTCAAATGGGCGCATGTGTATGAGATATCGGAGCCCTACCACAGCGAGGCGCTGTGGGCGGCCGAGGAAATCAAGAAGCGAACCAACGGCCGTTATGAGATCGGCGTGTTCCCCGCCTCGCAGCTAGGCAACGAAAACCAGATCAACGAGGGGTTAGGCCTCGGCACGGTCGATATCATCTATACCGGCGCTTCGTTTGCCGGCTCAATCCACAAGCCGCTGTCGATTACGGGCGCGCCATTCATTCTGCGCAACTTCGACCACTGGAAGGCGTACCGCGACAGCAAACTATTCCGCGACATTGCGAAGGGTTATGAGGACAAGACCAGGCACAAGGTCGTTGCGATCCTCTACTACGGCCAGCGCATGGTCACCGCCAACAGGGAAATCAAGAAGCCCGAGGACATGAAGGGCATGAAGCTCCGGGTGCCGCCCGCGCCGCTGTTTTTGATGTTCACCAAGTCGGTTGGCGCCAACGCCACGCCGATCGCCTTTGCGGAAGTCTATCTGGCCCTACAGCAGGGGACGGTGGACGGCCAGGAAAATCCACTCCCGACGATCATGGCCAAGAAGTTCTTCGAAGTTCAATCGCACATCATGCTCACCGGGCACATCACCGAATCCCTGGTCACCATCGTCGGCAGCCACGTCTGGTCGAAGCTGTCCGACGATGACAAGAAAGTATTCGAGCAGGTATTGATGGAGGCGAGTGCAAAGTCGACGGACCAGACCCGCGCCTCTGAGCTCAAGCTCGCTGACGAATTCCGCAAGCTCGGCAAGACCGTCGTCGAGGTTGACCGCGAAGCATTCCGCAAGGCCGCGCTGCCGCTGCACAACGATCCGAGCGCAGGCGCCGGCTGGTCACAGGTGGAATACGATGCGCTGCAGGCCTTGAAATAATCACTTGCCGCGTCATGCCCGGCCTTGTGCCGGGCATCCACGCCTTCATCGGCAAACTCAAGGTAAGACGTGGATGGCCGGAGCGAGTCCGGCCATGACGAACTGAGGGGCACGGGCACTCATGAGCAAAGATAAAGCGCCTACCGATGCGAAGCGCCTGATCGAAGCCGAAGACGCCGAGGTGGTGATCGAGCATCACCCCGAGGATTGGCTTGCATTCGTGATCTTCTGGTCGCTCGCCTTGATCGTATTCCTCCAATTCTTTACGCGTTACGTCCTAAACGACAGTTTGTCATGGACAGAAGAGATCGCGCGTTACGGCCTGATGTGGGTCGTCTTTATCGGCGGCGCGATGGTGACCCGTCGCAATACCCATATCGCCGTCGAACTGCTGTCGAACGTGATGAAACCGGGACCGTTACGCGCGGCACTGCTTGCTTTCGTCGATTTCGTCAAACTCGCCTTTCTCGGCCTGCTCGCATTCGTTTCGTGGACAATCACCGAGCGCATGCACTTTCAGCGCATGACCGTATTCGATCTGCCCATGAGCTATGTCTATGGCGGCGTGGCGTTCGGATGTTTTCTGATGTTCGCCCGGCAGGCGCAAAACGTCTGGCGTCACGCCCGCAACGGGTGGAAACGGCCGGACGATGTGACCCACCAGATCGCGCCGGACTGAACAGCAGCGGAGCCTCCGATGATCATCATGGCGCTTCTGTTCATCGCGGTGCTGCTCGTCGGCGTGCCGGTGTTCATCGCGCTTGCCGGCTCGTCCTTCATCTACACCCATTTCATCGCCGGCCTGCCCGACTTCGTCATCCTGCATCGCATGGCAGGAGGCATCGATTCGTTTCCCTTGCTGGCGGTGCCGTTTTTCATTCTGGCCGGCAACCTGATGAATTCTGCCGGCATCACCAACCGCATCTATGATTTTGCCGTTGCGCTGGCCGCCTGGACGCGGGGCGGGCTGGCGCATGTCAACATCATCGGGTCGGTCATTTTCGCCGGCATGTCAGGCACCGCGATCGCGGACGCGGCTGGTCTCGGCACCATCGAGATCAAGGCAATGAAGGATCATGGTTACAGCGCGGAGTTTTCAGTCGGCGTCACCGCCGCATCGTCAACTCTTGGCCCGATTATTCCGCCGTCCTTGCCGTTCGTGATCTACGGCATGATGGGCAATGTTTCGATCGGCGCACTGTTTCTCGGCGGCGTAATCCCCGGCTTTGTGATGACGGCCTTCATGATGGGGTATGTCTATTATTGCGCGCGGCGGTATGGCATGGGCCGCGACCAGGCATTTCACTGGCGCACACTCGCCGTCACTTTCATCGCAGCTCTTCCGGCTTTGCTGACGCCGGCCATCATCATCGGCGGCATGACGTTTGGATGGTTCACGCCCACGGAGGCGGCGATCGCGGCCTGCGCCTGGGCAATCATTCTCGGCATTTTTCTCTATCGCACACTGACGCCGAAGCAGTTCTACAAGGTCTCGATGGATACAATCGAGACGACCGCCGGCGTGCTGCTGATCGTCGCCGCGGCCTCGCTGTTCGGCTGGGTGCTGACCACGACTCGCGTCACCGAATACACCACCGAGTCGCTGCTCGCCCTGACCGACAATAAGAACATCATCCTCCTACTGACCAACGTTCTGTTGCTGGTCGTTGGCTGTTTTCTGGAGCCGATTGCGTCGATCAGCATTCTCGTGCCGGTTCTGTTGCCGGTGATCGTCAAGGTCGGCATCGACCCGGTGCACTTCGGCGTGATGATGACGCTCAATCTGATGATCGGGCTTCTACACCCGCCGCTCGGCATGGTGCTGTTCGTGCTGTCGAGAATTGCCAAGCTGTCAATCGAACGGACGACGATGGCGATCCTGCCCTGGCTGATACCCCTGCTGCTGTCGTTGATTGCAATTACCCTGATCCCCGACCTGACACTGTGGTTGCCGCGGCTGGCCGGGTTGGTCAAATAGGGCGCAAGGGCATTGAAAAATAGCGAACCAGAGATGCTGATCCTCAAGGGACAGAATGAACACCCCCGACGTCATTTTGGCCAGCGCAAGCGTCAACGCGCTTGCCGCCAAAAAGGGCAACTTCAACGATCCCGATCGTTGTTGCAGCGTTGGGAAACCCGGCCGCGCTTGGATTGTCGGAAAGCGATTTTCGCCGTCCTAGTGGCAACCTGACTGGCATCATGCCCCATGTGCGGGAGCTACCTGCAAAGCAACTTGAGATTGCGCGGGAAATCGTGCCCGGCGCGCAAAAGATTGGGATCGTTCATGCCACCGAGCGATATTTCAATTTCAGGATGCGCTTGTAATACGCATCCTGTTGTTTTTTCCCAAATATCGCTCTGCACTATCAATTGTGCGACTTCGGCATGGCGGGCCTTTCCTCCGGCGCGTCTCCAGACCGGCTTGACGCACTGGTGTGGGCTGTGACCGAGCTGAGCGCACGCACTGCGCGGGGAGAACCACGCGTGGGCTCTGAAGCGTCATTGCGGCCAGATTTGCGTGCGCCCCGCACGCATACCCAAAACCGTGATCTCCGCTATTGGTTCGCTTTCGGGGATAAAGCGATGACGGTTGCACTGCAAGCCGCCACGCGTGACCAAAGTAGACAATTGAACTATTCAACGGGCGCCCGTCCCAAGGCGGTGGTACGCGATGTAATCTTTCGCCGGACGATATCGGTGTGACTGGCAGGTTGTACACGTGATCAGGTCAGCGGGAAACGGATATGGCTCACCGCGTCCTCAATGCGATCGAACGGCTTCAGTCTTCGCAATAGACGTTCTGCAGACATCCAGTTTCCTCGGGTGTGTAACTTCGGAGACCAGCCATATTGAGCTCTCTGCGCAAGAGGGCGACGTCAAGATGATAGTCCTTCAGCGCGTTTGAGAGGCAAGTGCTGACGAATTTCCGGCTTGCGGGCCATCTGATCTTCTTGCCCTTCGCCTCCGCTTTGCATGCAACGATCGCCTGTTTTACCGCAATCGCCTGAAGTTGAGCCGGCGTGAGTTTGACAGTCTTTGCGACGCAATTGCTCACGAACTTGCGGCTCGCGGGCCAACTGATCTTCTTCTCCTTGGCCTCCGCCTTGCATGTAGCGGTCGCCTCTTTTAGGGCAGCGGCCTCAGGGCTAGGCGTCTTCGCGGCCTCGGCAGGGGTTGGCGCGAGTGCGGTACCGCCAAGAACTACGGTGGCCACAATGCCGGCACATAAAGTAATGGCGAAATGATGCATGATTTTCCTCCCTAGAGATGGCGATCTTTAAGTTGCCTTCGCTATTATTTGACAGTCCAGATTTCGACGCAACGCCGTACAAGGCAATTGGACTTGGGTCCAACTCGATTTAGTTGCTTAGCTCAAAATAATTCCCGATGACGCGGATCTCATCCGCACGATTCTGGGAATGTCGTCGAAATTCGGCGCTCGTAAATTGAGCAGTACCGTCGAATGTCCGCTGGTCCTCAGCGGACCTTTCTTTTTGCACCACGATTCGGGGGTAAAGCGGACATCGTCCTGTTGATCGGATGTCCGCTCATGACCAAGACCCCTAGGCCGCGGATTGCTTGATCGCGGACTTGTAGTTGCCAGCAGGCGTGCGGAAGGCGACATTGAGCCGGTTCCACCCGTTGATAGCAACGATACTCAGCGTAAGCTGAGCGAGCTGCTTTTCACTGAATTCTGCGCGAGCTTGGTTATAAACCTCATCAGAAACTTCTTGGTTTGTTGGACGGGTTACTGCTTCCGCCGAAGCAAGGGCTGCGCGCTCGCGAGCGTTATACAAATTCGGGACCTCACGCCAGGCCGGAGGCTGCCGAGGCCGCAGATTTTCCATCAAAAACAGGGCCACGTGTCGCGCATGGCTTGCATCACTCCTGTTTGCGCGCTTGCACTCCATTTCTCTATGTGTTCGTTTGCCCACGCGCGGAAGGCCTCAACCATCGCGTCATTTGATACAACTGCTTTTGGACATGCAGAAGGAATGGACATTGTCGTTAACTCATGGCGATCTTTAATGCCTTTCAATGCGAGTCCATTCGTGAACACCTGGCGCGCCACAGCGGAAACAAATTCCAGACAAAAAATTTCATCAAGACCTCCTTTTCGTCCTCTGCACTGTTTGTATAGTTCTTGAACATCCCACTCAGTTTTCTCTTCAAATTCTGCAAATGTTGCAACAGGAGCAATTGTTGAGAGGAAAACGACCGCTCCTATGAGCATTACGTGAAGTGGTCTCGCGCTCATTGTGGCCCATCCCGCAACGATGGTGGTATTCTCGAAAATGACCCCACATCAAACGCCGCGGGCTGCTTAGGCGGGTATAACGACGGCCAGTACGAGGAACAAAGTCAACGCGCTGAGCATGATGACTTCCTCAATATAGGTGCGATCAAATTCGGATGACATTTGCCGCTCCCATGCATATGACAATTCGCCTGCGAATAATGTGTCGGCCCCCTCCATCTCAGTGTGAGGTAGCTCACACGCGGTGGAACTTTTTTCACGAAAATGAGACGGTCTGCTACTGTTATCGCCTTAAGGCTTGCTGACGACACGCGATCAACCGAACCGAGCGTGAGAGGTCATGGGAACCTCTTTTTGTCTGTCGCCCCGGTGACTGCATTTTTTCTCCGTCACTCAAATCAGATGTCCTTTGAAATATCTTGAATGGCATATGGTTTCCGCAACTCTTGCCGTCCCGCTCCGGGGCGCCGTCGAGTCGTGTCCGTCGGATCTGACGGGAACGCGCTGGATATCAGCCAATACGAGGTCTGCCGTGATCGTCGGCTCACCGATGCACTAATCGATGAATATCACAACGTTCGCTGTTGGACCTTAGCACGGCGATCGCGCGCCTAATGCCGCTTTCAGGGGCAAAACGGACATCGCTGAAATACTGTCCCTTAATGATACAAACTCGACGTGTGCGTCCGACGTGCGTAGGTAACAGTGCCACAATTCAAAACTGTGCTATTCTTGGCACATGCCTGGCGTGGCCTTCGGCACGAGGAAAGTCCATTGAACCGGTGGCGCGGGTTGACACAGCTCGATCAGAAGGCAGCCATATGAAATTTCATGTCGTTAATCCCAAGCATAAACAGACTGGATTGCGAGTTGCCCATATGGCCTTTGCCAGCCTGGCCGCCTTGATAGCGGTGAGCGATCGTGCGGACGCCGCAAGGCTTCGGAGTGAACAGTCGGTAGCGATGCGTTCGGCTGGCGAGCCAATCATGGCGATCGTTTCGCTGAGCGATCAGCAGATTACTGTCTACGATGACAAGGGCTGGATCATGCGAGCGCCGGTGTCGACCGGCCAGAAGGGACGCGAGACGCCGGCCGGTATCTTCAGCATCCTCCAAAAAAAGGCCGAGCACTACTCCAACCTGTATGACGATGCCTACATGCCTCACATGCAGCGCCTCACTTGGTCGGGCATCGCGCTCCACGGTGGGCCTCTGCCAGGATACCCTGCATCGCACGGCTGCATCCGGATGCCCTACGACTTTGCCGAACGGCTGTTCGGCGTGACAAAGCTCGGCATGCGCTTGATTGTGGCGCCACGCAACGCTGCGCCGATAGCGATTGATCATCCGGCGCTATTCCAGCCAAAGACAGATCAGGCGGCTGCCGCAGCAGCGGCGGCGGATGCAAAAGCGGGGGAGGCGGCCCGCAAGGCGGATCAGGCGAGACTCGTTGCCATAACCGCTTCTCGCGAATCTGCGGTTGCAATGGCGTCGACGCGCAAAGTGGAAATCCTGAAGCTCAGAGTTGAAAAAGAGTTGACTGCGATCGAGCGTGCGATTGCCTCGGCCGCCTCGCCCGAGGCGAAGGAGCAGGCTGAGAGTGCCAAGGCAAAAGTGACCGCGCGAATCGGCGAGCTCGAAGCTCAACTGGCCGCAGGAAAATCCGAGCTGGAACCGAAGCTCGATGCAGTGGCAGCGGCCCGGGAAGCAGCTGCTGCGGCGGAGAGCGCGCGCGTCACCGCGGTGGAGGCGGCACGCAAAGCCGCGCGCGACCTCGAGCCGGTGTCTGTGTTTATTAGCCGTAAGACCCAGCGCCTTTATGTCCGCCAAGCCTTTCAGCCCATACTGGAGATCCCTGTGACCGTTCAGGATGCGGATCGTCCGATCGGCACGCATGTCTTCACCGCAATGGAACGCGTCGGCACCGACATACGATGGAGCTTGGTGTCGTTGGTTGGCGGACGTCCCGCCGGCAGCGCAGACGATCCAAATGGATCTGCACGTAAAGGCCGCGACAGGGCGGTCGTCGCAATGGGGACCGACCCGGAAAGCGCGAAAGAAGCTCTTGGCCGGGTCGCAATTCCTCAGGACTCGCTCGACCTTATCGCAGAGAAGGTATCCCCACGATCTTCCCTCATCATATCAGACGAAGCGTTGAGCTCGGAGACCGGCAACGGCACAGAATTTGTGGTGCCCCTGAGCAGCGAGCCGCAGGGAGGTCTCAAGAATCGACGGCCCTCCTCACCGATGGAAGTCCGTTACGATCGTCCAAGCGTGCGTTATTGGCGCGCACCATTCGCGGAGCAGTATTTCAATCGTTGGCCTCGTTTTTGAACGTTGCGATAATCGTTTTATAAACGGCAACGATTTCCGTGATCGGCTTGCCAAGCTGGTTGCGGTTGCTGGAGCACTAGTCAGCGCGGGCATTGCACTCACGCAGCTGCGGCTGCTGTTTCCCTGGCGCGAGTTTTGATCAGCTATGGCACGAGTTTCACAGAATCATATCGTCAAGCTGGGCTGTATATCGGGCGCATTCTCAAAGGCGAGAAGCCCGCCGATTTGCCGGTGATGCAGGCAACGAAATTTGAGCTGCTCGTCAATGCCCAGACGGCCGAGGCACGGGGGCTGACTGTGCCGCCCTCGATCGCCGCTGACGACGTGATCGAGTAAGCGCCGGTCAAATATCAAAAGGCTAAGTTCAACTCAAGCACGATGCGGCGGCGCGATTTCATCGGGTAGCGCAGCCACTGGGTGGCGGCCCGGAAAGCGCAGGCAACAGCAGGCGCTCCCCGGATATTGTCGCGCGATAGACACACCGCCCCCCCGACCATAAACTCTGCTCGAAATCAGGGCCGATGCTATGGCCAACCCGCACGTCGAACGGCGTTTGGCCGCCATTCTCGCGGCCGATGTTGCCGGCTACAGCCGGCTGATGGGCGCTGATGAGGAAGGCACTCACGCGGCGCTCAAAGTGTATCGACGCGAAATCATCGATCCCAAAATAACGGAACACCGCGGCCGCATCGTGCGTATTATCGGCGACGGTCTGCTGGTGGAATTTGCCAGCGTGATAGCGGCGGTGCGTTGGGCCGTCGACGTCCAACGTGCGATGGGCGAGCGTAACGCTGGCATGCCTCAGGAGAAGCGGATCGAATTCCGTATGGGCATCAACGCCGGTGACATCATTATCGACGGCACTGACATTTGGGGCGATGGCGTGAACGTAGCGGCGCGATTGGAAGCCCTGGCTGAACCTGGTGGGATTTGCGTTTCTGGTCGGGTGCAAGAGGACATCCACGGGAGTCTCGAAATCGCCTTCGAGGATATTGGCGAGCAGCAGCTCAAGAACATTGCGCGACCGGTGCGGGTCTACCGTGTGCGGCTCACGGGGGCAGCGAAGGCAACGCCTTCGTTGCACCAGCCTACCAAACCGTCGATCGCCGTTCTGCCCTTCAATAACATGAGCGGTGACCCTGAGCAGGAGTACTTCGCCGATGGCATGGTCGAAGAAATCACGACAGCCCTATCGCGTACGCGCTGGCTGCTCGTCATTGCTCGCAATTCGAGCTTCACATACAAGGGCCGGGCGGTCGACGTGAAACAAGTCGGACGTGAGCTGGGGGTGCGCTACGTGCTCGAAGGCGGCGTGCGCAAGGCCGCGGACCGGGTGCGCATCACGGCACAGCTCATCGATGCGTCAACTGGAGCGCACCTCTGGGCAGATCGCTTCGATGGACCGATGGAGGATATCTTTGAGCTGCAAGACCAGGTCACCGCAAGCGTCGTGGGAGCGATCGCCCCCAGGCTGGAACAAGCCGAGGTCGAGCGTGCGAAGCACAAGCCGACTGAGAGCCTTGATGCATACGATTATTTTCTGCGTGGGATTGCGAGCCTTCATTCCTGGACGAAAGAGAGCAACGACGAAGCGCTGCGACTATTCAATAAAGCCATCGAACTCGACCCTGATTTTGCCTCGGCCTATGGCATGGCCTCGTGGTGTTACGTCCGGCGCAAGGGAAGTCGTTGGATAATTGACCGCGTGCAAGAAACTGCCGAAACCGCGCGGCTGGCTCGTCGTGCGGCGGAGTTGGGCTGGGATGACGCGGTTGCGCTCGCCTGGGGAGGCTTTGCGCTTGCCTATGTTGTGCATGATGTCGAAGTCGGCGCGGCGCTCATCGATCGCGCTCTCCAACTCAATCCGAACCTGGCCGAGGCGTGGCATTTTAGCGGCTGGGTGAGAATCTATTTGGGCGAGCCGGAAGTTGCCATCGAGCACTTGACGCATGCCATGCGGCTGAGCCCCCTCGATCCACTCACTTTCGTGGCGCAAATGGCGATCGCATTCGCTTATTTCTTCGCCGGCCGTTACGATGACGCATCATCATGGGCGGAAAAGGCGTTGGCGACATCGCCTCCTGGGCTGAGGGAAAGACCGGTATATCACCCCGCACTGCTCATCGCTGCGGCAAGCAATTCACTTGCCGGGCGGCTCGCGGAGGCGTCCAACGCAATAGCACGGTTGCGCCAACTTAATCCGACCCCGCATATTTCGAATCTAAAGCATCAAATTCCGCTGCGTCGGCAAGAGGATCTTGCCAGGTACGCTGAGGGCCTGCGAAAAGCAGGACTAACGGATTAGTTCCTTAAAGCTTTCTAGGGGAAAGCGGACAGGCCAAATGCGCTGCGGGATGTCCGCTCCTTGCGCTGAGCAGACATCCCGCAGACTTCGAATCAAGGCGGTAAAAGCCGATTCTGAGCACTGGCTCAAGGATTGGTGGACGCAGTGCTGCTGCGACCCTTGCGATCGGTCCCTGCGGCCTGCGTCTGCGATGGATTGAGGCCGTCCGTTGCGCCGTTGCCCTGTCCGTTGACGTTGATGGATTGTGCCGGCGAGCGTTTCGCCGGGACGAGCGAGGGCGTATTGATGACATTTTCCTGTCGTCGTGACATTCCCTCGAATTGCGCATTCTCCTCGATTGCCAGGGACCGATGGTAGATATCGCCCTCAACCATAGCGGTGCTATTTAACTTGACGCGGTTAGCGTGGATCGTGCCCTTGACGCGACCTCCGATCGTTAATTCCTCGGCGACAATATCGCCCTCCACCTGAGCGCCATCGCCTACCTGGACAGTCGAGGCGTGTACCTCTCCCTCGACGTGACCAAAAATCGCCAGCTTCCCTTGGCCGACAATCTTACCGACAATCGAAAGTCCCGAACTAATGGAGGAAGTCGTTTCTGCCCCCGCCGAGTGTCCAACCGCAGAGCGTTTGATTTCCTGCGTCGGTGACGAGTCATCACGATTGGTATCTGCGGCATTGTCTTTGGATTTTCCGAACATGTTGGTCTCCTACTCCTGTACTGTCTGGTGGAAGTTAGTTGCTTAGGTGACGTGGTAGACGCGGTGGAAACGGCCGCCAAGATGACTGAGCACTTCGCGACTGGTCGATTTACTTGCTGCTGCGAGATCGTCGATGGTGATCTCCGGCCCCACAAGCGTGACCATCTTGCCAGGGCGCACGGCCGTCGGGTCTGAAACGTCAGTTATGTCGATAGCCAGAAGATCCATCGATGGCTGCCCTACGATCAGGCACCGCAAGCCGCCGACGATTGCGTGTAACCTGTTGTCGAAATCGCTTCCCGATCGCGGATAGCCATCCGCGTATCCGGCCGAGACCAGCGCCAGTCGCGTCGGCCGCTTCGCGACCCAGCCCGCGCTATCGGCGATGGTTTCCCCGCGCGACAAGCTGAGAGTTTGGACGATGCGAGCACGCAGTTCGATCACCGGGAGCATCGGGTTATCAGCGCCCGGCGTGGGATTGATGCCGTAAAGCGGCGCGCCCGCTCGAATGAGATCGAAATGGGCCTTCGGCCTAAGAAAGATGTCCGAGGAAGTCGCCAGTGACGCCGGAATCCCGTGGTAGAGCCGACGCAGTTCGCGAAACAGGCTAATTTGATGATCGCTTGAGTGGCGGGTCGGTTTGTCGAGATTGTCGAGACGGCTTATCAGCAGGGTGATGCCACGGTCCCGAGAACTGGGCGCAAACGCGGCCGCTTCTTCCATCGAAAGACCGAGTCTGCTTTCGCCGGTGTCGACGTGCAGCGCGCAACCACCCGCGCATCGATGCGACCTGACAAACAGGTCCCACTCGGCCATTTCGATGGAATTATAAATGATCGGTCTTGCACCTATTTCTGCGAAGGCCTGCCGGGGTCCAGAGTACAACCCACGGAGCACGTAAATCGCCGCGCCTGGCGCAACAGCGCGAACGCGCTTAGCTTCTGGAATGTCGGAGACAAAAAACGTCTTGCAGCCAGTTTTGGCCAGCGCTCCCGCGATCGGTTCGATGCCCCAGCCATAGGCATTGCCTTTGACCACAGCGGCACATTCAACCGCGGCGTATTTCGTTAGCCTTTCCCAATTGCATACAATAGCCGTCAGATCGATCCTGAGAACACCGCAGGCTTCTGCTTCCGCAGGCCCATCGGTCGTAATGCAAGACGCATGCGCTTTATTGTTAACAACGAGCTTGCCGCCTCTATTGATGATTTTTCCGTCGACCGAACCTTCAACAACGACCTTCGCGCCAGGCTCGATTGTCAAATTGGCCAGGAGATTTCCGCGAATGTGTAGAGAGCAGTTCTTTTGAACAACGGTGTCGCCAATGACCGAGCCATTTATGTCCGCCGAGCTGACGACGATAGCCAGCTCTTCTGCGGCTTTCTGTGCTGAAAGCGTCGCAAGATTCGACACGGTCTGAGAACCCCCGCTGCCCGGGCAAATCCTTGCGCGTTTCTGGCCGTACCACAAGGCAAACGGTATGCGATGGTGAATCACAACCGGTCGATGGTAACGGGTTCCGGCTAAATTACTCGCCCGCATCGCGTTCCCATGCACATCAAATAATTGGAGAATTGGCCCTTAGGGACGCGCATCCCAATGTCCGCTTTCAGGTGCCGGCAAGGCGGACATGGCCGAGGACTATTTATTTGTCTGTCCGACCGCTCATACGTGTTTCGGCGGCCGCCGCCAGTTGTCGAATTTTATCCGTCACGATAGGCGCCCCTGGCGTAGCCAAGGATATGGCAAGCTCCCAGACAAGTCTGAACATGCCTAAAACCAATATTGGGGTTGCGATGACGATCGCTCCCACCACAATGAAAGCAACGATGATTTGCTTTTTCATTGACTATCGAGGCGACTGGCCACGGCTTTCCAGCAAGCGCAAGGGCTGTCCGGAGGTAGGCACCTCAGGAGACACTGACGACGGCTGGGTGGCCGATGATTGCTGCGATGGCTTACGGGGAGCAACGGTTCGAGGCTGGGCCGGGGACGTTAACTTTTCTCTGATGTCCTGCTCAATGGCCGGCAATATCGAGATGTCTTGGGCCATCTTTTCTTGTTTTGCTGAGAGCTGCTTTATGGTGGCAGAAAGCTGATCGACGCCTTGCCGCATGGTCGCGAGCTCAAGCACCACAGGCTTGAGCTGCTGCGCCAATTCAGCGGACGTTACGACTGCGGGGGCAGACGCCTGACCGTCGAGAGTTGACTTGGTTGAGCTGGGCAACAACCAGCTCAACGACGGAGCCCGCGCCCTGACAATCTCTCTTGCTTCGTCTCCATGTGACTGCCACGCCAACGTCGCGCCCACGCCGATCAGAACAGCAATCAAAAAGCGAGCAAGAGAGCGCACTATTCGCCTGCCAGCCGAGGGCTTTTTGCTTTTGGAATTGTCGTTCTGAACGCGGCGAGGCCATTCCGTTATGACATCGTCTTCGTAATAACGAGGCGCGCGTTGCGAGGAATAGGACGCTGGCATCTTTACCCCCCTCCCACTTTCACCACAGGAGGTTAGCCCGCTATCACTGTGTGACGGAAGCAAGGCGGCAGCTAATTGTAAGTAGCGCCGACAATCGAAGGCATTCCGCTACCGCCGCGAGAATGGCCGCGACGGCTTACAACGATCAATCGGGGTGTCGGTGGCCGATTGTCCGCCAAACTCATCCGCGAAGTCGACAGCTATTCCGGGATCGGCGAAGCACCATCGAATGTAGTCGCGTCCTCCTTCGCGGCGGCTGCGCCCGCGCTGGGCTTGTATTCCGTTGCGGGCGCCAGTTTCCGGCCAAAGCCGCCTTCAGGCACGAGCATTTCCACGATGTATGGATAAGTTCGCTCGGTGGCTTCAGGAGTCGCGGGACCTTTGCTGGGCATGGCGCGTAGTCACAAGTGCGTAATGCACTTAGAGCTACTGGACCGATTTCGTCTTGTGATTTGGAGACAGGAATCAGAGCATGACCTGGGAAGACATTGACTGACATTGCCAACATTATCGGGGATAAACTGCCGTTGACCTCCTGACGGTTTTGCCAGAATCTGCCATGAACTGCTTCCCAGTACTTCCCAGACGCTTCCCAATTTTTACAAGCCGCCCTCTTTCGGAAGGACAGCAGACGCATGAAGCTAACGCAATCGGGCGCAGAAACCAATCCGACCATCGGCACAAATGTCCAAAAAGAGAAGCCGCGTGACCGCGTGTTGTCCGATGTGGAATTCGCCGCAATCTGGAAAACTGCCCCGAATGACGACTATGGTCGCATTATAAAACTTCTAATGCTTACGGCACAGCGCCGCGACGAAATTGGTGCGCTGCGCTGGTCGGAAATCGACACTGAGGCCAAGCTCATCGCGTTGCCCGGTACGCGAACGAAGAATGGGCAGGAGCACCAAATTCCACTGCCTGACGCCGCACTAACAGTGCTGGAAACCTGCAACCGTCACCGCGATCTTGTATTCGGAAACAGCCCCAATGGTTTTGCTCCCTGGTCTCGGAAAAAAGTCGCGCTCGATATGGCTTGCGGTGTGAAGGATTGGACCATTCATGATCTGCGACGAACTTGCGCAACCCGCATGGCCGACCTGGGCGTGCAGCCGCACGTCATCGAAGCCATATTGAATCACATTAGCGGCCACAAGGCGGGTGTCGCGGGCATCTATAACCGCTCAACATATGCCACCGAGAAACGGGCGGCGCTGGACCTGTGGTCAAATCATATCCGAGTTATCTTGGCGCAATCGGATGGCGCGAATATTCATAAGCTAAAAAGGATCAAACCAATTCCCGCATGAAGCGGGGATTCCTCGATTTGGGCAAGTCGTCGTCAAGTATCCCGAGGCCGTTTATCTACGGTGGCCCGTGCCGAGACACGCCCGTCCGACCAGATCATTACTGCTCATGTGGTCTTAGCCCCATGAAATTTACTGCCATTTTACTTGTGATGATGAGGCCGTGCCGTTTCAGTGGACACACGTCTGAAATCCTCCACCTTGCAAAGGGCCCCGCGAGGGGCCGCTTTTTTGCGTGTGGCTCTCAACGGCGGCGACGCGGCCAAGAGAAAGGGCCAGGCGAGTGATGACAACCCAGCCCTAACAACCGCGCGCTCACGACGGGCGGGGACGACCCGAAGGGCGGCGCGATCCTGAAAATAACGTTTGCAGGGTTACTTAGTTGCAGCGTTGAAATGAGTTGCGAAAAGTCCGCTACCG
>Ga0114129_10002621_pt1 | contig 25026 bp, 9 predicted proteins | sample RhiMetdeltSRZDD1_FD_80071 | JGI IMG/M metagenome (GOLD analysis project Ga0114129, IMG submission 80071) | Populus rhizosphere microbial communities from Tennessee, USA - Rhizosphere MetaG P. deltoides SRZDD1 (version 2) (version 2) | ecosystem: Host-associated > Plants > Roots > Rhizosphere >...
GCTGGTAGCGGCTGCCGGTAGCTCAGCGGTCCGGGGCCGTTACCGTTCCAGCCGCTGACGCACCGCCTGCACAGTCCAGCATGTAGCCCCGAATGGCCGTCAACCCAACACCCAAAACGCTTTTAAGGCGACCAGCTCCTCCCGAAGGGGCCGGCGCCGGAAGCTTTACGGTCAAGATCACCCGCGGTCGCTCGATGCGCCCTTGTCCTCACGGCTGGCACGGCCCAGGAAGTGACCGCTCACATGGCCTGCATGTGTCCCGAACACGCCGAGCGCTGCCGCGACGAGGCCGGCGACCGCGTCGTCGGAGAGGTCCTTGGGACCAGAGATCATGACTAGTAGTCCTGCGAGTAGAATGATCCCGATGCCTATACCTACCGGTAGGACATGGCGCCAAAATGACATAGAACGCTCCTTACTTTGGCTCGAAACTCTCCCAGCGGGCGGGCTCGTGAATTCGCGACACTCGAAACTTCGTGACGATCAGAATGGGAAAGACTGCCGAAGCGTCATCGAAGAAATCCGGCCTGACCATAATCCTCCTGTCTGAAGATGTGTCCATTTACGAAAATCCCAGTTGACCCCGGGCTACGGCCATGAAGGCTTCTCGTCGTACCCATAGGAGACACGAGGCTCCGGGCGACGATCTCACACGGATCGCGGGGCAAGCCTGACGTGTGGAGCTTGGGAGGGTTGACGTGCTATCGGCAGGTGCCACCAGTGCAGTTGGTGCGGCCGTGCTACCCGCCGAGCTGGCAACCAATGGGGCGTTGCCCATCATTCCTCCGTCGCACACCGACCGGTCCTGGCCAACTTGGAACGCGCCCTGGGACGCGTCTGGACCGTATGCAGAAGTGGCGATCAGACTGCGGTTCACGTGCGCAATACCACCTGCCCTTCCTGGCCGCCTGTGACCATCTGCCCACTTGAAGGCGGGCACCATCTGATCCCGCTCATGCCGGCTCGTAGTTGACCACGGCCTGCCGTAATCCGGCGGGCAGTATCACGGTCTGCGCCGATGACGGGCACCGGTTGACCGGCTCTTCGTCATAAAGCGTGGATGCGCCTTCTCCAGGCGGTGAGGTGAGGCCAGAAAGAACCTGGGACCTCGCATAGCTTGCGGATGTCTGACGTCTGCAAGAAGGAGGGCCCAGGTGGGTCAACACAGTAGTGCGTCTGGGTCGCTGCTGCTGGACCTGGATGGCTTGGAGGTCGTCTCGGCCGAGCTCGTAGGTGGCGAGTGGCAGCTCGATGTCCAGACCACGGCCATGGTGGTCGGCTGCGTGGGCTGCGGTGTGCGCGCCACTCCGCAGGGTCGCCGGGTGGTCCGGGTACGTGACCTACCGATGGGTGGCCGCCCGGTGGTGCTGTGCTGGCGTAAGCGCCTCTGGCGCTGTCGGGAGCCGGCCTGCCGGGTGCGGACCTGGACCGAACGGGTGGCCGCGATCCGCCCTCGGGCGGTGCTGACCCAGCGAGCCCGGGCCGAGGCCTGCCGGCGGGTCGGCAAGGACGCCCACGCGGTGGCTGCGGTGGCCCGTGACCTCGGGGTTGGCTGGCAGACGGTGATGCGGGCGGTGGCTGACCACGGCCGGCCGCTGGTGGATGACCCAACGCGGTTGGAGGACGTGGCCGCGCTTGGGCTGGATGAGACCAGCTTCCTCAAGGCGACGCGCCTGGCACCCACCCGATGGGTCACCGGCCTGGTCGACCTGGAGCGCGGCCGGCTGCTGGACCTGGTAGGCGACCGGACCAGGGCCGCGGTGGCCGGCTGGCTTGGCGCTCGGCCGGCTGCTTGGCTGTCCCAGGTTGGCATAGTGGCGCTGGATCCCTGGCGCGGGTATGCCAGCGCCCTGGTCGCCCCGCTTGGGCATGCGACCGTGATGGTGGACCACTTCCACGCCATCCGGCTCGCCAACACGGTCGTCGACCAGGTCCGCTGCAGGACCCAGCAGGCCACCCTTGGGCATCGGGGACGCAAACCGGATCCGCTGTACCGCATCCGTAAGCTGCTGCTGACCGCGGCCGAGCAGCTCACCAGCCGAGGCCGAGGGCGGCTGCGCGCCGGCCTTACCGCGGGCGATCCTGATGGCGAGGTGGCGGCCGCCTGGCAGGGCAAGGAGCTGCTTCGCGCGGTCTACGCCGCGGTCGGCATGGCGGCGGCCCGCGCCGCCCTGGAGCGCTTCCACCGTTGGTCCGACGGCGTCCAGGTTCCTGAGCTGTCCCGGCTGGCTCGCACGGTCAGGGCGTGGGAGGCCGAGATCCTCGCCTTCCACTCGACCGGGGGCTGCTCCACGGGCCCACCGAGGCCGTCAACTTGCTGATCAAGAAGGTGAAGCGGGTCGGGCATGGCTTCCGCAACTTCGCCAACTACCGGTTGCGGCTGCTACTGCATTGCGGCGTCAGGTGGCAGACTCACCGAACCGCAAGACTGCGAGGCCGCTCACCACGTTTCATGGCGTAGAGCCCCATTAGCGAGTGAGTAGCGGATTATAAGGTACACGTCTTTGGCCTCGCGAGTAAGTATCTCATTCAGCGCAATGGGCAGTTGGAATGAACCGGTCTCATCATTAAGGTCGTCGTTCATCGCCTGAGTCACCTCCAGGGGTTTAGGACCGGCCAGCTGCCCGGCGCCTGACCCGTAAAGCATGAGCGCGTCGATGCGAAGGTTCCTGCTTTGCACGAGATATGGGAAATGGTCGCGGCTGACGGTCAGGGTCAACGGGTCCCTGCCGGCAAGAAACTCGGACCATTGGGAGGGGAAGTCGTGGCGCAGGGCAAACAGCAGCGCCATGCCTTGCTCGCTGGCTTGGGACAGCTGCCGGCGGACTTCCGTGGTGGCCTGCCTAGCAAGCGGGGCACCGCCGAGACGGGCGGTGTAGCGGACGTGCAGGATGACATCGGAGATGGTGTCGTAGTTGAACGTCCGGAAGTCCTGCGGCAATTCCAGACGCCAGGTGCCTACCGCGCCCCTGCCTTCGAACGGCAGCGGCCGGTCATCGTGAAGGCTCGTCTCGAACATGCCGCTGTCGTTAACTGCGCTGCTGGTCACCACCGACTCAGAGGCACCCAGATAGTCGACAAACCGGTCGTCGGAATCGGGTGCTCGGGCGTATTCGGCGTCGTTGGCGCCGGGCTGCGGTCTTGTGCGCACCTGGCTGCGTAGCAGGGTTAGTGTGCAATTCACGCTGGTATAGGGTCCAGCGACGGCGGGCACGGACACCGCGACAGTCTTCAGGCGGCGCATGTAGTGCCCAGGGGTACCCAGGTCGTAGAACCATTCCGGGATGGTGACCTCGCAGCTGCCGGTGACTTTCAGCTTCAGCAGGGCAAGGCCGTCGAGCTGACGCAGCGACACGTGGGAGGTGAGCTCGTCTTCGCGCTTGTTGCTGTCATGGTAGGCCAGCTCCATCCTCTTGAGATCCAATAGCAGCGCCTCCGCGGCCAGCAGCCCGTGCCGGCCGCGATCCCAGTAGTTGAACCTAACGTAGTCGGTCTCGTTGACTTCTGGGCGCATCAGTTCGCGTTTCATGGTGGTTTCAGCGCGGCGAGCGGTATCGATGGCGAACCGGTAGTACTCGTAGTACAGCCGCGACACTTCTCCCTGCATCCAGGCATAGAGTTCCTGCCCCGCATGTTTGCCTTCCCGCAGGAACTGATCAATTTCCTGAGCTTGAGCTGTCCTTGTCTGCACCGTCTCGTATTCATGGCGGGCGATCTGCTCGGCAATCAGTGACGATACCAGCTGCCGCCCTACACCCATGAGTTCCCGGGCTGCCAGGTTGGCAGCCAGTGTCCATTCTTCAACACGTCGTTCATGCCCTGCCGTGCGGCTGGAAAGCCCGGCTTCGTCCGACTCCCAGGCTGCCGCGGTCCGCTGGATTTCTGCGGCAATCTTGATGGCGTCGGAGAGTTTGCTGCCGCCGAAGATCTTGGCATCAGCGCCTAATCCCCAGTACGCCAGATCCATGCCGAACTCTGGTATGAACGTGAGAACGCTGGCCATGATCTCCGCGACCGATGCGTTATAGCGAAGGTCGCGCGCCGATTGCAGATGGGCGAGTTCGGCTTGCTCGGTGGTGCTCAGATGGAGGTCACCGAGCCCTGACGCGCCCGACTGTGCCGACGGGGATCCAGCGCCGGGCCGAACCAGCTGCGGATAGTCCTGCATCGGCAGCGTCGTGTCGTACTGTGTGACCAGTGCGGCAAATTCGGCGTCGAAGTTGTCTTGTGTCAGCGTGCGCCGGTCGGGAGCCAGCGTGTCGGGGACCAGCTCGGTGTTTGGTTCCCTGCCCAGCAGATGCAGGTAGTAGCGGTAGCGTTCCAGTGTTGTCTTTCTGCCGCGCAGCAGCGACTCGGTGGTTTCCTGCGCCTGCTTGAGACGCAAGAAGGCGGCATCCTTCGACATCCGCTGAATCGCTAGTTCATGCGCGGAATGTAGCAAGGCAAGCTTCTCGCCGTCGCGTTTCTCCATTGCCGTAAGCAGTGCGCTGCCAAGCCCGCGAACTTCGGCGCACAGCCCCAATGCTTGCTGGATGAGCGGCAGTGCCCGAACCGGCCCTGGTGGCTGGTTAAGGCCGCTAACGGCGCTGCCAACGTCAATTCCGGATGCGGCGGCTTTGACCAGTATCCCTGGATCGATGGGCGCCTCGAACTGCGGCAACTGTCGAATGGTTCCCTGGATGTTCATACAGTGGCGGATCTTGAACAGTTTGTCCTCTACGGTCGTCCAGTAGCTGAGCAGCTTGTCATTGCGCGGAATGCAGAAGTACAGCGACTGCCCGATGCCGAACAGCGGTGCAGCACCTGAGCTACCGCTGGTGATTGGAGCCGGTAGCGCCTGGTTGAACGGAAACTGTCCTTCAAGGTCCACGATCGCGTTGCCCATGGCATCCAGCTTCGCGGCTTTCAGTTGCGCGAACGTCTTTGGCCGCACGACGCCACGTGCGGGCAGTTGCTGTGGCCTTGGCCCCAGAATGTTGGCCGCCAGTATGTATTTCTGCGTGGCGTCATTGATTGATTCGACGGTGTCCTGCAGAAAGAGCGTGTCACCCCATGCAATCAAGTTGTCGAGGTATTTCATTACCACGTGATACTGGTAGGCTAGCGGCCGGCTGGCCGCTACCCGATGCGGCTCGAACGGATGGCTCATGCTCTGCGCGTAACCGTCAAGAATGTTTCTCTTCAGTTCCTTTTCAGTATCACTGCAGCACTTGTCGGGTTTAGCCAAGATAATGAGAAGCTCTTCGATCCGCTTTACGGGGCTTTTGTCGCGGAATTTGAGGAACTTCCAGAACCGCTGGGGTTTCTCCACGCTTGTGTCGTTGCTGGTTGGGTCGAAGATAAAGTGGAACCATCGCGCCGCCTCCGCGAACCGCTGACTCTTGCTCAAGTGCACCGCTATTGTGAGAGGAACGTGGAACAACAGCTCCCAGTTATAGTTGGCGTAAGGCCCACCCACGCTCAGGTCGACAGTTTCCGGTTGGCTATGGACAACGAAGTTCGGGTCTTCGTCGTACACCGTGTATAGCGCAGCAAAGACATCGCGCGTCAGTTTGGCCTGGAAAGCCGGATCGAGCAGCCCCCGCACTGAAGCCCAATTTAGCTGCTGGATCATCTCCGCGACGAACGGGTGGAAGAAGTTGTGGAACGTGTACGTAAAGGGAGCCTGTGCTTCTGGGGTCATCGGAGCTTCCACTTCCGCCAGGCGGTGTCCGAGCGAGTAGTGAAAGCCAGCGTGCGTGTCAGCGGACGTCATCAGCGTCTCCAGAGTGCCGGGCCGGGTTCGGGCTGAGTCGAAGTGGGCGTAGGCGGCTCTCCTGGCCACCAGACGGCACCGGCGGTTCGGAAGAGAGCAGGGCGGTGAGGCTCGGGTGTGTTAGGCCCCAGCCGGGGCGCCCGACTGCCGAGCCTCGACTCCCTGAGGCAGCATCGCGAAAGTGTAAGTCTCCGTTCGGCGGTGACACGCTCACGAGGCTGCGTGGCCGGAAGATGGCCTGCGGTGTGCTGATACCTGAATTCAGCGCTGGCAGCACGACCCCGAAGCCGGTGAAGTTCTGAACCGTGACTGGCGTTTGTTGCGAGGTCACAAAGTAGGCCCGGCGGCTATCAGCAAAGAAGAACGGCCAATTGGAAGAATCACGGCCACCAGCGGTTTGAACCACGGAGAACGGGGGGACTGGGTCATAAAGAATGTTCCACGCGGCATCTATCACGCCCTTTGTGAAATAGATGGCAAGGAGCTCGTGCCTTGAGTCTCCTCCAAAAAGGAATTCGTCGTCGAGGAGCCCCCGGGCCCTGTCCGCCACCGGGAGCGGCCCAAGAGGAGTGTCTTCGCCGCGCACCGGGGCGCTGTAGCTGTTGTGGAACAAGAAGTTGGCTTCATCTCCAGAATTGTCACCGGTCCAAATTCGCAGGCCGCCGCCTTCTATCCACACCCACAGGCTCATCTGGGAGCGATCAAACTTACCCCATAGGGGACGGGGGCGATCAGGCTTGCTTGGCTCGAAGTGACCGAGAAGAGCCGGACGGCTGGCGTCGGAAGTCTTGGGCGGCTGCCATTGATTGTTGTAATATTCGCTCCAGCACAGGATTGTACGTACAACGTTAGTCGCCTGTACCGCATCAGCCCGTGCGTCCGTCTTTAATTGCGAGAGGGTGACCTCGGCGAGTCCTTTGCCTTCGGTTGTGTCCGTGTGCGGGAGGGTGCCGGCGTCCATGGGGGTTTCCTGAAGGATGCGCAGCCAAAACAGAAACAGGCGGCCATTCCAGACGACAGGCGTGACGGGGTTATCTTCAATGTCGAGATTGATCGGCTCCCACGGTGTCCATGAGGCACCTTCACGCCGACGGTAGAAATAGGCTCGCCTCGACCCCGGGGTGCGGGCCACAATGTGCACGACGTCATCGGTGGTTCCCGGGTTGTTCTCGACGTAATGCATGCCGCAGGGCTCAAGTTGCGCGACCTCCTCTAGCCGCGAGAGGTAGTCGATCATGGCCGTCGCGGCGCGGTCTTCGGTGATGTCGCCTTGAAGGAGTTCGCTCATCACCTCGGTGAAAAACGGCGACTGGTCGTGGCGCAGTTCTGGTTCCAGCCAGTTCTCGGGCCACAGGAACACCTTGCGGTTGGCCTCCCACACCCGGTACCGCTTCATCCAGTCCCACTGGTCCGCCTGGATGGAACCCGGCGAAACCCGCGATTGCCCAGCCGCACGCACGTAACAGGCCACACCTTGATCGGTGTACCCGTGGACGCTGATTGCGCGTTCCCGCTCATCTTGTGAGATCGTGTAGAAATGGTCTGGATCCTTGTACAGCCGGTACAGGGGCGTGGCCCCCTCCTGTGGGCTGGGGAAGACCCAGCAGGCTATTCCTTCCTCGGTATAACCCCTATTCGCGATGAAGTCGTCCTTCTCCGCCGCGTCTATGGTGTAAAAGTGGTCAGGAGGCGGTGCAACCTTTCCGAGCCGGTAGAGGGGCAATGTTCCGGGCTGCTGCTCTTTGAAGGGATAGCCTTCGACCCGCTCCAAGGTGTAGCCAAAGTCCTTGATTGCCCCGTCTCGCTCCTCCGGCGACGTTGTGTAAAAATGGTCCGGGTATTTCCACAAGCGGTAAAAGCGAGGGTATTCCTCGCCGACCTCAAGACCCATTAGGCACCGCTCGACGAACAGCTGCACCGCCGACAGCGCATGCCGGATTCGGGTGGTCTTCTGGCAGGGGTCCATCTCGACATCCATCAGGAAGAACTCAAACAGCTTGTTCGGGGTGTCGATGTGGTCGGCCTCCGAGTCCGCGAATCGTTGGAGGATGTAGGCGACGAGCGCGTCGCGGCGTGCCGTACGCAACTCATCGTTGATTTGGCGCAAGACGTCGAGCAGGGCGGCGTGTTCATAGCGGGCCCGCATCGACGCGTCCAGCGCCTGCACGGTTTCGGAGGCCGGATTGTTGGTGGCAGCCTTGATGAGTACGGCGGCCGGGATTCCCGAAGCCTTGACCAGCGAATAGGCGTCGTGAACCCGCTGGAACACCTCCATACCCACCAGGTCGCTTGGGTTCTTGCCGAACCGGCTCAACAGCGCCTCCAGTGAGCCGGGCTCCCAACCCAGCCGCACCGTCAAGGCATTCTCGCCGCCTGGAAGCGTGGCGGCCGGATCGCGCAGGACGGCGATGAGCTGATCACCGGTCAGCGGGGAGGCGTCGCGAATGCGAACATAGGCCAGCAGGCATGTCAAAGTAGTGCACAGTTGTGACGTCGCCTCGTCTGGTTCATCGAATGCCCGCAGGGCGTTCAGCCACCCTTCGCCGGTCATCCGATAGTCCGGGTGGGTGGCGAAGTGGTGGACTTCCGCTGGGCTAAGCCTGAGGGCGGCGGCCAGCGATGTCGTCTTGAGGAACCGGACGTAGGTGGCCAGGGTGCGCGCGAGGAGCGCTGCCGGATACAGCAGCTTGGAGGGAATGATCTGTCGACCTTGCCCGGTTGTGTCCCACTGGACTCTCAGCGTGTCTTTCACGTCTGTGGCGGTCAGTGTGACCGGGTGCAGGCTGCCCGCTGCGAGCTCGATGGAGGCCGATTCCCAGAGACCCTTTCCGGGCTCTCGGGTTGCGAGCGTAATAGGTTGGCCGTCCATGGTGAGGGTGATGGCGGCCCCTGGGTCAGTGTCGATGGCGAAGCTGTAGGAGCCGGCCTCCGGCACTTCGATCCAGCCGCCCCAGATCCCGGAGATCGGATTTCCCGGCGTCGTCCCGTTGGGGGGAAGCTTCAGCGGGCCGCCTGGTTGGTAGTCAAGGCTCGTTACAACGTCGACCTGGTGGTTCGGTTCCGGTATCGGTACACCATCTTCCGGGACCCGTTTCCAGAAGAATTTGGCAGTCAGACCGGGGGTCCGGCTGGCGGTGATGATGTCCTGGATCGCCGGGTCGGTGGGTTGCGCGTCGGCATGCAGGACCTGGGGGTCGGCCAGCAAGGTCTGGGCGAGCGGACCGCTGATTCCGGTTGCCGCTGCCGTCAGCGTCACGGCCTGCTGGGCGATGCGACGGGCCTTGAGCTGGGGGATGAAGGCGTCCAGCAGGGTGCGGCGGCGCTGCTCCGGCGGCTCGCTGGAGGCAGCGTAGGTGTCATACAGCTGGCGCAGATTGCCGTAGCGGGTGAAGATCGGGTCGAGCTGTTTTTGGATCGCTGCGAAGAGCGCGCCGACGGCGTCCTTGAAGCCCTGATCGCTGCTGGGTGCGTCTCTGAGCGCCTCAATGTTCTTGGTGAGGTCACCGGTGTACGTGAGCTTGTGGCGGAGATGGTCATAGGAGATCCGGCCGGGTGCGGCGGCGGCAAGGATGTCGGGTTCCAGTGTGGGCTTCAGATGGGTGTAGTCCACAGTGGCGGTGGGATGATTGCCATCTAGCAAGCCGAAGAAGAAGTCAGTAACCTCGGGGCCGTAAACAAGCGCCATCTGGGTCCGGGCAATGCCGCCGCTGGGGTCGTCGACGATCTCAAAATCGTGATCGATGGTAGCGGCGGCGGCGCGCAGGTCGCGGGCTAGTGCGGCGACGTTGCTCTCGGGGGGCCCGGCGCGGCCGGTGAGGTCCTGGCCCCAGATCAGGTACAACGCCTGCGCAGGTGTCAGCGACGCCGCACGCAGCCCGTCCAGCAGATCGAGCAGCTTGATGATCGGCCTATCGGCCGGGTCTGGTGGGGCGAACGGGTCCAGCCCGGTCCACCGGCGTAGTCGCAGCAGCTCGCGCACGCTCAGGCGCAGGACGCGGGCCAGCCAGGCCCGGCGGTGCACCTCGCTAATGGTGTCGATGCTCAGCGCCGTTGTCTTGCCGTAGTTGAGCGCGGCGATGATGTCAGCGAGCTCGTCGCCGGTCAGGTTGAACGCGGCTCGCAGCGTGTCGGGGTGCTCGAGCAGCTCCTGGTTCGGATCTTGCAGGACCTGCCCATCGCCGTTGTCAGCGAATGCCGGGTCCGGCGGTGAGGTGGCGGGCCGCAGGAACAGCTGCCGGTACAGCGAGTCGGGGCCGGTGGTGGCGATCGGTGCCCAGCAGGCCAGCAGCCGGGCCAGGTCCCGACTGGGTGACAGCCCCAGGCGGCCCATGATCTCTGCTGCGGCTGCCAGGCGGGGCAGCATGAGCAGAAATCCGGCGTCAAGGGCCGCGGCGTCGGCCGGTTCCCCCCGGAGCAGAGCGCTGATCGCTGTGTCGGTCTGCGGCACGGTCCAGCCGAGCCGCCGCCACAGCCGTACAAATCGCAGCAGCTTCAGATAATCCAGCACCTCCAGCGAGTTGGCGGTCGGGTCCGGATTGGTTTGGCGCAGCTGCAGATGCTCGGTGGAGCAGGGGTCACCGCCTTGTGTCGGATCGTCATCGCCTTGCGGCGGAGCGGCGATCGTGATCAGGCTCATGATCTGGCCGTAGCGGGTGTCATCCTTGATCCAGGCGACAACGTCTCCGTCGTAGGGTGCTTCGTCTAGGCCGGCGGGCAACAGTTCACGGAACTGCGCCTCGGTGCTCTTGCCGTCCTTGAGCGCTTTCATGTCGGCGAACGTCACGTGCAGTCGTTCCAGCCGGGGCAGCAGCACACTCTGCGGGTTTATGAAGGCGGTGCGCAGGATCTCCTGCAGCTCTTCGACGCTGATCCCCAGGCGCCGGATGAAGGTGCGCACTCCGCCCAGCTCGGCGAGCACCTCAGCCTCGGGCTTGCCCTCGTTGTATCCGTACAGCACAGCCAGGCTGATACTGCGGTCGGTCAGCAACCTGTACTCCTGGCGGGACATGCCCAGCTGTTCCATGAGGATGTCGCGCCATCCGTAGCCGGCGTCGTCGGGTCGCTCGACGGCGTTACCGATGCGTAGCTTTTCCATGACATCAGCCAGGGGCGTGCCGAGCCGCTGCAGGTAGCGGCGCAGCGTCTCCAGATGTTTGTGGAACGGCAGGGGCGGCGGGAACACCGCCTTGCTGAGGGTGTCGTAGACGGCGTTGTAGACGAATTGGGGGCTGGCGAGCAGTTCCTCGCTGGTGACGGGGCCGCCTGTGTCGTGCCCGGGGTAGGACTCCATTGAGCCTTTGGCGGCGAAATACTCCAGGGTCTCGTTGACGAGGTCAATGTAGGGCAGTTCGATGTTGGTGTTCTCGCATGTGAGCGCCAGATGCGCGATGTCAGGGCGCCGACTTAGCAGGACGTCCTGTGGGCTGAGCCCGTTGACGGGGCGGTCCAGGAACTGCAGCAGATCCACCAGGTATGCCGCGGGGCTCAAGATCGACCGGCAGTGCTCGCATTCGCAGAAGTCCATCGACCCGAAGAGGTTTTCCAGCGTTGGATACGCCAGTACCGAGCCTTCGGCCCGTGCCATTTGTCGAGCCGCGTCGTCGCTGGTACCGGCGAGCGGCTCAAACCCTGCCGCGCCGATCGCCGGGGCGCGGCGCTCCGTGAGGTATGTAGTCGCCACGTTCAGCACCGCGTTGTGCACCTGTTGGGCTTTGGCGTACGTGAGCCGGGCTGTTTCCTCCCCGAGTCGGTCGGCGAACATGGCCAGGAACTGGTCCTCGCTGTGCTGCGCCACCCGGTAGGCTGAATCGAGGTCCTGGCTGAGCAGTTCTGTCATGGCGGCGTCGGTGGGGGTGATTTGGTACACGCGCTGAATCCGCTTGATCTGCTGGCGGACGTTCTGGAAGCCCTGATCGACTGAGCCGGTCAGCTGTTCACGTGCAAGGTATTGGTCGAGCGGCACGGTGCCGATGTCGAAGTTGTCCTGGTGTTCGGCCAGGAACGCCTCAACGTCATTCCGGATCTTCGTCCTCGCCTGTTCCTGCTCCTCTTCGGGCAGGCCGGCGGGCGCCTTCACGGGCAGTTCGCCTTTTCGCAGCATCGTGGCGACCACGGCGGTGGGGAAGGTGCGGCGTACCTGGGCGGCGAGCAGTTCGGTGTAGTGGGCACGCTGCTGTTCGGGGGTGGCGCCCGGGACGATGCCCGGGACGTCGGTGCCGAGGAGCTCGTCCCATTTCTCTGGTCGGTAATAACCGCTGCGGGCCAGGTCGGTGAGGGAGGACAGGCCGCCGGCGGTGTCGTGCAGTCTCTGCATGAGCGGAGCGTTGTCCAGAGTCAGGTAGGCCAGTTTGCCGTCCAACTGCAGCCGGTCAGCTGCTTCCTGCCCGAACGCTTCGGCCGTCTCAGTCCACAGCGTGTCCGCATCGGAACGGTTGCGGATGAGGATGTCGGCGAACTTCGCGTACGATTCGGAATTGTCACCGAGGGCACCGTGTGCAAGCTCGCCTACGTCCGACGCGCCGGGATAGGCGCTGACATCCAGCACGCGTCCCCTGCCAAGGTGCCTGAACTGGTCGCCGGACTGGCTCAGCTCGGCGCCGGTTAGGCCCGAAATGATGCCTTGCTCAATGGCCTGCTCCCAGATGCCTTGTACGGTGCGGGAGTCGGTCAAATACAGCCTGTCCGGATCGGCGGGCAGCCCGGCGCGGAACAGCGCGTAGTACAACTCCGCGGGGATGCCCGGCTGCCCTGAATCGCTGGCCTCGGTGGCGCGGCTGAGCTGATCAGCGACGGCGGCGAAGGCGATGGCGGTGGCGTCCCAGCCGGATTTGTTGGCTAGGTAGGTGAGGTCGGGATGTTCCCGGGTCTCCTGCAAGGCGCCCAGCTCGCCGCTGTAGTGGGCACCCACAGCGGCCGCGAGCAGGTCGTACTCGCTGGGCAGCCCAGCCGTGCCCGGCGGGAGCACGATGTTAAGTGATTCGTCCGCCCCGGCGTCGTAGACGACGTCGGACTCCGCCAGCGGTCCGGGGCCGGCGAGCAGCTGCTCAACGGGGTGGTACACCCTGGCCTGCAGGTCGGGGCGCTGCTTGCCCGCCGGAAGAGGCAGCGTCTCGCCGGACCACATGTAGTGGCCATGCTGGTCGGTGGTGACATCCGCAATTGGTGCGTCGTCACCGACGTTCCGGTCCACGATTTGGATTCGCAGGCCGGGTACGCCGACGCCGGCGAAGTTCTGCACGGTTCCGGACACTGTAAACATGGGCAACTCCCGAGACTCAGACAGGCATACTAGGAAGACGGCGTCCCGCTGATGGTGTAAATAGCGGCGGACGCGGGTTCTCGATGACCGATCCTGCCCGGCGGCGGTGACAGGGTCAGCGACGACCTCCTCGCGGCTAGGTCCGTTCTAAAAGTCATAGCCACTTGTTGATGGAGGCGACCAGCACGGCCGCTTTGTAGCAGACGTTGAGCTAGTCGTCGCGGGTGGCCACGCCCCGGTGCCGCTAGAGCTGATCGATCCCGCACTGCGCCGCCTGACCTTCGCCTGGTTGAGTGGGCAAGACCCTGGCGGCCGACCACCACCAGCCCCGCGCTGCTTGCGGTTGGGGGACTGATCGGCCGGCTCCGGGACCGTGCACCCCGATCCACGCCGGCGCCGGTCGGTACGGATCGCGGGGCTGCAGGCTTCGTCGGGCTGCACCCAGTGACCAGCGACTCCAACGCGTTTCTGTGGGTGACGCCCTTGCCGAGCAGGCGTGAGGTCAATACGCTCGTTAGCACTGCGCAGCTTGGGCCGCTCCAGGGTGACCGGGCCGTCACCGTCACCGACGGCCGACTACGGACTGGCATGCCACCCCTCGTGACGGCTCGCGGACGGACGCGGTAAGCCGTCGACGGTTGTCTCGTGGTCCTCGGCGAGGCTCGCGGGATCCGTTCCACGTCTGGCTCGTGGATCGGCGCGGGGCAGTTCGAGCGGACCGGCCCGACCGAACTGATGTCAGACGGCACGTTGATGGACGTAGCACCATCCCGGCGCTCGTTGCGGTCGCAGCGGGACGGCGACGGGGTGGTCGGTCTCTTCGTAGTGGGCGTTGGCGTGCTGGTTCGGTGAGTCGTTGGAGCAGGCCACCCAGCCGCAGGAGAGGCATAACCACAGCTCGACCCAGTTATCTCCGCGGGCCAGGCATTCCTGGCAGCCGGTCGAGTGTGGCTGGACAGGGTGGGCGATGGCGACGTGGCCGCACGGGCGCGGTTCGACACGGTCTGCCTCATGACGACTTGCTCCTCGCATCAGGGCCTTCTGTCTGGCCGTGCCCATGGGAGGTGTGGTCATTGCGAGTCAACCGCGCTGGGTGAGCCGGGGAAATGGGCAACACGAGCAAGGCTGATCACCTGAGCTGATGGGCGAGCGTTGTATGGGGGGTCTGGACTGTTTGGCATGTGGCTGACAGGCTGGGTGTAGCCGAGTGACTCCGAGCCGGCGTGGCGAGTGGGGGCGTGTATGGAGCTTCGTCAGCTGCGGTACTTCGTCACCCTGGCCGAGGAGCTGCATTTCGGTCGGGCGGCTGCTCGTGAGCACATCGTCCAGTCCGGGTTGAGCCAGCAGTTGCAGCGGCTGGAACGTGAGCTGGGTGTGCCGCTGCTGGAGCGCACCACCCACCACGTGCAGCTGACCCTGGCCGGCAGTGCCTTCCTAGTCGAGGCCCGGCAGATCCTCGCCCACGTCGATCGGGCGGCGGTGGTGGCCCAGCGTGCCGCCGGTTCGGCACCCACGTTGCGGGTCGGCATCGTGGAAGCCATCTACTACTCTATGCCGCAGATCCTACGCCAGGTGAGGGAGCGGTACTCGGCTCTGGAGGTCCACGAGGTCGAGGCCGGCGTGCCTGAGCAGTTCAAAATGCTGGCCGACGGCCGCCTGGACGTGGGGCTCGGGCGGGCTACTCTGGCCCCGCCCGAGGTGGCCGCGGAGCTGTTTCGACTCGACCCACTGGGCGTGCTGGTCCCCGAAGGGCACCGCCTATCTGCGTCGCCGGATGTACCGGTCGCGACCTTGGCGGCGGAGCCATTGTTGCTCGCCGAGGAGCGGCGAGCGCCGGAGTTCAACCAGTTCGTACTCGAACTGTGCCGCTCGGTGGGCTTCCTGCCGACGGTGTATCGCGGGACGGTCGAAAGCATCCGGGCGGCGGCCGACCTGATCCTGCAAGGACGTTGTGTTGTGTGTGCGCCCGCCTCGTGCCTGTCGGTGGTTCCCGGGATCGTGTGGCGACCGCTGGTCGAGCCGGTGTCCCGCTACCCCTGGTCCGTGCTGTGGCGGGCCGGCGACCGCTCCGAGCACGTAGGCGCCGTCGTCGCGGCCGCCCGCAGGCTGTCCCGGGAGTTGGACTGGCTTCAACCGTTGAGCCAGGCGGCGGGCTGAGCGTTCCCCCGTCGGTGTCATCAGCTGTCGTGATGAGCTGCACTTGGTTTGGCCATTTCCCCGCGCCCGCCTGCGGGGTCTACTGGGGGACGCAAACCAGCGCCGCTTGGGACGAGGCTCGGACGTCATGAAAGCGCGCGTGTACGGTCCGGCCGCCCGGCCCTTATGGGCCGGGGTGCCGCGTGCGTGGGTCCTCAATGCTGTTGATCGCGACCGGAAGGCGAGGGGCGCATGGTCGAGGACAGGGCCGCAGAGGGGCAGAAGTCGCCTGTCCCGGCGATCACCCTACCCAAAGGCGGCGGTGCCATCCGTGGCATGGGGGAGAAGTTCGCCGCCAACCCGGTGACAGGCACCGGCTCGACATCGATGCCCATCGCCACCAGCCCAGGCCGTTCGGGCTTCGGTCCACAACTGTCGCTGTCGTACGACTCGGGCGCCGCCAACGGCCCGTTTGGCTTTGGTTGGAGTCTTTCCCTTCCGTCGATCACCCGCAAGACCGACAAGGGCCTACCGCAGTACCTCGACGCCGAGGATTCGGACGTCTTCATCCTCTCCGGCGCCGAAGACCTGGTACCGGTGTACCGGCAGGACCCTGACGGAACCTGGATCGCCGGCCATCCGAGCTATCAGCGCGACCCCGCCAAGTTCTGGGTGCGCGACTCATCCGGGCGCCTCGTTATCCATGAAGACGAACTCGACGGCTACCGCGTCCGCCGCTACCGGCCGCGGATCGAGGGGCTCTTCGCGCGCATCGAGCGGTGGTCCAAGGTCGGGGCGCCTGGCGATGTCCACTGGCGCTCGATCTCCAAGGACAACATCCTCACCCTCTACGGCGCCGATGCCGACTCCCGCATCGCCGACCCGTTGGACACAAGCCGCATCTTCACCTGGCTGATCTGCGAGACACGCGACGACAAGGGCAATGCCGTCCTGTACCACTACAAGGCCGAAGATGGGCAGGGCGTCAAGCTCGGCAAGGCCCATGAGCGCAACCGCGGGCTGCAGAACGACCCGCGCCGCACGGCCAACCGCTACCTCGAGCGTATCCACTACGGCAACCGCGCGCCGTTGCTCGACGACGTCGGGCACCGTCCCCGCTTCCTTGATACGGCGCAGGTTGACAGCCAGATCGCCAACGCCGGTTGGATGTTCGAAGTGGTGTTTGACTATGGCGAACATGACGGAACCGTCCCCAAACCGAACGACGCAGGGGCGTGGGCCTATCGGTTGGACTCCTTCTCTTCCTATCGCTCGGGCTTTGAGGTCCGCACCACGCGTCTGTGCCAGCGTGTGCTGATGTTCCACCACTTTCCGGGCGAGGCGGGGGTGGGACGCGACTGCCTGGTGCGCTCCACCGATTTCACCTACTCTGATGAGCTCGACCCTACCGACGCCCGCAACCCCGTCTACACCTTCTTGAAAGCGGTCACCCAGACCAACTACCGCCGCAATGGCAACGGGTATGACCGGTGCAGCCTGCCGCCCGTCGAGTTCGAGTACACCCAGCCCATCGTGCAGGAGACGGTGGAGGAGGTAGATCCAGGGAGTCTGGCCAATCTGCCGATCGGTCTGGATGGCAGCTCCTACCGCTGGACCGACCTGCATGGCGAAGGCATTCCCGGCATCCTCACCGAGCAGGCTGGCGCCTGGTTCTACAAGCGCAATCTCAGCCCGATCCCGGACAAGATGCCTGAGGGCCGGGAATTAGTGAAGGCGAAGTTTGCCCCGCTCGAAACCGTCGCCCTCAAGCCCAATGTCGCCCTGAGTGGTGGCGCGGAGTTCATGGACCTCGCCGGCGACGGCCAGCCCGACGTGGTCGTGATGGAGGGTCCCACACCTGGCCTCTACGAGCACGACGAGGCCGAAGGCTGGCAGCCCTTCCGCCCCTTCACCTCGCGCCTGAACCTCGACACGCGCGATCCGAACGTCAAGTTCGTCGACCTCGACGGTGACGGCCACGCCGATGTGCTGATCACCGAAGACGACGCTCTCGTCTGGCACGCCTCGCTCGCCGAAGAGGGTTTTGGTCCGGCGCAGCGCGTCGCGCAAGCGCTCGATGAAGAGAACGGCCCGCGCGTTGTCTTCGCCGACGGCACGCAATCCATATACTTGGCCGACCTCTCCGGCGATGGTCTGACCGACCTCGTCCGCATCCGCAACGGCGACGTTTGCTACTGGCCCAACCTGGGCTACGGCGGCTTCGGCGCCAAGGTCACGATGGACAACGCGTCCTGGTTCGACAACCCGGACCAGTTCGACCACAAACGCCTCCGCCTAGCCGACATCGACGGCAGCGGCACCACCGACATCATCTATCTGCACCGTGACGGCGTGCGCCTGTACTTCAACCAGTCAGGGAACAGCTGGAGCAAGCCCCAGCAGTTGAAGGTGTTCCCGCGCATCGACGACGTGGTGAGTATCGTGCCGATCGACCTGCTCGGCAACGGCACCGCCTGCCTGGTGTGGTCATCGCCCCTAGCCGGCGATGCACGGCGGCAGATGCGTTACGTAGACCTGATGGGCGGCACCAAGCCCCACTTGTTGGTCAAGACCGTCAACAACCTGGGCGCCGAGACCCGCGTCGACTACGCCCCGTCGACCAAGTTCTATCTGCTCGACAAACGCGACGGCAAACCCTGGATCACGCGCCTTCCTTTTCCGGTCCACGTGGTCGAAAAGGTCATGACCTACGACCACATCAGCCGCAACCGCTTCGTCACCCGCTACGCCTACCACCACGGCTACTTCGACGGCGAGGAGCGCGAGTTCCGCGGCTTCGGGATGGTCGAGCAGTGGGACACCGAGGAGTTCGCGGCGCTTACCGGCGGCAATGTCCCGGCAGACAACATCGCCCCAGAGTCGCACGTACCGCCGGTGCACACCAAAACCTGGTTCGACACGGGCGTCTACCTCGGGCGCGACCACATCTCCGACTACTTCGCCGGCCTGCTGAACGCCGCGGACAAAGGCGAGTACTTCCTTGAGCCCGGCCTCAACGCCGAAGCCCGAGCCTTGCTGCTGCCGGACATGATGCTCCCTAGCGGGCTCACCATCGAGGAGGAGCGAGAAGCCTGCCGCGCCCTCAAGGGCTCGATGCTGCTCCAGGAGGTCTATGCCGACGACGCCGGACAAGGCGCCACGCCGAAACAGGTCCAGCGCGCCCGCACGCCCTACACCGTCACCGAGCAGAACTTCACCATCCGCACCGTGCAGCCCCAAGGAGGCAACCGCCACGCCGTCTTCTTCACCCATGCGCACGAGGCGATCAGCTACCAGTACGAACGGAACCCCGCCGACCCACGCATTCAGCACGCGCTGACGCTGGAGGTCGATGCTTTTGGCAACGTGCTCAAGCAGGCAGCCATTGGCTATGGGCGGCGCAAGCAGATCCGTGTTGTCGACGACCAGGGCAACGCGCAGCAGGTGCCGAACCCAGGTCTGACCGGGCTCGATGCCACCGATCAAGCGAAGCAAACAACCCCGCTGCTCACCTATACCGAAAACCGTGTCACCAACGCCATCGAGACATCGGACACCTACCGCACCCCGCTGCCCTGCGAGGCCTTGACCTTCGAGCTGACGGGCTACACGCCCACCGGGCCGGCGGGCCGTTTCCAGGCCTCAGACCTGGTCGAGCCGGATCCCGCCGCTGCCGGCCGGCTGCGCCACAAGTTCACAGACCAGGTGCCCTACGAGGCCGCCGCCACAGGCAACCCCTGTCGCCGCCCCATCGAGTGGCTGCGGACGCTTTACCGGCGTGACAACCTGAACGGACTGTTGCCGCTCGGTGAGTTGCACCCACTTGCCCTGCCCGGTGAAAGCTACAAGCTCGCCTTCACGCCCGGATTGCTGACCCAGGTCTTCCAGCGTTTCCGTGCGGGTCAGCCCACCGAGCCCCTGCTGCCCGACCCGGCAGCCGTGCTCGGCGGACAGGCCGGGAACCGGGGTGGCTATCTGCGAAGCCAGACAATGAAAGCCGACGGGCGCTTCCCCGCGACCGATGCCGATGATCACTGGTGGATCCTGTCGGGGCAGTCGTTCTTCACCACCAACCCGATCGATGCTGCAGCCACTGAGCTGGCACAGGCGCGGCAGCATTTCTTCTTGCCGCGACGCTACCGCGACCCCTTCGGTCAGGACGCTTTCGTTGACTTGGACGCCAACGACCTGCTGATGACGGAAACACGTGACGCTCTCGGCAACCAGGTGACGGTGAACGTCAATGACTATCGCGTCCTGCAGCCGCGCCTCGTCAGTGACCCGAACCGCAACCGGACCGAGGTGGCCTTCGACACGCTCGGCATGGTGGTGGGCACCGCTGTGATGGGCAAGCCGCTGCCCGCGCCGGTGGAAGGTGACACCCTCACTGGCTTTGTCGCCGAGCTCACGCAAGCTCAACTCGACGCCTTCTTTGACGGGGCCGACCCGCACGCCACTGCTCCAGGCCTGCTGCGAGACGCCACGACGCGCATCGTCTATGACCTCGACCGCTTCCGCCGCACGCGGCGGGCCAGCCCCAACGACCCGACGAAGTGGCAGCCAGCCTGCGCGGCCACGCTTGCCCGCGAAACCCACATCGGTGCGCCGGTGCCACCACAAGGCCTGAGGATCCAGCTCAGCTTCAGCTACTCCGATGGCTTTGGCCGCGAGATCCAGAAGAAGATCCAGGCCGAACCCGGCCCGCTGGATGTCAATGACCCGCAAGCTCCGACCATCGACCCGCGCTGGGTGGGCAGCGGCTGGACCATCTTCAACAACAAGGGCAAGCTGGTCCGCCAGTACGAGCCCTTCTTCAGCAAACGCCAGCGGCCGGACGGCACCCTGTTCAGCGATCACCGCTTTGAATTCGGCGTAACCGTCGGCGTCAGCCCGGTGCTATTCTACGACCCGGCCGAGCGCGTCATCGCCACCCTGCACCCGAATCACACCTACGAGAAGGTGGTGTTCGATCCCTGGCAGCAGACCAGCTACGACGTCAACGACACCTGCGCGCCGCGCAATCAACAGACCGGCGACCCGCGCACCGACCCTGACATCGGCGGTTACGTCGCCGGATACTTCAAGGCGCTGCCGGCCAATCCGGCCCAGCCTTGGCAGACCTGGCACACGCAACGCGTCGGCGGCGCTATGGGAACTCACGAGCGCGACGCAGCCCAGAGAGCTGCCGCGCACGCCGACACGCCGACCACGGCGCATTTCGATGCCCTCGGTCGCCCGTTCCTGACCGTGGCGCGCAATCGTGTGGTCTGCGTCGGTCACGACCTCGACGGCACCGAAGACAGCTTCGCCACCCGCGCGGAGCTCGACATCGAAGGCAACCAGCGCGCCGTGCGCGACGAGCGCAAACTGCCCGTCAACCACCTGCCCACCGGCGCACTCGAGCAGCGCATCGTCATGGGCTACGCCTACGACATGCTCGGCAACCGCATCCACCAACTCAGCATGGAAGCGGGCGCCCGCTGGATGCTCAACGACGTGGCCGGCAAGCCCATCCACGCCTGGGACAGCCGCGGCCACAACTTCACCACCACCTACGATGCGCTGCGTCGCCCCGTCGAGCAAACCGTCCGCGGCACCGCTGCGGAGTCCGATCCGCATACGCTCAATCGCGACATCCTGGTCGACCAGATCGAGTACGGCGAAGACCAAGCCAACGCCGAAGCGCTCAACCTGCGCACCCGCACTTACCGGCACTTCGACTCCGCCGGCGTCGCCACCAATGCACGCCTCGACGCCAACGGCAATCCGGTCGAAGCCTTCGACTTCAAAGGTAACCTGCTGCACAGCATGCGCCGCCTGGTCAGCGACTACACCGCCATCCCCAACTGGCTGCTGAACCCACAACTCGACGCCGAGGCCTTCGAAGGCAGCACCCGCTACGACGCGCTCAACCGTCCCATCCAGTCCATCGCCCCCCACAGCAGCCTGCCCCGTGCCACGCGCAACGTCATCCAGCCAGTATTCAACGAGGCCAACCTGCTGAACCGGGTGGACGTGTGGCTGGAACGCACCGACGAACCTGTTGGCCTGTTGGACCGGAACAACGAGGCTCCGGCATCGGTCGGTGTCGCCAACATTGACTACGACGCCAAGGGCCAGCGCCAGCGCATCGACTACAAGAACGGCGCCAGCACCTTCTACGACTACGACCCACTAACGTTCCGGCTGATCCAGCTTTACACCCGTCGCGGCGCAGCCTTCACCGAAGACTGCGACAACCCGACGCCACCCCCGCCTACCATCGCCGCCCCGGACCAGCCCAATGAAGGCAAGCCCTGCGGCCTGCAGAACCTGCACTATGTCTACGACCCCGCCGGCAACATCACCCACATCCGGGACGACACGCAGCAGACCATCTTCTTCAACAACCGGCGCGTCGAGCCGAGCAACGACTACACCTACGACGCCCTCTACCGGCTCATCCAGGCCAGCGGCCGCGAGCACCTGGGTCAGCTGGCCAACGGCGACCGGAATCCGCCGACCGCGCCCGATGCCTTCAACGCCTTCCACACCCGACTCGACCACCCTCGCAACGGCAACGCCATGGGCACCTACATCGAGCGCTATGTGTACGACCCCGTCGGCAACTTCCAGCAACTGCAGCACCGCGGCAGCGACCCGGTGCATGCCGGCTGGACGCGTGCGTACGACTACGCCGAAGCCAGCCTGCTCGAAGACGGCAGCGGCGGCACACCGGTCAAGACCAGCAACCGCCTCACCCGCACGACTCTGAACCCGAACGGCAGCAACCCGCTGGTGGAGCCCTACCAGCACGATGCCCACGGCAATATCGCCCGCATGCCGCACCTGGGTGGCGGGCTGCCCGCGCCGAATTTGTATTGGGACTATAAAGACCAGTTGCGCCGGGCCGACCTGGGTGGTGGAGGTGCCGTCTCATACGTCTATGACGCCGCAGGTCAACGCATCCGCAAGGTGTGGGAGAAGGCGTCGGGCCTCACCGAGGAACGCATCTACCTCGGCGGCTTCGAGGTCTTCCGCAAGCATGGTGGCCTCATCGGCGCGAACACCGCCACGCTGGAGCGCGAGACGCTGCTCGTGATGGACGACAAGCAGCGAGTCGCCCTGGTGGAGACGCGCACGCTGGATACGGCGGGGGACGATAAGGCGCCCCGGCAACTGATCCGCTATCAATTTGGCAACCACCTCGGCTCGGCCAGCCTAGAGCTTGATGAACATGCGCAGATCATCTCCTACGAGGAGTATGTGCCCTACGGCAGTTCCACCTATCAGGCGGTGCGCAGTCAGATCTCGTCCAAGCGGTACCGCCTTGCGGGTAAAGAACGAGAAGCAGAGACCGGTCTCTATTACTACGGCGCGCGATATTATGCTACTTGGATCGGAAGATGGATCAGTTGTGACCCGGCTTCAATCACTGATGGCCTCAATTCCTATAGTTTCGTTGATGGCAACCCGGTGGGAAACGTTGATCCCACCGGTTCGTTCAAGGTCAACTGGTGGAAGGTCGGTAAAGGTGCGCTGATAGCTGGAGTAATCATTGTTGGGACCGTGGCAATAATCGCAACGGCCGGTGCCGCCGCCCCTGGCCTGGCCGGAGGAGCTGCCTTGGCTTTCGGCGCATCTGCCACAACGGCAGGGGCGGTTGCGACGACGACTGCTGGATTGGTGGAAGCAGGTCAACTAACCTTAGTCGTTGCGGGCGCATTGGAATTATCAAAATCGACCGCAGAAGTGGCAACCGGACAGGAGTTCTCCGGTGGAGAACTAGATGACGACGTAAGGTCAGAGAGACTCGGTGCAGACCTTGTTGGCTGGGCAGCGCTTGGGTTCGCGAAATCTTTTGATCGACTACTTTCCGGCGGAAGGTCTCCAGAGCTAAGTCCTAGCCCAAAAACAGCTCCTGTTGAGGCTAAACTGTCCCCAGCAAAGACGACACCGTCGCCACCCCCGTCACCGAATGAGGTGGCGAGTGGACCGCGCACGCTGACAACTCCACCAGAAGTCGCACCAGCAACTCCGCGGCCGCTACGGGAAGCTGGACCAGCAAACCGCGGGGTCGGTCCGGTTGCCACGGCGCGCCCACCATCAGGAGATCCGCTGGGCACGCCTGGATCCGCGGACCCGGGAGCCGGATCGACTACAACAAGTCGGAGGCTCTACAGGATTGGCGAAGGCGTCCGTCGCTCAGTTGCCGCCCGTGAGTCTAGTCATACTGACATCCTGGCCAAGGTTGCTGGACAGCCTGATCCAGTCAGGGTTCCACTTTCGGATCTATTGTCGCCGAAAGCCTCTATTCCGAGGGACCCACGATTCCTTAACATCCTCCGCGGCGTGATGACTCGTGATCCAACTGTTCCTCCAATTGAGGTTTCTCCCGTATCACCTGGTGGTGGACAGGGCCTCACACCCCTGAACAACGTCCGGTTAACTCGCTGGCGAGCCGATTGACGCGGAGGTACTTTAGCGAGCACAAGCCATGCTGTGATCGGTCGGTCCACACCGCTGCAGCAGGAGGTCATCGCGCTGGTCCGTGACGCGACCCTGGACCAGCTGGGCATGGCCGGGTTTCTGTGGACCCGGGACGGCTCTGTTGCGTTCCTCGTGACCGCGCCTGAGCGGTGAGACTGCCGCCATGAGATCCCGCCGTCCTTGCCCTGCTCCCGTCCCACGATCGGCCTTCGCCGGCTTCCGCTTCCCCACCCGACGTGATCGTCGTAGCTGTTCGCTGCGCTACCCGGCGATCAAGAAGCCCACCAAGAAGCCAAACAAGAGTCACCTACGGCCGCCAAGGTCGCCTGCCCGGCTCAGCCCGCCGTCCACGCCCGCCAATCTCAATCGACAGCCAGTCCAGCGTGCCCGCCGGGTTAAATCACAAGCTTAGACGCTGTACCGGCTGGCACCCCAAGCATCCTCCGTTTTCTCGTATGTACCGGATGGCAGCCACCACGGCGCCCTACTCTCAACCCAAATTCTTCTGAGGACAGCAGTGCGCCGGGGCGCGGCCTCATGCCGGGCGGTGCTGGGCAGCTGTCAGTGGCGGCGGTCAGGGCCCCAGCACAGGTGCCGTCGCCGCGGGGCCGTCCTGGTGGCCGAGCGCCCCCAGGCGCTGTGACCCGGGTGAGGTCGGGCCGCCCAGCGGGGGGTCGCCGGCGCGAGGATGTCCGGACGCCGGCCACGCTGGTCGTTGCCCTGTCCGCGCCCCGGTCCCGCCGTGGGACGTCCGTCCAGCCCGTCGAGCGGACGTCCAACGTCCGGTGTCCGGTGTCCGGACGGACAGGCCTGCGCTGTCCGCGCACTGCCGCCGCGCGGTCCGCGTCGCGCTGGACCTGGAGTGGCTGGGGTGGGGGGCCGCCGGCTGGGCGCAGTGGATCGAGGTACCCCCGGTGTCCGCGGGCGGGTGGTCGCCTGCATCGGGCCTGACGAGGAGGCGATGGTGCGGCGGTTGGCCGTGCCCGGCTGCCACGAGGTCGACCGTCGCCCGGGGCCGACGCTTGGCCGGCGTCCCGGCTGCGGCGCCGCCTGGCCGCCGGGCCGACACGGGCTAGTTCCGGGGCCAGGGTGCCGGCCGGGTGGGGGAGCCCGGGACGCAGCAGGTGCTCACCGGTCCCCCGCAGGGCGTCTGGGCGGTCGCCGGCGTGGTGCCCGACCATGGGCGTGGACCCAGCGGTGGTGACCACGCTGGGTGGTCGTTCGGCGAGGGTGGTCCCATGTCGTCCGGTTCCGGAGGGCCCACCCGGTTCGGTGGGGAGCAGCCTGCGGCCGCAGCGCGGCCGCAGTGTGTGGGGAGCGCTGCCCGCTAGGTGCTGACAGGGCCTTGACCAGCGAGAACAGTGGTGGGCGCGACAGGGTTTGAACCTGTGACCCCTTCCGTGTCAGA
>Ga0114129_10002622_pt1 | contig 25026 bp, 29 predicted proteins | sample RhiMetdeltSRZDD1_FD_80071 | JGI IMG/M metagenome (GOLD analysis project Ga0114129, IMG submission 80071) | Populus rhizosphere microbial communities from Tennessee, USA - Rhizosphere MetaG P. deltoides SRZDD1 (version 2) (version 2) | ecosystem: Host-associated > Plants > Roots > Rhizosphere >...
AAATCGTCCAAAGCATAGATTGCCCTCCCATTTGTTTTTAGTGCACGCAGGTAGCCAATAATCGACTGTAGGCGCGGAGTCCACAGAGGCTGTGAACGAATTGGTTGGGATAGGCGACACTCCGCTCCTCACTGAGGAGGGGGTGGACGCGACATCAAGAAAAATCGTGCGAAGCCACCTTGTTGGAGCGGACGGGGTGGTCGCTCACAAGCCACGTTGCGGGAATGCATTCCGAAAACTTCCGTTGTGAGCGACCACCCCGTCCGCGCTGCGCCTGATTCACGGCGACTGCCTCAACCGAAAAACCAGAAAGCCGGTGCACATGGTTGCGATTCTCGGGGTGATTGTAAAGGGTAGCTGAGTAGTTGTTCAGTTTCTGTGACTAAACCGTCCGAATTCGAACTGCCACGGAATTGCCGGAAACCCGCGAATCTTGCCTAACCTGGGCACGGGCGGGCAACGCCATTCCGAACATCAATATAACTGCGCAAAGAAAACGCATCTTCCCTCCTCAGAACCCTTCTTTCTGACCTCGTGTCTCCACGTTGTCAATGTCTGAGAAGAAGAAGAATTTTAAAATTGGACAATTCCTGCACCTCAAATTCGAAATCCGAAATCGGAAATTGGACAGGGAACCTCGTCCGATTTGCAATTTCGGATTTCGAATTTGAGGTGCAGGAATTGTCCAATTTTGAAATTTCCGAACGGGGTGGCTGCAAACCACCCCACAGTTTCGGCGGTGTGTCACTGCGCGCGGCGCAGAGCGGGAGCTTCGGCGGAGAGAACCTTGTCCTTCGGAGTACTTAGATATCCTCGGATTCTGTCTTTGTCGACGTAGTTGACCACAAGCTCGTACCTCAAACGATCTCTGCCGACCAGGAACGTGATGGGTTCGTTTGCAGTGCGATCCTTCTTTGTAATGCTGCTGTCATCGGCATTGATAACGACATCAAACCTCTGACGCTTAACATCCGTTCTCCGGAGTTGCACCATCACATCTGCGACGCGGGAAAACTCCTTCACTTTATTGATGTCGAACTCGATGTAGTCACGCTCCCCGCGACGTCTCAATTCCGACAGCTCGGTAGAATTGCGTGCAATAAGTGTCCCCAGGTCCTTCTTGCTATTAGCAAGGTCTTCGCGGGTTGCGTCAAGATCAGACCGCACTCCGTGAACTTCTCCAGAAACACCAGCAATTCTCGTGCTGGCATCTTGCTGGACCTCGGTCAGTTTGTTGCTTGCCTCTTCTCGGAATTGTTGAACGGACTTGGAGTCCGCTTTGGCAGCGAGCTCGCGGCGGAACCGTTGCGCTGCCTGCTCGTTCTCCTGTTTCAACTGGGCTGCAAGGGCGTGTGACTGTTCCAGTTCCTGGGTTGTGATTCCCAACCGATTCGTGACGACTTCGAGATCCGATGCGAGTTGCGTTAATTTCGCACTATCCTGCTTGTGCATCGATTCAAGTTCACGCTCCATCGACGCGACGCGATCTTCCATTTTTCCCCGTATCGACATCAGCCCATAACCTTGTAAACCAATCAGCGCAAGGCAACCACCCGCAATAACCATAGTCTTTGACGTAAGCCAATCCATACTAACCTCCGGTGCTCTCTCCTAACGGCACGGTAAAACGCAAAGCAGTTACCATTTTGCTCGGGTTCGGAATCCTTAGATGTCAATAGCTTGTAACCTGCCCTGGAGCGGCGGCCGCAAACATTTGACCAATTCGTGGAAGATTTCCTATTTACGCCGAGGCAGGCAACCACAACGATCTGCCAGTGAGTTCGCGGTGATTGAGGCCGGCCGCCCGATCCATCAGAGCCAGGTGTTCCGGAAGCGTGACACGAAACCGCCACTCATCGTCACGTCCGCCGACGGCCCGCCATGCCTGCGACCATTCGTCCCACCACGACGAAATCCGGCGCGCAATTGGCTCGACGACTAGAACAGGGGCTCCGGCTCGGGAGATCTTTATAAAGTGTTCACGAAAGTGTTCGCGAGAATCGGAATCCAGTTCATTGATAACGAAAGCCGCAATAACGGCGGTGTGGGCAGGAGGACGAAGCGTTTTGATTTCCGCATTTCTCGTGAGCCCGTGAATCCCAAGCTGGTGGTAAGTCCACTTGCACTCCTGGAGAGCCCACGGGTTTCGGTCCACTCCGATGACTTTGGGCTCCGATTGGAGTTCTAGGGCCCATGCTGCACCGGCCACACCTGTTCCACAACCCAAATCCAGAATGTCATTGTCTTTGGGAACCCGCGCATGGAGCGCACGAACAATTTCTGTTATGAGGAGAAAATGGAGCGGTCCGAAGTACATTGCAAAGGCCGCCCGCTTTCCGGCGCCGCTAAAAGCCGACGCGAAATCAACCCGATCCCGGCGCTCGACGTACAACGAGGACAGCGCCTGGACGGCCCGCCGCACCTCCGAAAAATTCAAATCTGAGAGATAACGGTGTTCGAGCTCATCAAGCCATCGAACAAAAGACTTGTCTGGCACTGCGGGATGGAGGATTTTAGCAATGCAAAACGCACAAAAGGCACAGGGCCACTAAGCGCCGTACATTCTTGTGCGTTTCCTTGCTACGGCATCTTTTACCAACGGTCGCGTCGACCGCCGGCAGCACCGCCACGATGCCCGCGTTCCTCACGGGGCGCCATCGGCCGCGCTTCTGCAACGGTCATGTTACGGCCGCCGTATTCCGCCCCATTAAATTTCTGAATGGCATCCGCCGCTTCTTGATCCGATGACATCTCCACAAAACCGAAACCTTTACTCCGGCCTGTGTCACGATCGGTGATGATTTTGGCGGATTGAACATTACCAGCCTGAGCGAATATTTCTTGCAAAGACTCATCCGTCGTACTGAACGGAAGATTGCCAACGTAGAGCTTCTTACCCATGTACCTCCCTGCAGACGCGGAGGACATGAGCACCATGCTCCAGCACACTACCGCGACTAGGAATCCCAAACTTATATCACCGCAAGTGGAGTTTTTACAATTGACTTATCGCGTTTCATCACATTGCACCAAGCCACGCCTCCCGAATCATTTTTGCAGCCGCAGGTGCGTTGGGAATTTCCTCGATTCGATATTCGTAGAGGTCCGGCAAGCCGAGAACGATGCTCAGCTCAACCGTGCGGCGAAAGCGCCGAACCGTTACGGGAACGCGATCCCCTTGCTTGTAACGATTCAATGTCGAGAACCAATTCTCATGCGAAACGGTGGTGGACCCAATAGAGACGAGCACATCACCTTGCTGCAAGCCAGCTCGCTCGGCGGGCGAGTCCGTCGGCAACGCACCAAGACGGAGCGTTTGGCGATCATCACGGTCAATGACAATTCCGGCCGTGTACGGCTGCGATGCCGGAGCCTTAATTAATCGCAAACCGACGGCACCCAGTGCGTCATCATAAGGAAGCGTGTCGACTCCGCGAACATACTTCGCGAACCAGTCATTAATATCCCGGCCTGCTACTTCAGAGACGATCCGCGCAAAGTCTTCGATGGCATATCCACGGCCCTTCAGGTAGTACGATTCATTCGCACTCTTGACATAAAACTCATCGTAGGCGCGACGCATCACGTCGTCCAGGGATCGCCGGCCGCCACTCCAGCCGCGGATCAAGAGATCCAAATTTAACGCTATGAGCTCGCCCTTCAGGTAGTAGCTCAACGATGTATTCGGCAAGTTCGTCCTCTGCCGGTGCAACGCAGAATCTATAAACGGAGCCGCCATGGAAGATGCCTCGGCGCTCATAAGTTTGCTGGCCGGAGACGTCTCGATGGTTGCGATCGTATCCGCGACGTTGCGCAAAAAAGCGGCCGAATCATCGAAACCCGCCCGGTGATACATCAGAACGCCGTAATACTGCGTGAATCCTTCTGCAATCCACAGGGCACGCGTCGCAGCAGGTCTCGTCCAATCCCACGGCCCGAATTCGGCGGGCCTAAGGCGTTTTACGTTCCATGCATGAAAGAATTCGTGCGCAGCCGTCCTCAAGGCAGCTTGATAGCTGCTCCGGTCGGCGAGAACGCCTGGTTCGACGATTTGCGTTGAAACGAGATGCTCCATGCCGTCGCTGGATCGATCGTCCGCGGCAAAATGAAACAGGAACGTATAACTGTCGAACTCGGGTTGCCCCCACATCGAGACTTCGGCATTGACGATCTTTTCCAAGTCGCGAACGAAAGCTTGCCGCCGGCCACCTTCGTCGCCACGCGAATGAATAACGACGTGATAGGTCTTACCGCCGACTTTGAAGTCGTCTAACGTCCAATCGGCTCCAATCTCGGTTGGATTATCGATCAGGAGTTCGTAATTAGGGTACTTCCAATCCTTCTGGCCCGGCCGGTCCGTACGACCGTTTACGATTCGCCAATTTCCGGGAGGCTGCACATGCAGTTCGACGGGATCCGGTTTATGCCCGACAACGTACATAAAGAGCTCGCCGCCCGTGTAGCTCCCGTGACCGACATCCAGTTGTGCGAACGTTCCGGAAAGGTCATTGCCGAACACTTTGTACGATGCAGTGATGTCGCGGTTCCCTTGACGCTGGATACGCCAGGTTTGGTCATCAACCTTCGTCCACGCGAGTGGTCTATTCTGCGCGTTAGCTGTGAACTCCTGAATGTTAGCTGCAAAATCGGCCACGGAATACCGGCCAGGCTGCCATTTTGGCATTTGTAAATCGATATAACTCGAGGTATCCGATGGCGGCAACGCAACAGCAATTGTGACCTCAAACAAGTGTGACGCCGGATGTGACATTTCCAATTGGTAATGGATCCGATACGGCTGCGGTGCCTGTAGTGGAGCAAGGAGAGTCAGCGCCAGAACGAGTGCAAATCGAATCACGATTCCCATCCTTTCCGGGACCTGGAATGCTTGGCGAGGGAACGTTTTCTTTTGTTTTCCAACCGCTCTTTCTTGACAGCACCCGATACGACAGTTTTAATTCGAGGCCGTTCCGGCGTAAGTGCGCGACGGAGCAGCTCCGAAAATCTCTCCAGCACATCCGCGCGATTCAGCTCTTGGCTGCGAGTCCGCTGCGACACGATTTGAAGTACCCCATCTTTATTTATTCTCGTGGAAAGTCTCCCGATGATTTTCTTCTTTTGCTCATCAGAGAGTGCCTCCGAATCGGTGACGTGAAACGATAGAGTAACTTTGCTGCTCACCTTGTTGACGTTCTGTCCACCTGGTCCGCCACTTCGAGAAGCCGTAAAACTGATTTCGTTTTCCGGAATCGTCAATCCATCCATGATTGAAATCATCGTAACCACACTCTGCGCTTCGCTAGGACGAGAGTCGTTTAACAACCCGGTACAAGAATTCGCAACCTTCGTAGAATTGCTTCACTCCGAGCCGCTCATCCCTCCCGTGTGCTCTAGTATCGTCAACGTCTTCAAAGAAGCCGGATATACCGTAGGTCGGAATTCCCGCCTTCCGCAGAAACAAACCATCGGTCGCTCCCGTCGACATCATAGGAATCACGTGGACGCCGGACCACATTTCAGTTGTAACGTGCTCGATGACGTCCATGATCTCGGGTTTCAGTGGAGATGGTTCGCTGCTGATTGCGTCGCCGATAGCCGTTACAGAGATCTTGGTATCGTCCAAAATTCGCACTAGTGTTGCCCTCACTTCTGCAGGAGATTCACCTGGAACTATGCGGCAATTAACTATTGCGCGGGCGGTTTGCGGCAGTGCATTTTCGGCATGCCCGGCTTCTAAACGAGTCGCGACGCACGTCGTGCGTAGCATCGCATTGTCGAATGGAGATTTTGAAAGGCGTGACAAGGCTCCTCGATCCGGCGAATCCTTGGCAACGGCTTTCATGTCCGAGGCCGTTTGCCCTGTATTCACCGCAGCCATCCGTCGGTAGTACTCCTTTGTCACCTCATTCAATCGCGCGGGAAACTCAAATTTTGAAAGGCGGGTCAATCCCTCAGCGAGGCGGTAAATGGCATTATCTTTTACGGGCCGCGAGCTATGCCCTCCTGAATTCCGAACTTGCAGCCGAAAGCTTTGATAGATTTTTTCGCTCGGCTGTACCGAATTCAGCAAATATTTGCCGTCTTTCATCTGGCTTTCGCCACCTTCGTTCAAGGCATATTCGGCATCTATCAAGTCACGGCGATTTCCAATCAGCCACTGAATACCATTGTGATCGCCGCCTTCCTCATCTGCCGTCAGCGCAATCACCAGGTCGCGGTCCGGCACGTAGTTCTCCTGCCGAAGCCGGATAAAAGTTGCGATCCAGACTGCTGCCATCGCCTTATCGTCGGTGGTGCCGCGCCCCCAGAAGAATCCATCTTTCTCGAGAAACTTGAAGGGATCAACGGACCAGTCTTCTTTTAAAGCTTCGACTACATCGAGATGAGCAAGCAGCAATAGCGGCTTCCGCTTTCCCGAGCCATGATAACGGGCGACGAGATTGCCTTTGCGTGGCGACGGTTCCAGCACCTGCACATCGGCATCGCTAAAGCCCGCGGCCTTCAATCGAACAGCCATAGCCAGAGCAGCCATGGTCGTATCGCCCGCCGAGTCGGATGTATTGATTTCTACAAGCTCCTTGTAAATGTCGCGCGCGAGCTGATAGGTGCTCTCATCGCTAGCGGACGCCAATGGCAATAGAATGAGAACCGTTACGAAGGCGCAAAACAAAGGCAGGCCGGATTGCGCTTTATCGAAAATCCACATCGTCGCTCAACTCATCCTTGTCCGTTGCGGGGTCGTAAGGAAAATGTGCCGCAAGCTGGTCACCGATTTCTTCAATGCCCTTGATCAGGCCACCTGTAAAATCCCCATCCCTAAACTTGACGGATACAACCTCCGAAATTCGATTCCAAAACTCCTGCCCAACGTGCTCGTGAATGCCGCGATCACCGAGTACAACAAACTTTCGACGTGAAGGGACGATGAAGAAAAGCACTCCGTTGCGTTCTTTTGTCCGCGCCACACCCAGACGCGCGAACGCTTTATCGGCCGCTTTTTCGACACTTCCCCAGAAGAAGGAGGCCACTGAAACGCAGATTTCACCGGAGGTGCGCAGTTCGGCCTTTTGAATCGCCTCTTTGACCTTCTCGCGATCAACGATGCGGAATAATTGTTTGCGTGTCATTACCATGAACCGCTCGCTCCGCCGCCGCCTGATCGACCTCCACCGCCACTGAAGCCTCCGCCGCCGCCCCAGCCGCCTCCTCCACCCCAATCACCGCCGCCCCACCCGTTGCGACGCCTGCCCCCGCCTCCCAAGATACTTGCCAGCAAATAGAGGGCGAGACTTGGATGTGTAGCCAACACAGATAATACGATGAGCCCGATGATCGCGAAGACGATCATCTGACCAAGCGTCATCGGCTGGTCCTCACGCCCGCCGCCGCGCTGGGGTGGTGGCAAGCCTCCACCTCCAATGACCGTCATTACCGCATCCATACCTGCAGTAACGGCGCCATCGCGGTCGCCCGATTGAATGCGTGGCACGATGACATCGTTGATAACACGCCCGGCGATGGCGTCAGGAACGGTCCCTTCAAGTCCGTACCCGACTTCGAAGCGTAGCTTCCGGTCCGCCGACATAATGAAGAGAACTAAACCGTCGTCGATGCCTTTTCTTCCGACTGCCCATTGCTTGAAGGCCCGTACAGCCCAATCCTCTATCGGCGCGTCGCCTGTAGTCTGCCCGATATAGACAATCAGTTGATGACCAGTGGAACGTTCGTAGTCCTGCAAACGCGCGTTTAGCGAACTGCTTGCACCCGGTGACATGAATTGGGCGGTGTCGGTTACCCACTGACTCGGGGCCGGAGGGATGGGCGTTTCGGCTGCGTTCAGAGTTGCAGCCGAAACGAACAGGAGAGCGACAAGTACAACGCGAGGAACAGCCAAAGTTAGAACTTCACCTCGGGAGCCTTTTCAGCACCACCTTGCGCTTTGAAGTACGGTTTTTCCTGGAACCGGGATCCAAAGAAACCTGCAATCAGTACTGTCGGAAACGAGCTGCGTTTCGTGTTGAAGTTTTGCGCCGATTCGTTGAATCGCATGCGTTCGACGCTGATGCGATTCTCGGTACCCTCGAGCTGAACTTGAAGGTCTCGAAAGTTTTGCGTTGCCTTCAATTCCGGATACTTCTCGGCGACTACCATCAGGCGAGATAACGCCGACGACAGTCCATCCTGAGCCTGCTGGAATCGCTGGAATGCTTGAGGGTCGCGTGCAATGTTTTCTATCGCACCCGATGTGACCTGCCCCACTTTCGCTCTCGCCTCTGTTACAGCCGTCAACGTTGATTGTTCGAAATTTGCAGCTCCCTTGACGGTATTGACAAGATTGGGAACAAGGTCCGCGCGCCGTTGATACTGGTTTTCAACCTGAGCCCACTGCGATTGTGACGCCTGGTCAAGTTGTACGAGTGAGTTGTATGTACCGGCGATCGACGCGCCGAACACGAGTACGATAAGAACGATTGCACCGATAACGCCGATAGCGATTTTTGCACCAGTTCCCATTCGAATCTCCTCTCAAATTCAAACAAAGCCGACTACTACGTCTTCGTAGGCATATCGCTCACTGAATACGCCTGCAAAAATGAATACGTCCATGGCCACGTCGTATTGCTCCCGACTAATGGTTGTATCCGTCCTCCACGTTCCGAGTTGTTGATATCGGGCGATCGAAGCCCTGATCGCCTCGACAGAAGCTCCGGGGAAAAATGGAGCTTCAACCTGGGCAATTTCCTTTGCCGGCGATTCGATCACAAACCGAACGGCGCGGCGATATGCACGCATGAAGGCGTGCGCTTTATCGGTTTGCAAGAATTCACGCATCGCCATGAGGCTGCTGAAGGCCACCGGTGGAATCACATCACCGACTGCGGCTAGAACGACGCCCGCGCCATCCTTTTCCAGTTGCTGTGGCCCCGGCCCCTGTAGATGAACGAAGTCGCCTTCGCCCATGCGAAATGCGTTCTGCATTTCATCCGGTCCGCCGGCATTGACGAATTGGATTTTCTTTGCGTCGACGCTCTTGCGATGCAGGCCGTACTTCAGCATCGCGAGCGGCTGCTGCGCGTGGTCTGCCAATAGACGGGAGCCTTCTAGGTGGCCCCATTCGAAATTCTTTCGGATTGGCCGGCCGGTTATGAAGAATCCGTCTCGTTGGTTAATCTGCGCGAAGTGAACGGGGATGTCGCGGATTCCCTTTGAGAGTGGATCCCAGCTTGTGGAAACGGCGGCTTGCATGATGTCGACTTCGCCGTTCCGAAACATTTCATACTGGTTTCGTTGCGGCGGTTTCTGAAAGTAAATCGCATCCAAGCCTTCGTCTTTTAAGAACCCTCCGGCGATTGCGGCAATCAGTGGGCTATAGAACACAGAATGGCGATAGACCATGATGCGCAGTTGTTCCTTCGACATGCGCATATCTTATCAGGCATGGTACCGCTTGACGATGTGATGCTGCCTATCCTGCTTTTGCTTCGAGCTTTCGAATTGCGTGCTTCAGTTCGTGCATTTCACGCCGCAATTCGTGGAGCTTCTTGTGATCGTGTGCCGCGATCACTTTTTCGCGCTCCGTTTTGAGTTCGTGAATCCTGTTCTTCATGTCTGATTTCGTGTGAACAACAGTTTCTGACAAATGAGAATGGGGCCTCTCGATTCCGAGAACGCGCGCGATCTCGTCCATCAGCTGATCTTTCTGCTTGCCGTGCACAGCCTCGATTTGCGGATACTTCAGCGCTTCTTCCCGCAACTTGAGTACGGTCATCTTCTCCAGGTCTTTCCAATCCATACGAAAACCTCCGGAGCAAATCGTTTGTTGTTTGGCGGAATGTTTACCACAAAACGGATGAGCGTACCAAGATCCAACAAAAAGTCTTGCGAGGCCTATTTGAACTTGAGGCTGTCAATGATGTCTTCGAACGCGCGGCTGTACTGGTTGAATTCGTTTTGGGGGGCAACACCAACAAAGTAGTAAACCATATCGTCGGGCCCAATGGTCGTGACGATCCAATCGGTCTCACGACCACCGCTGGGTGAATGATTCGATGCGGGTCGACGGCGGTTGGGGTCTTCCATTTTTATTGTCCGAACGATTACTCGCCGGGGCAGCGCCTTTCCGCGGAGCAGGCATGCTCCCCAAGACCATCTTCACCGTGTGGAAATCGGGCGAATCGCTTCGCGCGTTTGGGGCCTGGCCTCCGAGCCGCTCGATTTCATGTTGAACGTTGGTGATGCGGTTTTCCGGGTTCGGGTGGTCGCTTAAAAACTGAACTGCCCGGTCTTTGCTCTCAGCCTGAATCTTCTCGAAGAATTCCACCATCGCTTTCGGGTCATATCCGCTGTCGTGAAGAATCTGGGTACCCAATACATCAGCCTGCGTTTCTGCATCGCGCGAGTACTTCAAAAAAAGCGAATTGAGACCAAGACTCACACCGAGCTGCCCTAGTACGGACCCTATGGAGTTATTCCCCAAGGCGCCGCCTAATACAGCCAGCGGGGCCTGGGCCAGGTATGCCTTTGATACTTGGTTCGTACCATGGCGCATCACCACATGTCCGATTTCGTGAGCCATAACGCCTGCTATCTGGGCCTCGTTGTCGGCCGCCTCGATGGCTCCCCGATTCACGTAGATAAATCCGCCCGGCAGAGCGAAGGCGTTAATTGCGGTATCGTTTACGATTTTGAATTGATACGGATATTTTTCCCCGGGTGCATGGGCAGCCAGCTGTCGCCCAAGAGAATTTATGTAGTTAATTGCTTGCCGGTCGTTTAGAAGTTGAAGTTCGCGATCCGCTTGCTTTGAAGCCTCCTGTCCCATTTCGATATCTTGCTGAGGGGAGAAGAGATTTATTCCGGGTTTTAACTTCGTCCTGCTGTCCGCTGCGTATGCGCCGCAGGCAAGAGCCAAAATTAGTCCTAAAATCGTCGGAGTTTTGAAGTTTCTTAAGAACATACTTCTGTGCGACCTCCAGGCAATAGACGGTACGTTTGCACAAATGTGTCAGAGCCGCTTGGTATGCAGACTCTTGTCGAGTTACTTCGAGATATAAAACTTCTCTGCAATCGTGAGGCCGTGCGCTGGTCCAACGGACTAAGAACCTGGACGGCGACATATAGCGACCTGTATGGAAAAGTGGGAGCGGTCACCCGATATTTCGATCAACTCGGTTTGAAAAAGGGTGATCGAGTTTTGATCTCCGGTGAGAATCGACTGGAATGGATCGCAGTCTTCTGGGCGTGCATCGCTCGAGGTATTGAAGCAGTTCCCGTGGATTATCGATTTTCGCCTGCCCTCGTCGACCGAATTCGAAACGAATGCCATCCCAAACTTGTTATCGATAACGCAGCGCTAGATGCGATTGCTGCGCTACGGGAAGAGTTGCAGTTCGCACCCGGTGACGTCACAAGCGATGATGTCGTGGAGATTGTTTACACATCAGGCACGACGGGGGAGCCGAAAGGTATCGTGCATCGGCATAGAAACATTTGCGCCAATCTGGAACCGTTTCGAAGAGAAATCGCGAAGTATCTGACGTGGGCACGCCCATTCCAGCCTATTCGCATTCTTGACCTTTTGCCTTTGAGTCACATGTTCGGCCAATCGCAAGGATTGTTCATCCCGCTTTTCTTGCAAGGTTCTGCAGTGTTCACCAGCGAAACGCACCCTGCAAAGATCATCCGGTTCGTGCGTGAAAACCGAATTTCAGTGATCGTGTGTGTCCCACGAATTCTCGAGAACTTGAGAAACGAGGTCAAACGATTTTCCCAAGAAGCTGCTGCCGACCAACGAGCGCGCAGTGTGATGGGACGGTTGTGGGCTTACCGAAAGATTCACACGCACTTCGGGTGGAAGTTCTGGGCGTTTGTTGTAGGAGGCGCGAAAGTCGATCCGGACCTTGAGGAGTTCTGGAAACATCTCGGCTTTGCGGTCATTCAAGGTTATGGGCTGACGGAAGCCAGTCCCGTTATTGCTGTGAATCATCCATTCGATACACGAACTGGCTCGCTTGGTAAGGTTGTTGCCGGTCAGGATGTAACGCTTGCACAAGACGGCGAGATCCTCGTACGAGGTGAAAGTGTCACGACGACGGACGGAAAATGGCTACATACCGGCGATTACGGCGAGATAGACGCGGAGGGCCGTCTCTACTACCGCGGTCGAAAGAAGGACATGATCGTAACGGCCGAAGGACTAAATGTTCATCCTGAAGATGTCGAGACGGTACTCAACTCGTTGCACGGAATTCGCGATAGTGCCGTGGTCGCCCGCGGAACCAACGGTGAGGAAGTACATGCAGTGTTGCTTCTGAATAATGGGGACGTTGATGTTGCATCGTTGATTCGGCTCGCAAACGAGCGGCTCGAGCCGTATCAGCGCATACGGAGTTGGTCTGTGTGGCCGGACGACGACTTTCCGCGAACCACATCCACCCTGAAGATCAAACGAGGTGATGTCGCCAAGTTAATTCATGCGCAAAAATCCAGCGGGCCTGATTCTACAAAGAGACCTGACCTAAGTGCGATGTCATCCCTGGAACGCGTCGAGCTTTTGTCGGAGCTCGAAAACAAATATCAGGTCGAACTTGACGAGGACTCTTTTTCGAAACTCTCATCGACGGTTGAACTCGATGAATGGGTGCGCCGCCAAGAGATCTCCGCCGCACGCATTGATCGGGAAAAGCCGGCTTCGGATTGGGCCCGGTCTTTTCCGATTGTCTGGTTTCGCCGAGCATTCCAGTGCCTCGTCGCCTTGCCTCTTTATAGACGGTATTTGCCGTTGACCGTCGAAGGCCTTGAAAATCTGAAAGGCATCGAGCCGCCGGTAATCTTTGCTCCGAACCACGTCAGTCACCTTGACGTGCCGACGATCTATGCTGCACTCCCATCCACATGGCGACCGCTACTTACACCAGCAATGATGAAGGATCACTTCAAGGCCTATTTCGAGCCGTCAGGCCGGTCAGTAAAGGAAATCGGCGTTGCGGGCATCTCTTATTTTCTGGCTTGTCTCCTGTACAACGCCTATCCACTGCCGCATCAGATGTCGGGTACGCGCCGCGCGCTCGAATATACAGGTGAGCTCATCAGTCGAGGTTATTGCCCCGTTGTTTTTCCGGAAGGTTTAAGAAGTCCAGATGGGAGGCTTCATCCATTAAATCCCGGTGTTGCGATGATGTCTATCCGCCTTCGCGCCCCTATCGTCCCGATTCGCACCACCGGGCTATACGAAGTTTATTCCGTGCATGACTCATGGCCGCGGCGCGGGTCGATTCATGTGCACATCGGTGCGCCTCTCCTGTTTAGCGCAGCGACGACCTATGAAGAAGCGACGGGTCAGCTTGAAGCCGCTATCAAAAGTCTCTAATGACGCTACTGATTGAGGTATCCGATCGCATCTATTACGATGTCGCTGACGGCTTCATGGTTGGCGGATCAGAACGCGGTGCTTTGCATCTGGAGATAAGGCGTGACTAAAAACATTCTGATCGTTTGTTTCGGCACGGTATTGGCCGGCATTTCGGGATGTAACCGGCAAGCTGCCGAAACTCAGTTTGTGCCCGGCCTCGGCGAGATCATGACACTCACGCAAATGCGACATGTGAAGCTGTGGTTCGCCGGCCAAAACGCGAACTGGCCATTGGCGAGTTATGAGCTGGATGAGCTCAACGAAGGATTGGAGGATGCTGCGAAATTTCACCCGACTCACAAAGACGCGGACCTGCCCATCCCTCAGCTTATCGATAAAATCATGAAGGCGCCGCTGGATCAGCTCGCGGAGGCCGTCAAAGCACAGGACCAGGATCGCTTCACGAAGGCGTTCGACGCGCTCACGGATGCGTGCAACTCCTGTCACCAGGCGGCGAAGTTCGGCTTCAATGTTGTCACTCGCCCGACCGGGAATCCTTACACAAATCAAGTCTTTCAACCGGCGCACTGATTAAACGAGGAAAAGCCATGCGTACCCCCATCAAAGTAGGTTTAGTAACGGCAGCAATTTGCGTTTGCATTACATCCGGCGAAACGTTCGCGCAGCCGCAACACCCAGTGCCCTATCCGCGCATTGACAATGCGATTGGGTATAAGGTCGATCCGAATTGGCCAATGGAAAAGCCGGTCGGAGGTGAGTGGGCGGCAATGTCCAGTGTGGCCGTAGCTCCGGATGGAAACGTTTGGACCTTCAATCGCGGCAAGATCCCGGTTCAGGTGTACACGCCACAAGGCAAGCTCGTAAAGTTCTGGGGTGAAGGAATGTTTAAAAACCCTCACACGATCCGTTTCGATCATGATGGGAACCTGTGGGTGATCGATACGCAATCTCAAACCGTGAGAAAGTTCAGCACCGACGGAAAGGTCTTGATGACGATCGGAACACCGGACCAGGCCGGAGAAGATCAAACGCACATGAACCAGCCGAACGACGTCGCTTTCGCGGCAAATGGCGATATTTACGTGTCGGATGGTTATGGAAACGATCGCGTTGTTGTATTCGATAAGAACGGCAAGTTTCTCCGCGCCTGGGGAAAACTTGGTGCGAGACCTGGAGAGTTCAGCCAGCCGCACTCGATCGCGCTGGATTCACGCGGCCGCGTCTACGTCGCCGACCGGAATAACTCACGAATCCAGATTTTCGATTCCACGGGGAAATTCGTAGCCGAATGGAAGAACATTATTACGCCCTGGTATCTCGTCATCACCAAGAACGATGATATCTACGTTTGTGGGAGTTCGCCTATGTTGTGGTCAGAAGTTCCCAGCACGCAGGCGATGTTAGCAACTCCTCCGAAGGATCAGATTTTGATGAAGCTCGATACGGAAGGTCACATCAAGCTTCTGTCTGTATTTCCTAAAAGCGAGAACGGAAAAGAAAAGCCGGGCGACTTAAATTGGGTCCACAGCATGGACGTGGCTGCGGACGGCACGATTTACCTTGGCGATGTTCAGGGTAAGCGTGCCCAGAAGTTTGTAACTATCGGAGCGCACGAAAGAACGAATTGAGTGTATCCATCCGATGTCACGAGCGGACCAGCTGAATTCCGAGACATCCACCTGTATACTTACCCTTCACTAAAAGAAGGAGCTAGAGCATGACTGATCGTTCACGTTTTGTAATCGTTCTTTGTGTCGTAATGGTGTTGGTGACTGCACCGTTCATCATGGGGCAAGGGGCAACGAACGCTGCTTTAAAAAATCCAGCGGCCCTGAAAGAGATGGCCCCCGCCACATACAATGTGGACTTTGATACGAGTGTCGGCATGGTCGTTGTTGAGGTGCGACGGGAGTGGGCTCCGAATGGAGCCGATCGTTTTTATAACCTCGTCAAGAACGGGTACTTCGATGACGTACGCTTCTTCCGCGTTGTTCCAAACTTCATGGTTCAGTTTGGCATCAGTGGCGATCCAGCCCTAAACAGCGTCTGGCGCGAAGCCAGAATCCCCCGTGACCCAGTCAAGCAGAGCAACACACGCGGCTTCCTCACGTTTGCCATGCAGGGCGGCCCCTCCGGACCTGATACCCGTACGACTCAGGTATTCATCAACTTCGGGGACAACTCCCCACTTGACGCTCAGGGCTTCGCACCGTTCGGCCGCGTAACCAAGGGAATGGATGTCGTGGACAAGATCTACTCTGGCTACGGTGAAGGTGCGCCTTCTGGTAAAGGACCGGATCAGAGCCGCGTTCAGTCGCAAGGCAACGCTTATCTCAGTAAAGATTTTCCGAAATTGGACTACATCAAGAAAGCAACGATCGAAAAATAGAACTCGTGGAACCCCAAATCAAGAGTTGGAGCCAAGCGCTTACCCAGGGACGTCTGTCGCCGGAACAAATGGAGGTACTCCAGAGAATGGTGAAAGACGGCGAGGCCGACACCATCGAGGCTGCGGCGGCCCGATTGGACTGGCAAGATACGGTTATCAACCCTGACGAGCATATGTACGGCTTCTAACACATCCCCGTAGGAGATCACCTTATAGACATTCGGATGCTCCCGGCCTAGACTGTTTCACGCTCAGGAGGTACCGCATGGGCACTCTTTTCTTGACGAACGTCCCACACAACTGTAGCGACACGGAACTCAAGGAATGGGTTGAATACTCCGGAATCGAAGTAAAAAGGGTCCGTCTCGTTCGTGATCTCGTAGCGGGTGTATCCCCGAGTTTCGCGTACGTGGAGATTCAAGAAAAAACGACTGTCGCGGAGGCCGTCTCGAAACTCGACGGCCACAAAATCCGCGAGCGGGTCATTGTAGTCAGAGAGGCACGAAAAAGCGGCAGGGCCGCTTAATCCACCTAGCCGGTCGAACCTGTTGTCCCCGTCCACGCAGGTGGATCACTTGCCGGAAAAGAATCTTCGGATGCCGCGTCGACCGGTTCCATGGAATGCGGCCATTTTCGCTCTTCAGTTGCCGTCGCAATTTCGCCGGCTTCCATCAGCTGCTTGAACTTTCTGAGAGCCTCTTCGATTTGACTGGTCGGCTTTTCACCAAACAATGTGGAAAGCGCCGCCCCCAACTTGCCTGCGGGCGGATTGTATTGCAACGCGACGCGGACAATGGTGCCCCGGCCAGCAGGCGCCTGTTCAAAGCGAACGTAGCCGGCATTATCGATGTCCGCACCTTCGAATGAACGCCAGCCGATCATCTCACCGGGGCGATCGATTGTAATCTCCGCATCCCACTCGAGGTTCACGCCGCCCGGAACTCGGAGCGTCCAATGTGAACGGCTGTCGTCGAGTGCCTGCACGGCAAGAACATTGTCAAACAGTGCCGGCAAGTTCGATAGATTCCTCCAATACGTATATAGAGACTCCGGTGTGCATTTGACCGTGACCGCTTTTTTCATTTTTATGCCGTAACCATACGGCAATGTATTGATCTGCTTTCCACGAATGATCCGCGACACACCGTAAAACCCAGCCGCGACCCCAGCCCCAACTATCAGCATCCGAGTTCTGGTATTCATGTGTTCTCCCTAAGCCGCATGCTTGTCGATTTCACTCATCTTGGGCTCGGCAGCGATACCCATACGATGGACATACACCAAGCTGCCGCCGAGCCATCCTGAAACAGCCATCAATCCAATTGCCACAATGGACAACAATACCCCGAACATCTCGCCGGTAGGTGAAGCGTTGTACCGAATCCCCAGATTGAAAAGGAACAAGGCAACGATGACAAGATTCAGAACCATGTGCGTGGTCGCGATTTTTTTTGTCCTTCGGTTCGTTATCGAAAGGTAATCGATAAAACCGGGCACAGCCGCCAACAGGGCACCGATAATTCCGCCAGCAATCGAATAAAATGCGGTCTCCTTCCAGAACGTATTGTGTGAACCCGCGTGATAAGCGATGTCACACGCGAATGAAAAGATCCACAATGCAATTGGAAAAACGATGAGCATTGGATGAATTGGATGATGCCGAATACTTGCAGGACTCGTCATAACAACCCCCTTAAAACCTGCCCAACATCATCATGATGAGTAGAATCACTAGAATCAGACCTATTGTGCCCGAAGGGTAATACCCCCAACCACGGCTGTAGCCCCATGCAGGCACACTGCCCACTAACAACAGAATGAGCAATACCAGGAGAATAATCATGAAACAAAGACCTCCTATGCAGCACGCTGCAGAATGCGGATGCGATCGTATGCATCCTTAATGTCCATGAACTGCCGCTTCAGGACATATTGAACATCCAATGGTAAATCCGCCTTCATGGCGTCCTCGTAACGGCTGACCGCGGCTTCCTCTTCACGCTCGCATTGCGAAATAATTGAGGATTCGTTTTCTGTGCCGCCCATCTTTACAGTCGTCGTGCTGTCGAACGGTTCCGCGGGGGTCGGTGGCGCCATCTCACCGGTACTGAGCCGATGAAGTTCCGCTCGTAATTCAGACACGAACTGCGCACGCTGCTGTGAAAAAATGTTAAACAGACGACGAAATTCGCTGTTCTGGATGTTCTCCGCAGCATTCCGAAAGCTGTCCCGTCCCTTTTCACACTTGGTGATTAAGTCCTTGAGTATGGAAACCACTTCACCGTGCTTCATAACCTGCCTCAATGGATAAAGCGCAATTGATCTACCACTTCAAGCGTTCAGCTATGCCACCTCGCTGTCATGGAGTTGCGCGGCAGGGATTTCAGAAAACACGGTGAGCCGGGGAAAGAATTCCCGAACGGAAATCTAGCGTTCGGCAAAAATCGTGCAGCAGGAAGTTGCAACTTAGAGGTCTACCGTGGATAAACGCACAGTCCTGGTGGTCGAAGACAACTCATCCGATCAAACATTGCTCCTCCGCGTGCTTTTGAGCGCAGGAATTCAAAATCCGATTGTGACGGTGAAAGATGGACTCGAGGCTGTTCAGTATCTGTTTGGATTCGGGCGGTATGAGTTCCGGAACGTTGCGGAACTACCCGCCATCGTCCTGATCGACCTGAACCTGCCGAAGTTGGACGGACTCGAAGTTTTACGGCGCATGCGCGCAGATTACCGGACGAAGCTCGTACCCGTGGCGATATTTACGTCGTCGCTAGATGAGCAAGATCTCATCAATGGCTACAGTCTTGGCGCGAATAGTTATGTACGAAAACCCACGGACTTTGGACAATTTTCCGACGTCGTAACTCAGCTTGTGAACTATTGGATCAAACTGAATGAACCGCCTCCGCCAGGGGAAAAGATCTGGGCACACCACTTCGATCGAATGGCGTGATTCAGGCCGCCGTCATCTCGTCAGGGTAGGCTGTTGCGACGGACGCGACGACGGATCCCGCCAGTATCCATTTCATTTGATGCTTCATGGTTTCATGACTACTTTCGTGCATTCGTCTTCTTTACTTCGAAACAGACGATACGCAATCGGTGCTTCATCGAGAGGATATCTGTGACTGATCACGAATGATGGGTCGATATCCCCTCGCCGGATCTTTTCAAGGAGAGAGCGAAGGTAGCGGTGAACATGCGTTTGCCCCATTTTTAATGTGAGTCCTTTTGCAAAAGCCGCCCCGATTGGGAATTTGTCAATTATTCCGCCGTAGACTCCCGGGACCGACACAGTACCGCCTTTGCGGCAAGCTTGAATCGCTTCGCGCAAAGGCTGCGGCCGATCGGTTTCCAACTTCAACGCCTGTTTGGCACGGTCATACATGTGGACGACAGTTGCCCCGTGCGATTCCATACCCACAGCGTCGATACAAGCATCCGGCCCCATACCTCCCGTCAGTTCCCTGAGAGCTTCCAACACGTCTACTTGAGTGAAATCGATTGTTTCTGCGCCGCATTCCTGGGCCTTTGACAAGCGCGCGCCGACCCGGTCGATTGCGACGACGCGCTCCGCGCCCAGCATCAAGGCACTCTTGATGGCAAATAATCCAACTGGTCCGCAGCCCCACACGGCAACAGTGTCACCAGGCTGAATATCGCAGTTTTCCGCCGCCATGTAGCCCGTAGGAAAAATATCGGATAAGAACAATACCTGCTCGTCCCGGAGGTCTTCATAGATTTTGATGGGACCGACATCCGCAAATGGAACACGCACATATTCCGCTTGGCCACCCGCATAGCCGCCGTACATATGCGAATAGCCAAACAAGCCGGCGCCCGACTGACCGTAGGCGGTATCCGCCAGCCAGGCGTTCGGATTGGTGTTGTCGCAGAGAGACGGCAGGTCCCGCTCGCAAAAGAAGCATCGACCGCACGCAATGGCAAATGGGACCACGACGCGGTCACCATTCCTGAGGTTCTTTACGTCCCGTCCAACTTCCACGACTTGCCCCATGAACTCGTGGCCGAGCACATCTCCGGCTTTCATTGTCGGAATCATGCCGTTGTAAAGATGTAAATCAGATCCGCATATTGCCGTGAGTGTGACTTCCACAATCGCGTCACGTGGATTCGCGAGTTGCGGATCTGGAACACGAATTACCTTAACGCTGTTTTTTCCCTTCCAAACAACTGCACGCATACTTACACCTTCGTCCGACCAATTTTCCCCCACAGATTGGAAAATTTTCTTTACGCAACTTCTCAACGTATGGGGATACGAAGTCATTGCTGCAATGGGTTTACCAAAACTTGTGGCGTCTGTTGTGCAGTGTTGGTGTAGGAGGCAGTATGTCTATGACTGTTGAGCGCCGGTTTCCAGCAGGGGCCGAGCCGTGTATTGACGGCGTTCACTTCCGAGTGTGGGCGCCAGCGCGTCAACGGGTGGATGTTGCAATTGACACCGAGATCGTACCGCTCAAGAAGGAAGCCGACGGCTACTTTTCCGGCGTCGCCGAAGGTGCACAGCCGGGCATGCGGTATGGTTTTCTCATTAACGGTCGAGAGCGTATTTTTCCTGATCCAGCATCGCGCTTTCAACCGGAAGGTCCGCACGGGCTTTCTCAAATCGTTGACCCCCAATCCTATGATTGGAAGGATCAGGGCTGGAAGGGTGTCCGCATCAACGAACAAGTCATCTATGAAATGCACATCGGAACTTTTACACCGGCAGGAACATGGAATGCTGCACAGGATCTGCTGCCTGAATTGGAGCGGACCGGAATCACGCTTCTCGAAATCATGCCGGTCGCAGAGTTTCCTGGGCGGTTTGGGTGGGGTTATGACGGTGTCGCAATGTTCGCACCGACGCACCTCTATGGCACACCCGACGACTTTCGCGCATTCGTTGACCGCGCGCACGCCCTTCGCATCGGCGTTATTCTCGATGTCGTTTATAACCACCTTGGGCCCGACGGAAATTACTTAAGGGAGTACTCCCCAACCTATTTCACTCAGCGTTACAAGAACGAATGGGGCGATGCGATCAATTTCGATGGTCCCGGCAGCGAAGCCGTTCGTGAGTTTTTCGTTTCAAATGCATGCTATTGGATCGAGGAGTTTCATCTGGATGGATTGCGCTTTGATGCAACGCAACAGATTTTTGATAGTTCACCTGAACATATCCTCGCGGAAATATGCCGCGACGCACGCAGGGCTGCGGGGCAGCGTTCACTCGTATTTGTCGCGGAGAACGAACCACAAGACACACGAATTGTGCGGACAGGCGAATCCGGTTACGGCCTCGACGGAATGTGGAACGATGACTTTCATCATTCAGTCAAAGTTGCACTCACTGGACGCAACGAAGCCTATTACTCGGACTATTCTGGCAGACCGCAGGAATTAATTTCCGCTGTCAAGTGGGGCTTTCTCTATCAGGGGCAGCATTACTGCTGGCAGGGAAAGGGGCGAGGCACTTATGCACTCGATTTGCCTTCAGCTTCTTTTGTCAATTACATTCAAAATCATGACCAAATTGCCAATTCCGCATATGGCTGGCGGCCTCAAGAGCTCTCCGATATTGGAACGTACAAGGCCATGACTGCCCTGCTGCTCTTGAGCCCCGGAACTCCAATGCTCTTTCAGGGCCAGGAATACGGCGCTTCGACACCCTTCCTGTATTTTGCCGATCACAAAGACGACATCGCCCAGAGCGTACGCAAGGGTCGTGAAAAATTTCTGAACCAGTTTCGCAGCCTCGCCCATTCGCGGCGCGAACGGCCAATTATTTTTCCGGATGACCCAGCGAGCTTCGAACGATCGAAGCTGAACCCGGATGAGCGTAAAGAAAAAGTTCACATGGTCGCGTTGCATAGGGACCTTTTAAGTTTGCGGCGCACCGACCCGGTCTTTCGAGCACAGAGAGCAGATTGGATCCATGCAGCAGTATTGGGGTCGGCAGCCTTCCTGTTACGTTTCGTTAGTGCCCATCACGGTGATCGTTTGCTCATCGTCAATTTAGGGCGCGATCTCCACATTCGACCTTCACCGGAGCCTTTACTCGCTCCGCCGAAGAGCGGCCAGTGGGAGTTACTGTGGTCCAGCGAATCTCCCCTGTACCGGGGTTCGGGACAAGGTCCGTTTGTCGTGGATGGAACGTGGAAGGTTCCAGGACGCAGCGCTTTGGTGATGCATGAAAGAAGAGATGGCAATTGAAGATGTGATTCAGAACCGGATGCCATGGTCCCGAACACTCGAGGGCAATGTTCCTGATCCAGTTGCCCTGCTTACGCGGGAGTGGCTCGTAACGAACGGACTCGGCGGATATGCCTCGGCGTCCGTGTCGGGCGCATGTACGCGGCGGTATCACGGGCTGTTGATTGCAGCCCTGCCCGCTCCGCTTGGCCGTATGGTGATGCTCAGCCATTTCGGTGAGGAGATCGCATTAGCTGACGAGTCCGTCGTTGATTTCAGCGGTGAAGAAGCTACCGAGGAGCATCTTGACTTACACTCTGCCAATTTCCTTACGGAGTTTCGACTGGAAGCGGGTTTACCCGTATGGCGCTATGACATCCGGGGGTGCATTATCGAAAAACGGCTCTGGATGCCCCACCTTCAAAATACCGTTTATATTTCGTATCGCTACCTCTGTGATAACGGCGTGCTTCGTTTGCGGCTCCGGCCTTCAATGCACTTTCGCGAGCACGAAGCTCCCGTGTCCGTCCCCATCGAGAAACCGTATAAAGTTCAGGCATGTGGGGATCAGTTTGAAATCTTCGGAGATTCACCGCCACCAACCCTCCGTTTTCGTCTCGACGGCCCAAACACAGGTTTCGTACTTCAGGGCGGAAGATTCAAAACAATCTTTTATCGGATTGAGCAGAGTCGTGGTTACGAGGCCCGCGGGCAACTCTGGAGTCCAGGCTACCTGCGGACAGTGCTCCGGCCCGGAGAGACCTTTACAGTCATCGCCTCAACAGAACTATGGGAAAAGATTCTCGCACTGGAGCCGAAAGAAGCCCTGGACCGAGAGCTCGTTCGAAGACGAAAGCTCGTTGAAGTTTCCTTGCCTGAAGTAAAGACCGGTTGGCCTGCGGAACTGATCCTCGCCGCAGACCAATTCATCATCACACCGAGTACACGTGTCGGAGACGCAGCCCGAGCACAGGCGGCTGGCGATGATGTTCGAACCGTGATCGCGGGCTACCACTGGTTCACCGACTGGGGGCGCGACACGATGATCAGTCTGGAAGGGCTGACCCTGATTACGGGCCGTCAGATCGAAGCGGGATACATCCTGCGCACATTTGCCCACTACATTAAGGATGGCTTGATCCCAAACATGTTTCCGGAAGGAGAGAATCAAGGGCTGTACCACACGGCTGATGCCACTCTGTGGTACTTCCATGCCATTTCAAAATATATCGCAGCAACTAACGATCGGGACACGCTCGTCCAGCTGCTTCCAAAGTTGATCGATATTGTCGACCATCACGTTCGCGGAACTCGCTTCGGCATCGCGCTCGATCCTAACGACGGTCTGTTGCGGCAAGGACAACAAGGCTATCAACTCACCTGGATGGACGCGAAGGTAGGCGATTGGGTCGTGACACCACGCCGTGGGAAAGCCGTGGAGATCAATGCGCTCTGGTATAACGCTCTCCGGTTGATAGAGCAGTGGGTCCGGGAAGAATTCGGCGAACCTGAGGCCACGAAGTACAGCGATCTGGCGGAACGAGCGTACGAATCATTCAATAAACGTTTTTGGTACCAGGATGGTGGTTATCTGTTCGATTTGATCGACGGCGAAACCGGCGACGATACGTCGCTGCGACCGAATCAAATTTTCTCGCTCTCTTTGCCACATCCCGTCCTGGACCCGACTCGCTGGAAGCCGGTTCTCGACGTTGTACAACAGCATCTATTGACGCCCTGTGGCCTGCGCAGCCTGGCCCCAGGCCAACCGAACTACAAGTCGCAATACTATGGTGATCTGCGATCGCGCGACGCCGCCTACCATCAGGGAACGGTTTGGGCGTGGCTTATCGGACCATTTATTGACGCATGGTTGCGTGTTTACCCGGACGACTTTGAGCATGCCCGCAGGTTCCTGGATGGCTTTGCTGGACACCTCGGAGAGGCCTGTATCGGGTCCATTAGCGAAATCTTCGATGCCGATAGGCCTTACTTGCCACGAGGCTGTGTGGCGCAAGCCTGGAGTGTTGCAGAAGTGCTCCGAGGGTGGAAAAAGACAGAGACAAAAGCGGCCGAAACTTCAGCCGCGTAGCGTCGGTCGATTCTTCCCCGCCGCCACGCAACTGTTAAAGGTGGATGTTAAGCGGCTACAGTCGTCAAAATCTTCCTTTGGTCCTCCATCTCCAGGCCGAGCTCCTCAAGGCGGTATTCCGGAAGATTTTTGCGCGCTTCGTCAAAAATGGAGTCTTCCTCCGTTTCCATATGTTGGAGACATTGCTGGATCAATTGATCCATCTTCGGCTCGAACGTCTTTTCAGACCCGTTCATGTTGCCTAACTCTTGAAGCAGCTTTTCGACAGCGCGATGCTCTCCTTCAGCAGCCGAGACCAGCTCCATAGCGCGAGTTGAACTTGTACCGGCGAGTGCAGGATAGAAGACCTCCAGCTCCATTTGGGAGTGGATCAGAATCTCACGTCGAATCTCGTTGAATAGTTCCTTTTTTCCATGGTTTCGAACGCTTGGTTTTTTGTATTTGTTGAATAACCCTCTAAGTACTTCATGATCATTTCTTAGGAACACTGTGACCTTCATCCTACCTCCTTCCGCAAAAAGAGCGTTTTTACTGCACGATACCTGCCAACCTCACTCAGCCATTGATCACTTCGCCGCCATTTGGGTGCAAAACCTGGCCTGTCATGTAGGCCGCATCATCGCTCGGTCATCTCCCATGTCGCCAGAGATCAAGATACAGCGCCGACCCTCGGCTTCGACCAACCGTTTCGTTTCGCGCGCGTCCTCGTGTTCTTCGAGATAGACAATCGCGACGTCGGCTCCTTCCTTCGCGAATGCAACTGCGACAGCCCGGCCAATGCCGCTATCACCGCCGGTGATAAGCGCGACCTTGCGTTCGAGCTTGTTTGCCGCTCGATATTCGCGCCCTTTCGATTCCGGTTTCGGTTTCATCGGTCGTTCGTGACCGGGCTGCGATTGTCGTTGCCGAGGAAATTGCTTTGCCTTCCTGGCCTTCATCAGGCGGTCCGTCTCCGTTGATCGTCGGGTAGAT
>Ga0114129_10002623_pt1 | contig 25022 bp, 14 predicted proteins | sample RhiMetdeltSRZDD1_FD_80071 | JGI IMG/M metagenome (GOLD analysis project Ga0114129, IMG submission 80071) | Populus rhizosphere microbial communities from Tennessee, USA - Rhizosphere MetaG P. deltoides SRZDD1 (version 2) (version 2) | ecosystem: Host-associated > Plants > Roots > Rhizosphere >...
GAGGCGGGCGAGGCCCTGTTCGAGCTGACGAACAGGCTGCTTAACCGGGATCAGTGACCGGCTGGCCGCGAAGCGGTGGTAGTGCACATCCTCAACTAATATGTTGCTTGACAGCCCTTTAACGGGTCGCTATAATCCTTCTATTACGCGGGTGTAGTTCAGTGGTAGAACGCATGCTTCCCAAGCATGATATCGTGGGTTCGAGTCCCATCACCCGCTCAAGATGTCGAGGAGAGACTCCCTCGACGTTTTTGTTTATTTTTTTGTAAGGTGACTGTTATGTGTCCGCCTGACGGTCAAAATTAGAATTGGGGTCGGAGGCCTGCCCAATGATGCCAACTGAAAGCAAAGGTACAATTCTTTATGTGGAAGATAATGTGGATAATCGCACACTGGTACGCCGCGTATTACTTTCGGAAGACTATACTTTAATTGAAGCCGTCAACGCTGTCGACGCGCTGCGGGTCCTGGAAAACACCAAGCCCGATTTGATCCTGATGGATATCAACATGCCAGATATGGACGGCTATACTTTAACCTCCAAGATCAAGACCATCCCTGGCTTTGAGCGCATACCAATCCTGGCACTAACTGCAAACGTGATGCGTGGCGATAAAGAAAAGACGCTTGAAGCGGGCTGCGACGGCTACATTCAAAAGCCACTCGATATCGACCAGCTGATCCGCGAAGTCGAGCGATTCCTCGCAAGGAGTGCATAATGTCAGATAATGTTCTGGATACACAACCGATCAAGAAACCAAGCATTCCCAAGGATGCCACCGTCCTGGTGGTTGAAGATAATGTCGCTAACTTCGTATTGATCGCGCGTATGTTGGGATATTTGGGCATCCACTGTGAGTGGAAAACATCTGGATATGAGGTAGTGGAGTATGCGGATACGCTCCAACGACTGGATTTGATCCTGATGGATATTCGTCTTCCGTACGAAGACGGGTATGGCGCCTTGAAAAAAATCCGCGCCTCCGAAAGGTTGAAGAATATTCCGATCATTGCCGTCACGGCCGAAGCCAGCATCGACCAAATGAACAAGGCCAAGTCATCGGGGTTCGATGGATTCCTTGGCAAGCCACTGGACCCCGACAGGTTCCCGGATCAGATTCGCCGCATCCTGGCGGGCGAACCAGTTTGGGAATTCAGTTAACCCGTTCCCACCCCAATAAATAATGTCAGCCATTCCCTCGAACAGTTTGCCTTTTTTTGTTACGGTATTTTTTACGGCGAGTGGAAATCGTCTGCAAATCACCCAGTTTTCCGATCCACACGGAAGAGACGCGCAGCTGACGATTCCACGCGGCATTGAACTGCCGCTGGATGAGATGGAAGCCTTTCTCAAGAACGGACCCTTAGTGGTCAATCTGAAGGATGACTTAACCATTCCAGAATCCTTGTTGGAATATCCCAAACAACTGGGATGTGAAACGGCCGCGTATGTCCCAATCTTGCAAGAAGGTCGACTGCGCGGTCTTATTCTTATTGGTGCTCGAGCCGATCAAACCCTGAATGAAGATGTGCTGGATGCATTCACGCGCACCATACGCCTGACAGCCACCTCCTTAATGCGTACGGGCTCCCCCACCGAACCCTTGAACGATCGCCGCGCATTGGAGACCCGGGCGCTAAATACACTGATGGCGGCAGCTGCTTCGGTCAAAGATATGCGGTCCTTTTTCGTCATCATTCATGACCAGGTCCGTGCCGTGGTAGGCGACCACGGATTTTTGATTGCATTGTATGATGCCAAAACAAATTCCATTGGCATTCCTTATCTTTTTGAAGACGGCCGATTTTCGTCGATTGACACGTTTCCATTGGGTGAAGGTCTCACCTCCATTATTATTCGTACCAATGAGCCGCTCTTGCTGGTGGAAGATACCATGCGACGGGCAACCGCTATGGGTGCCAAGATTGCCGGAAAGCCGGCACAATCCTGGATGGGTGTACCATTGATGGCACAAGGGGAAGCCATTGGCGCGATCATCGTCCAGGATCTTGAAAAAGAACATGCCTTTGACGAGGATGATTTGCAGTTTGTCCGAGCCGTAGCCGGCCAGGTTTCGAGCACCATTTACAACATCCGTGTGCTGGAAGACAGCCGCCGCATCGCTCTCCAATTTGAAACCGCGGCCGAGATCGCGCGTGACATCACCAGTTCCCTGGATCTGGATGAATTGCTCAAGAAGGCCACTGATCTGATACGGTCACGTTTCGAGTTTGACCACGCCGCTGTCTTTCTCAAGGATGTATCCGGTGAGTTTGCCGTCATACGAGAGGCAACGGGCGAAGCCGGCGCACAAATGAAACGCTCGGGGCACAAGCTTGGCGTAGGTTCGAAATCCATTGTGGGATTTGTAGCCGGCAATGGTGAGGTGTTGGTTGTGAATGACACCGCCAGGGATGCCACCTATTATGCCAACCCGCTTTTGCAAGACACCCGGTCCGAAGCAGCGATCCCACTAAAAATCGGCGACCGGATCGTAGGTGTTTTGGATGTACAAAGCAAAAAAGCCTATGGTTTTGCAGGAGACAATCTGCTCATCCTGCAGAACCTTGCCGATCAATTGGCAATCGCAGTGGTCAACTCGGAATTGTTCGCGGAGACACAGGAACATCTGGCACAACATCGGCTACTGCATCACATCACCACTACAGCCGCCTCCGGTACCACTCTGGACGAAGCCCTGCAATCGGCAGTCAATGGTCTGCAAGTGACCCTCGGAGGCGACCGTGTCGCTATTTTGCTAGCCGATCGGGAAAAGCGAGTCCTACAGGTTCGGGCAGTTGTTGGCTTTGCAGAAGACGTGTTCGATCTGCGTATCAACGTGGGCAGCGGAATAACCGGCTGGGCTGCCGCACATCGCCGAAGTTTGCGGGTCAATAGTGTGCAGGAAGATCCCCGTTACATCGCTGGAAGCCCGAACACCAGGTCAGAGATGGCTGTACCGTTGATCTATCGTAGCGAACTGTTGGGTGTCTTAAATGTAGAGAGTGAGCAGCTCTCGGCATATACAGAAACGGATGAAGAGCTACTTGGCACACTCGGTGGAAGCCTTGCCGCTATCATCGCAAATGCCAGGCTGCTGGAACAGATTCGCGCCCAGGCGGAACGTGAGCGCGTTCTATTCGAAATCACGGATAAGATCAGGCGCACCACTGACATGCAGACCATCCTCACCACCACGGTCAGTGAGCTAACCAGAGCCGTTGGGGCGAATCGGGCACATATCCGAGTCGGCATCGACTCATCTGCTGAGAAGAATATACCCTCATGAACGATTCGTTTTCCCTGGATAAATATATGCAACGACTGGGAGGCTGGTATATCATCCTCATCGTCGTCATCGCCCAACTGTCATCTATTTTTGGCGCCCTTCTGGGTAGTTTCTCCATACAAAGCAATGGAGACTTCGACCCTGAAACGATGGCCAGAATTTCACGTTACGTTCCGTTTTTAATTATTATCGCAAACTTGATCCTGTTGGCCGTGGCCTGGTATCTTACCCAAAATGCACGCAAACGGTTGACCGACTGGACCAGAAACCAATTGAGGGCTAACCCCAGGGAGGAACTAGCGGCCTGGCAAGAAATCACGGCCTTCACCACGCGGTACGGCACCAGTGCTGTGCTTATTGCCTATATCGTAAGCGTTCTCCCCACGGCAGGCTACTATTTTCGAGCTGGCGTGACAACCTTTGATCAGTTTATTTACACGTTGCTCGGCGGACTGGTCTCGGTGCTCACCACTATTATTATCGCATTATTAGTGATAGAACGCCTTTTGACTCCGGCCCGGCTTGCGCTCGTCCCGCCTGGCTTTGATGCTCAACTGCAAGGTCTCTCTGGCGCACGACTCACGTACAGGTTCATCATCTTAATTCTGGGCTTGCTGGCGATTGGCTTGCTCTTATTGGGCCCGGTGGGGTTTCATCATATGAATATGAATCTGCCAACGGAAAACCAGCCGGTTCGTCAGGCATTCCAGTTTGAAGCGATCATTATCAGCCTCATCGCAATGAGCATGGGCGCGGTCCTTGCCTACTTTATCTCGCGCACAGTATCTGTTCCTCTAAAGGACTTAATCGAGTCATTCAAAGCCGTTGAATCTGGAGATCTCTCCCAGCGCGCTGCCATAACCGCTACGGATGAAATCGCGGAAGTGACCATGCACTTCAATCGCATGGTGGCCAGCTTAGAAGAACTTCAAGGGACGCTGGAGAAGCAAGTCCAGGAGCGTACGCGCCTCCTCAAAGCAACCAATGATATTGCCAAGGTCTCGTCCTCCATCCTGGATCCGGATGAGTTGCTTTCCCGCGTGATTAATCTTTTTACAGATCAATTCAATTATTACTATGCTTCTATCTATCTTTTGGATCCTGGCGAAAAATGGGCAGAATTGAGAGAGGCTACCGGGGAAGCCGGCAAGGTATTAAAGCAGAACCGTCATCGGCTGGAGCTGGCAGGCAAAAGCATGGTGGCAACCTGTATACGGGAACGAATGCCGCGCATCGCTCAAAATACATCCGAAGAAAAGCAGCGCGTTGAGAATCCCCTTCTCCCTTATACACGTTCTGAGATTGCCCTGCCGCTCATTGCAGGTGATCGTGTGTTGGGAGCACTAAATGTTCAATCTACCAAGGCCTCCGACTTTGCGGCTCAAGTGATCGAGACGATGCAGAATATGGGCGGCCAGGTAGCGATTGCTCTTGAAAATGCCCACCTGTTTCAGGAAGCGCAGCAGAGAATCAAGGAAATGCGCGCCATTCAACGACAATATCTGCTCGAAGGCTGGGGCTCACTCTCCGTAAATAGGGATGAGCTTGAGTACAGCGTTGGTGAAAGCAACGAAGCCAACTCCCAAAAAATTGTTGCGCCGATCCACTTACGCGATCAGATCATAGGTCAGATCGCCCTGGAAGGAACAAGTGACTGGTCACCTGACCAGAAGAATCTAATTGATGCGGTTGCCGCACAGGCTGCCGTTGCACTCGAAAACGCCCGGCTGGTTAATGAAAGCCGCCAAATCGCTGTACGGGAGAGAATGCTCGCAGAGATAAGCTCGAAAATCTGGTCATCGAGCACGATTGAAGCCGTCCTTCAAACTGCCATTCGGGAGCTGGGCAGAAGATTGGACGCCTCCAACTCCACCATCAAACTTGATTTGAACGACCGCTCATGACATCCGAGACGCAATTGATCTTTATTACTCTATGAACACGCATCGCTATCCAACCCTCCGAACGAGACTTGCCATTGTGCTGATTCTTTTAGCCGCGACATTCACTGCTGGTGTTTCGTCCATTCTTTATTTCAATTTCAAGACGGAGTTACGAAATAGTCTGCGACACCGTTTAGAGAACATCACCACATTGGCTGCCCTACAACAAGACGGTGATGCGCTTCTCAATGTTCAACAGGAGAATGATGAAAACTTCGAAAAGATACGCGATACAAATCTAAGAATCAGGCAATCCGAGCCGGAATTGAGATTTGTTTACACAATGCGGAAGGACACGCAGGGGAATATTTATTTTGCAGTGGACGCCGGGCTTCCTACGGAGGAAGGTTATTCGCCTTTTGGAACAGTCTATGAGGAGCCAGGTCCCCTATTGGTGACGAATTTTGATTCAATGAGTAGCACCATTCTTGAGGCCGATTTCTATACCGATGAGTACGGAACTTGGCTTTCCGGATATGCACCCGTCTTCACTTCTAACGGCGACCGCGTTGGTGTTTTAGGGGTTGATATATCCGCCAATACCATCCTCGCTCAAGAACAGCGTTACCTCTCAAGGTTGATTATTATCGTTTTACCGAGCCTATTATTAATTGTTGTCGGTGGCGTCGTTTTCGCGAATTATCTGGCAAAGCCCATCGTCAACCTGCGCGATATGGCAAATAAGATCAGCCAGGGTGAGTTCAACGCACATATCGAAAATATCCCGAAAACTCGCGAACTGGCCGAGCTCTCGCTTGACTTGAACTCGATGACGGACAACTTGCGTGGCTTGATTAACGACCTTGAACAACGAGTTGCGGAGCGCACCGTTGGGTTGACCAAGAGAACGGACCAATTGCGCGCTGCCTCCTACATCGCCCGCCAGACTGCCGATGTGCAGGACCTGTCGTCCATTCTCACAATTGTTGTGGATTTGATAACCAATCAATTTGGTTATTACCATGCTGGCATTTACCTGATGAATGAATCAGGGAACGAAGCAGTTTTGCAGGCAGCCTCTTCCGAGGGTGGAAAAAGAATGGTCGAACGGGGCTATACGGTCGAGATTGGGTCGCCAGGCGTGCTAAGCTATGTAGTCACCCAAAAACGTGCACGGATTGCCTCGGATATTGGAGCAGAAGCGGTTTTCTTCAATAATCCCGACCTGCCGATGACGCGCTCCGAGGTCACGCTTCCGCTGCTGATTCGCAACCGGCTGCTGGGTGTTTTAGATATCCAATCTGATCAACCCCAGGCATTTCGCGCCGAGGATATTGATGTGTTCCAAACCCTGGCTGACCAGGTTGCGGTGGCGATTGAGAATGCGCGCCTGCTTGGTGAGTCGCAGGCGGCGCTCATGCAGCTCGAGGCCGTGTCCAGTCTGCGCACGCGGGATGCGTGGAATCAAAAGCTGCTTGGGCAGAGGCTGGCGTTTACCTTCACTCCGTTGGGCATCCGCGTTCCCGACAATTCCAGTGGCGCTGATGAAAGCGGTGTCCAGACCGCTATCACATTAAAGGGTCAGAGCATCGGTTCCATTTCTCTGGCGAGAAAGGATAATACCAGCTGGAGTAAGTTTGATGCGGATCTGATTAATGAGGTCGCCTATCAGGTTGGGTTGGCAGTCGATAATCTGAGGCTGCTCGAAGACGCACAACAACGCGCCCGGCAGGAACAGACCATTGGTGAGCTTGCCACACGCTTCAGCCAGGCCCTGGATATTGACAGCCTGCTTCAAACCGCCGCGCGTGAACTGGGACAGATACCCGATGTTTCGGAGGTTTCCGTATTTATCGGTCAATTACCTGACCCATCCCCCCAAAAGCGACGTCCAAAACGCACCACAGGTCGATTGTAGATGAAATCCAAAGACCAAAGCATTAGCATTCAACTTGCTGACGAAAAGTTGGCCCAGGCGTTTTACTCAAACGGCCGCTACAATGCCGTGTTCCTGAGTGTTACTGGTATTGGTTTCCTGGTGATTTATCTGCTAACACGTTTGCGGATCTTCGGGGAGACCACACCTCAACTTTTGTACATCAGTGGTGCCATTTTCCTCCTGGCGCTATCGCAGATTCCCCTCCTCAACCTGGCGCGCAGAAAGAAGGGTATCGCCACCAACTTTCTTGCCACAATTTTTGTGGCAATTTTTGCGGTATTGCTGATAGCCTTTTGGGAAGGCATCGTCCCGGTTGCTATGCTGGTCATATTGATCACGCCATCGCTGGCTATTTACGCTGGTCTGCCACGAAAATACTACGGGCCGTTGCTCTTGATCGTGGTGGCTGGCGTTGCCGCAATCTTGTTGGCAAATGCCTACCCACCCATTGCGCGTTTACAAACCTCCACACCAGCGGCGGTAGCCAGCCTGGCCTTCCTTGGAACGACGGGTTTATTGTTCGTTACGATCACCATCATAGCCCGCAGTGAAAATTATAGGAGCTTGAGAAATCAGCTGCTGGCCTCATTTCTCATTATCGTCACTGTCCCCACCTTGCTTGCCACACTGCTTTCAGCCGTTGGTGCATACGTGAATAACGAAGCGCAGGCTTTCAATACCCTTGAAACTGTCTCAAATCTGGAAGAGAACCAGATTAATACAATCGTTACCACGTTCAAGATCAACGCCACGCGAATCACGCGTGACGGTGTTTTTGCTCGGACGATTCAGAACATTCTTGCACCGGCCGGAACGGACGAAGAGACCTTGAGTTTGTATAAGGCCTCCGCGCGGAGCCGACTTCTGGAGTATGCAACGTCACAGGAGCACCCCTATCAAGAAATCATGGTCTTGGACCTGAATGCACAGGTGCTGGTATCCACAAATCCCACGCGGGAAGGAAAAAGTTTTCAATCAGAATTATTTTTCCGGGAAGGCAGCACCAGGGATTTCGCTGGATTTTCCAAAAACCCAACCTTTGGCGAGGCCGATCTGGTATTTTCCACACCGTTGTCAGATGCAGTTGGGAACATGCTTCCGGGTGTATTGGTAATGCGAACAGACTCTGGACTGATCAAGAATATCGTGGAAAACACCCCTGGGTTTGCAGAAATGGAAACTTACCTGCTCGACAAGGACCGTTTTCCATTAACCAAGACACGCACCATAACGGAGCGTGTCTTCACCCCAGCCTCGGATAACATTTTAGAGAATAATATCGCAGCTGGCCACGGCACGTACGAAAATTACGCTGGCGACATTGTGCTAGGCTACTACCAGCGTATTGAGGCCCTGGATGCTGCCTTCATTGCAGAAGTGCCGCGTTCCTATATCCTGCAAAACTCAATCAATTCGCTCTTGGGGAGCGCGGCATTGGCAGTTTTCGCGATCATCATTGCGATTGCGGCCGTTGCAATTTCTGCAGCCTCCATCGCCGAGCCAATCAGCACCCTCGCAGCCACCGCGGAAAGCTTTGCTCAGGGCAAGCTATCCGCACGCACCTCAATCGAACGCCGTGACGAAATCGGTGCACTTGGCAAGGCCTACGACCAGATGGCGGACCAACTGCAGGACATCATTGGGAAGCTAGAGCAGCGCGTGACCGACCGCACGAAGGAACTTCAGGATCAAACCCTGCGGCTGCGCACCTCTGCTGAAATCGCGCGCGATGCCGCCGCCTCGCACAATCTGAGCGAACTGCTCGAGAAAGCCGTGACTCTTATTCAGGAAAGATTTGGGCTCTATCACACTGGAATTTTTCTGCTCGATAAGAACAATGAGTATGCGATACTGGCTGCCTCACCTACACCCGCTGGAAAAGAAATGCTTGCCAACAACCACAGACTGCGCGTGGGAGAGGAGGGTATTGTAGGACGAGTGGCTGCCACGGGCGAACCACGTATCACATTGGATACCGGTTCTGATGCAGTGCATTTCAACAATCCTTTTTTGCCCAAAACCCGGTCTGAGATGGCGCTGCCACTGAAAGTGGAAAAAAGGATGATCGGGGTGCTGGACGTTCAAAGCGATCAACCGCAGGCATTCGATGAAAACGATGTCGCCATCATGCAGATTCTTGCAGACCAACTGGCCACTGCAATCGAGCGTACTCGTCTGCTCCAGCAAGTGGAGCAAAACTTGAGTGATCTCGAGCAGGCTTATGGCCAATTCACCCGAGAGAGTTGGAAAACGCTTGGAGAAGCTGGATTATTAAGCAAAGCTGGGTATCGATTTGACAACGTTCGCATACAGCCAATTGTTGAGGTATCCAAGCTTGGAGACAAGGCCCTGCAATCAGGCACGATACTCATGGAGAACTCCAAAGATGACTCGGCGGCAAATCACCAGGTCGCCATTCCCATCAAATTACGCGGCCAAACCATTGGAGTTGTGACCGCAAATCTCAAAGACGGCTATAGTCCCATTGCAATTTCAACGCTGGAACTCGCGATAGAACGTCTTGCCCTCTCGCTCGAAAGTGCCCGGCTTTATGAAGAAGCCCGGCTGCGCGCGGATCGAGAGCGGACCATCGCACAGGTAACTTCCAGCATCAGCTCCGCAACGGAATTTGACGCCATTCTCCGCACAACTGTTGAGGAGGTTGGTAAATCATTGGGCGACGCGGAAGTAAGCATCCAAATCATTGGTGAGACAGATCAGGCGAGCAAACAGGAATAGATTGGGCCTTATATGTTGAATTCGATTCGAAAGTTCCTTTCCACACCGATCTTTGCAGATGATGAGGAGAAAACCCGCATCGCCAGATTGCTTAATTTTATCCTGCTGTTCATCATAATCGCAACGTCTTTGGCATTGCCGTTATTGATCGTATTTACCGAGCCGATCAACAGGTTGCCTCTCTTAATTCTTTCATTTTCATTTATTCTGGCTGAACTCATCGCTCTCATGGTCATGCGCCGCGGGCAGGTGACCCTTGCATCCACAATTTTTCTTCTAAGTTTAGGCATTGGCATACTGGGCGCATACGCGGCCAGCGCGCCGGGGAGCACGGGCGCAGCAATCAGCCTAACTATTTTGGTCGCGTTTACCACCCTGTTGCTTGACGCGCGAGCGATCTTCCGTTTGATCATATTCATCATTGCTTTTACTTTCGTCGTAATTGTCGCACAAAACAATGGCTGGATCATTCCCGCCTTTACCGTATCAACTGATCCGATTTCTATTTGGATAACGAACTCGTTTACGCTGGTCCTTATGGGCCTTGGCCTGTATCTGTCTTCTGTCAGCCTGAGACGCGCGTTGGATAATTCGCTGACTTCGCAGACAAGGCTTCAGAGAATCAACCAGGAGCTTGACGAATTACGAAAAGCGCTTGAACAACGTGTTGCGGAACGCACCGCTGACCTGAAAAAACGCGCTGACCAGTTAGAAACGGTCTCTAATGTCGCCCGAGTGCTCACCTCGGTGCAGGATATTAACAAATTGCTGCCTGATATTACACAATTGGTTAGCAATCGTTTTGGTTATTATCACGTCGGAATCTTTCTTATAGATGAAGCCGCTGAGTTCGCGGTACTGCGCGCTGCGAATAGCGAAGGTGGAGCACGGATGCTCAATCGTCAACATAAATTGAAACTGGACTCTAACAGCATTGTTGGATTCGTTACATCGCGTAAGGAACCTCGTGTCGCTCTGGACGTTGGGGCTGATTCGGTTTACTTCGACAATCCGGACCTTCCGAACACGCGCTCAGAGATGGCCCTTCCCCTCCGGATCAGTGGCCGGGTTATTGGAGCGTTGGATGTACAAAGCACCCAACCCAATGCATTCTCAGAGGAAGATGTAGTCACGCTCACGGTACTTGCAGATCAGATCGCCATCGCCATCGAGAATGCCCGTCTCTTTAGTGCCTCGACTGCCGCACTGAGCGAATCAGAAAGAACCTTTGAGCGCTATGTGAAACAAGAATGGGGAACGTTCGCGAGCCAGGCAAAGAGCACCGGCTATATGTTTGACGGGAATCGCACCCTTCCGGTTAAACCCAAGGGCCAACAGGAGAAGATAAAGGCTCTGGCCCAGACTGGACGTCTTTCACTCGAAAGAGCATCCAGCGAAATTACAGTACCCATCAGACTCCGCGGGCAGACAGTCGGATTTCTGGAAGTAAACTCGAAGAAGGGAAATCGCCAGTGGACGCGGGATGAAATCAGTCTGCTGGAGTCTGCCGCAGAACGAGCCGCGCTGGCTCTTGAAAACGCGCGCCTCGTGGAAACGGCACAGCGCCGCGCCTCCCGCGAGCGAGCCATTGGTGAAATCTCATCACGGATTGGTGCGGTCACCGATGTGGATGCGATCATGCAGATGGCCGTTGAGGAACTTGGCCGAAAAATCAGCGGCGCAATGGAAGTAACCATTGAACTCGGCGAAGAATACCAGCAAGCCAGTTCATAAGGCACAGGCATATTCAAGATGTTGAAACGTGTATTTGCATTCTTCAAACCGCCCATCTTCCCTGAGGAGGAGGACAAAACCCGCAAGGCGCGCTACGCGCATCGTATTTCGCTGGTCCTTGCCGGCCTTATCCTTTTCTACCAACTGTACCTTTTGTCCAATAGCGCTCCAGCTCAACTTTTGGCCCTCAATAACATTGTTGTCATTGTGCTGGGAATAGTGGGCCTCGTCAATTGGTGGCTTATTCGTCGAGGAAATGTATTCATTGCATCTGTTATGCTCGTGAGTCTGTTCTGGATCGCTGCCAACGGCCTCGCGGCCGGTTATGGCATCCGCGATGCGTCCTTTATTGTTAATTTCGTAGTGATGTTAATCGCCGCACTATTGCTTGGCTGGCCGGCATCCATCCTTATCGCTGTCGCCAGTATCCTGGTTGCATTCGGCCTGGCGAATCGAGAGGCTGCAGGCTTGATCGTGACACCCAACTATCCCATAACGCGTTTCGCGGTGGATATATCGGTAGTGTTCGTGCTCGGCGCATCTTTCATTTATATCCTGGTCGATGGTCTGGAAAAAGCCGTCAAGCAATCGCGCAGCAGTTTGAAGGAACTTGAAACCGCAAACGCCGAGCTTCATCTTGCGCAGTCAGATCTCCATGCCAGCAGTGCCGAGTTGATCACCACGAATGAAATTCTTCAAAAACGAACAGAACGTCTCCGTGCCGTGGCAGAAGTGGCGCGCACAGCCACGGCCGTTCAAGATTTCGACCAACTGCTACCGCTGATTACCAACGTGGTCAGCAAACAACTCGGTTACTACCATGTCGGCATTTTCTTGTTGGATGAAGCGCATGAGTATGCCATCCTACGCGCGGCAAACACGGAGGGTGGCTTACGAATGCTGGCGAGTGAACACCGCTTGAAGGTTGCCGAGCAGGGCATCGTGGGATTTGTCGCCTATCAGGGCAAAGCCCGGGTTGCCTTAAACGTTGGTGAAGAAGCCATGTTCTTCAACAACCCATACTTGCCTGAAACGCACTCAGAAGTCGGCCTGCCGCTCAAGTTTGGGCAGGAAATTATCGGCGTCCTGGATATTCAATCTACGAAAACCGAAGCATTCTCACAAGAAGATGTGGATATCCTCACGGTACTAGCTGATCAGGTGTCTGTGGCAATTCAAAACGCCCGTTCATTCGAGCATGCCCAACGCGCCTTACGCGAAGCGGAAATTGCATCCAGCCGGTTGACCAGGGAAGCCTGGTCCGGGTTTACCAAGAATCTGCAGGTAAAAGGCTTCCGCTTCGATGGAATCAAATCGGAGCCTTTGAAAGAAGTGCAAAAGTCTGGTGTGGAGAGCGACATTATATTCGTGCCTGTAGAGTTGCGCGGTCAGGTGATTGGCCGTTTGAGATTTAAGGCCTCCAACTCAACTCACACCTGGACAGACGATGAAATGGCCATCATTGAATCCTCCGCGGACCGCATCGCACTTGCTTTGGAGGGTGCTCGTCTGTTGGAGGAAGCACAGAAACGTGCGGCACGCGAAACCTTCCTCTCTGCGGTCGCCGCGAAGCTGGGCGCATCCTTCCAATTGGATTCAATCCTGCGTGATACGGTCGAAGAACTCGGACAAACACTTAAAAGCTCTACGGTTTCATTCCAATTGGTCAACCCATCTGCCCCTCCCAGCATAGATCATCCTGGCTCAAATGGTGCAACTGCCAGCCGCGAGCCGGAGTAATACATGAGCATAAATAATTCTCCTAAAACCAATGTGAGTGAGAACTGGCTTTTGCGCCTTTGGCAGTTGCTGACCGAAGCACATCCATCCGTTCAGGAAATTGGAGAACGCCGTCGCGCGCAATTGCTTTCCTCTTTATCCTTAATTTTAGTTACTTCCTTCACGTTTGCGCTCCTTACCAATCCAAGATCGGTTTCCATTTTTTATATTCTCCTGGCATTCACGTTTATTGCTTATCTGCTTGGTCGGTCGAAGTATTACAACCTAGGAACTTATTTTTTCTCTTTTGGATTTACTTCCATTGCATATATTACGATCTATCTTGGAACCGCGAATACTGTTGAGTCAGCCATTAATGCGTTTGTCCCTGTCGCATTAATTCTTTCCAGCGCCCTACTTCCACCGGGTGGGTTTGTGGTTCTCGCCATTGCTTCTGTGCTCGCGACAATTAGTATTCCATCCTACTCGCTGGTTCCGCCAGCACCGAATGAAAGCGCGGGAAGAATGATCGGGATTGTCTTCTCCATTAACGCGCTCCTGATCGGTATAAACCTTTACCGCGCCCGCGTGGAACGTGCAAGGTTACGGGAAGTTATCGATGTAAATCGTGAGCTTGAAGATATTAAAACAAACCTGGAGCAACGTGTCGACGAGCGTACGCAGGAACTGGAAACTGTGAATCGGCAAACATCCAGGCGGGTTGCCCAACTTCAGGCAATAACTGCGCTTTCAGAGTCAATTAGTAAACTGCAGGATCTAAACGAGTTATTTGCATCCGCAGCCAGCTTAATCAGTGAGCGTTTCGGTTTTTATCACGTGGGAATTTTCCTCATTGATTACGAGCGTGAGTATGCCATTATGCAGGCTGCCAACAGTGAAGGTGGAAAAAGGATGTTAGCGCGTGGTCACCGCCTCAAGCTGGGAACAGGCGTTGTAGGTTATGCAGCACGACTCGGACAGCCTCGCATCGCTCTTGACGTTGGGGCGGATGCAGTTTTCTTTGACAATCCTGATCTACCCGAGACCCGTTCGGAAGTCGCCTTACCATTGAAAGCCCGCGGCGAAACCATCGGCATATTGGATGTTCAGAGTACACAAGCAGGAGCTTTCTCGAACGAAGATTTGCAGGTATTAACTGCCCTCTCCAACCAAGTATCTATCGCATTTGAAAATACTCGTCTTTTAACAGAGACTCGAGCTGCGCTCCGACAGGTGGAAGAGGTCTACGATGAATTTACCAGGGCAGAGTGGAGCCGTGCCTCCGCTCGCGCCGAACAGGCAGGATTCCGCTATCAGACCGGGCGCATCGAGATGATCGAGAAAGGTCTCAGCACTCCCGAAGTGATCTCAGCGGTGAAGACAGGCACGGTGGTCAGCACCCAGGCAGACGGTTCGCCGGAGAAGCGTCACACAGTGGCGGTTCCCGTCAAATTACGTGGAGAAGTCATTGGCGTCCTCCAAATCGAATCCAATGACCCATCCAAAACCTGGCAGCCAGACGAGATTGGATTGGTGGAGGCTGTAGCGGAGCGGGCGGCTTTCGCCCTCGAAAATGCACGTCTCTTCCAGGATGCCCGCCGGCGTGCGGCAAAGGAACGCTTGATCTCAGAAGCCACATCAAAGATCAGCGGCGCGCTGAATATGGAGAACATTTTGCACACTACCGCTCAGGAATTGGAGCGCGTGCTGGGTGGCTCCGAAGTATTGATTCGATTCCAGAGCAAGGAGTCCAAGTGAGTCCGCAAACCCTGGCATTCATTGTTGTACTTCTTGGCATACTGGTTCTGCTCGCACTTCTTGCGAGAAATTTCCAGAATTTCAGTCTACGTGTAAAAGTCATGCTTGGAATTCTGCTTACCGGCAGTATTGCCCTTGGAATTCTGGCCCTCTTCGCCATAACCCGAACGGGAATCATTACAGACTCTCTTTCGAACCGGTTGGACACCAGCGTAAGCCTGCTGGCAGATGAGCAGCTCGTTAATACCGCCTTTGTGGAGGCCGACCGAGCCAATCAGTTCTTTGAAGGAATTGAGAGAGAAGTTACCGGTCTGGCCGCCTACAAGGTCTCACTCGAAAACGAGAAGAGTACCCTGAGTCAGGGTGCGTATTGGGATGCTGCCATAAGCTTGACCCGCCTGGATGGCGGGCAATATGGCAATTCGGCTGCTGATACCTCATCGGTTTTTGTTCCCGCAACGACTGACTTGAGTGAGGCTGTTTTAACTGAACTAAACACCTCAGCCTATATGGATTTTTCCGCGCCCTCGTCATTGGAGGCAAATCCATCGATGTTGGCAATTTACTATATCAGTCCGACGGGCGCGGTAAGGTATTATCCCAATATAGAGTTGGCCTCTTTGCTGCCACCCGATTTCGATGCCACATCCCGTCCATATTACAGGATAACGGCGCCCCTCTTCAATCCACAACGACTCAGCCGCTGGACCATCCCCTATGTGGACGCGGCAGGCGGAGGCCTGGTGGTAACTGTAGCTTCGCCCGTTTATCTCGGTGATACATTCAACGGCGTGGTGGCCGCGGATATACAGCTCTCGCGGATCACGGAACAGGTCTCTTCACTAAAGATTGGCCAAACCGGCTATGCCTTCATGCTGGATGATGCCGGCCGGATTATTTCCATGCCTGACGCAGGTTACGCGATGTTTGGCATCAACCGGGACGAATTGGCGCCTGAGGAATTTTTTAAGCAGACCGTCATGGGTGAAGGTTCAGATGAACTTAACGCCCTCACGAACAGAATGACTGCGGGCGGCAATGGATTGAATATCATTCAAGTAAACGGAGTGGAGACCTATATTTCCTACGCGCCAATCAAGTCCAACGGCTACAATCTTGCACTGGTGGTACCAGTCGCAGAAATGCAGACTGCGATTGTGGCTGCGAGAAATGAGACGCGCTCGCAGATACAAATCTCGCTTTGGCTGGCAGCGGTCATCCTCATTGGTTTGTTATCATTCGCTCTCGTCATCAGCCTGGCGATCAGCCAGGTCATCTCTGCTCCGGTGATCAGGCTGACGGAAACGGCAAACGAGATCGTGGCCGGTGATCTCGATGCGCAGGCCACAGTCATCTCGCATGACGAGACCGGGCGGCTGGCAGCCGCCTTTAATACCATGACCGCACGTCTGCGCGCGGCTCTCATCGGGCTGGAGCAGCGCGTGGCCGAACGCACAGCCGAACTAGAGCTGGCAAACGAAGGGAACGAACGCCGCGCCAAACAATTTGAATCCATTTCAAAGGTCTCAAGTACGATCAGTTCCACCAGAAACCTGGACAATCTGCTGCCGCAAATCACATCTATTATCAGCAATGAATTTGGCTTCTATCACGTTGGAATCTTCCTGCTCGATACGGCCAGGGAGTACGCGATTCTGAGCGCTGCGAACAGTGAAGGTGGAAGAATGATGCTCGAGCGGAGCCATCGCCTCAAAGTGGGCGAGACCGGCCTGGTTGGATTCGTGACCAGCACCGGCAAGCCGCGGGTTGCGTTAGATACCGGCTCGGATGCCATATTCTTCAACAATCCTGATCTGCCTGAAACACGTTCGGAAATCACCCTACCACTGCGGGTCGGTGAAGAGATCATCGGCGCACTCGATGTGCAAAGCGTCGAGCCCAATGCCTTCAACCAGGAAGATATTCAGATTCTCAGCACCCTGGCAGACCAGGTAAGCATTGCAATTGAAAATGCCCGGCAGCATGAGGAGACGCGTAAAGCGTTGGTAGAGTCCGATTCACTTTCCAGACAGTTCATTCAGTCGGGCTGGAGCCGCTTCACCCGGTCGCAGTCGATTGAGGGTGTTCGGCATACGGGTGCCAAATCCACGTTACTTTATCGGAAAGCTGGCAACGAGGATGGTAAAAACCTAACGGGTACCGGCCAGCTTAAACCGAGGGGGCGAGGCGCTGTACTCTCCCTCCCGGTCAAGTTGCGTGGCGAAGTCATTGGTACGGTGGATGTGCGTTCGCCGGAGAATCGCCAGTGGGATCAGGATGAATTAGATATCGTCACTGCCATTCTTGAGCGGGCCGCCATCGCGATGGAAAACGCCAGGCTGCTGTCGGAAAGCCAGAAGCTCGCGGCTAAGGAACGTACGATCGGAGAGATTTCGGCCAAGATCAGTGCGCAAAGCGAAATTGAAGAATTACTGAAGACTGCGGCGCAAGAACTTGGACGTACCCTGCCAGGCATGCAAATTGCCATTCAACTTGCAAAGGAAGAACTTGAATGATGAAGCGATTCTTCAGTCCGCCGGTGTTTGAAACCGACGAGGATAATTTCCGCGCCCGGTTTATTAATGGTTTTGCCTGGGCAGTGATCGTTCTTCTCGGTATTTCCCTCATTCCTTATTTCACCAAAACAGCTGTAGATGCCACACCCATCGTACTGTCCGGTCTGATCGTCACAGCCATTGTGTCATTGGTGCTATTACATCGCAGACAGATCCTCGTGAGCGGCCTGACACTTATCATACTGGGCTGGGCTGGGCTGGCAATTCAGGCTTTCAGTGCCGATGGTGTCAAGGATGTGGTCATCGTCGCCTATATCGCTCTCGGACTACTGGCAAGTATTGTCATCAATTTGCGTGCCGGTGCCATTGTCATTGTCTCCAGCATTGGAGTAATCTGGGCCTTGCAACTGCTTGAAGCCAACGGCTATCTCTCGCCACGGCTTCAGGATCCGTTTGGATATGCGCGCGATCTATCCTTCGTTTTTACTGCTATTGCAGTCCTGATCGGCCTCAGCACGACCAGTCTGAGAGATGCCATCCGCCGCGCCATCCAAAGTGAAGATAGCCTGCGTAACACAAATCAAAGCCTGCAAGAATTAAATCAGAACCTGGAGAGTCGAGTTGCCACCCGAACTGCAGAACTCGAGCTGGCCAACCAGCGGAATGAGAAACGGGCCCGGCAATTCGAGGCCATTGCTCAGGTCGCACGGACGACGGCCAGCAGCCAGAATCTTGATATGTTGCTTCCCAGCCTGGCAGATCTGATCGGCCGTCAGTTTGGCTTTTACCATACAGGTATCTTTCTGATGGATGAGAATCGTGAATTTGCTGAATTGCGCGCCGCTAACAGCGTAGGCGGACGACGGATGCTCGCCCGCGGACACAAGCTCGGCATCGGACAAAGCGGCATCGTCGGCTTCGTATCTGCAACCGGAAAACCACGTATTGCCCTGGACGTGGGCGATGACGCGGCGTATTTCAATAATCCCGACCTCCCTGGCACTCGCTCCGAAATGGCACTACCGCTCCGGGTAGCGAATGAAATTATAGGCGTTCTGGACGTCCAGAGTATTACTTCAAACGCATTTCAGGAAGAAGACATCGAGGTGCTTTCCACTCTGGCCGATCAGGTCGCCATCGCTATACAAAATGCACAATCCTACGAAACCACCCAGCAATTATTGATGGAAGCGCAACGCACTTCCGGATCATTTGTTACGGATGCCTGGCGCATTCTGCGAGATCAGGAAGAGGCCGTTATAGGGTATCGCCTGGTAGAGAACAGGCTTAGCCTACTCGACAAGCCGCTTTCATCGACTCCTATCAGCCAGGCTATTGCGACCAAGCAGGTGGTTCAAGAAAATGGGGAAAAGGCAACCCTGGCCATTCCGATCCGTCTCCATAATGAAGTGATTGGCGTGATGGACATTCGAGTGCCGAACGCACATGAATGGGAAACAGATGAAGTGGACATCGCTGAGGCAGTCGCAGAACGTTTATCGTTGGCGCTTGAATCGACGCTGTTATTGAAGTCAACGCAGCGCCGGGCAGAAATTGAACGCATTACAGCCGATATTTCTGGCAAGATTGGTGCCACGGCCCAGTTCGATGCCATTTTGCGAACAGCTGCCGAGGAGCTCAGCCGGGTGCTCGGTGGCTCAGAGGTGCTGGTCCAACTACATAGCGAAGTCTTAGATGAAGAAGTATAGGCATGTCTAATTTATAGAGTGAGTTTTGATGATGAAACGTTCCACCACCGGTCAGTTGCGCGATCCAAACATTACCTTACGGACACGAAATACCTTCAGGGTTTCCATCGTTCTGTTCGTGGCCTTTCTGGTTCTGTCCAGCCTTTTTGCCTACCTCACACAGAGCACCAACAACGGAAATTTATATGTTGTGGCAGGCACTGCATTGATCTGCTCGGTGATCAGCATTCTCGCTGTATGGCACAGCCGCCGGGGACAGATCGAAACAGCCGCCTATTTTATGATCGCGGCAATCATTCTGTTCTGTCCAGTTGCGACTCTCGTTCTTTCTGGTGTCGGATTAACGTTGGGAATCAGCAGTCTGGTTGCGATTTTCATGATTGCAACGCTTACCCTGGTTCCACCTCAACTTAACATAATCAATGCGGTGGGCGTCCTGTTTGGCATTGCAATCATACTATTGGATGCATTCATTCCCTCCGACCGCATTGATATTCAACTTGTTAAGATACTTCTCCCTGTCATTACCACAATCAGTATCGTCGCGTTCGGCTTTCAGATCTTCGAGCAATTCCTAAATTATCCCCTTCGCACAAAATTGATCATTTTCTTTATCATAGTCGCGGTCCTTTCGGTCAGCGCCGTGGCCCTCATTACCAACAGTCTGGCTCGTAACGCAGTCGAACAGCAAGTGGGGCAACTTCAACAGGGTTTGGCAGAACGTCTGGCATTCGAGACAGGTAAAGAACTTCAGAACAATGTCGAGATCTTGCAGGCCACCGGAACCCAATTTGAAGAATTTGCCGCCGGGACCAATGAATTATATGTAGGTAAAGACGATGAAATCCTTCAGCACATCATAGACCAGGACAATCGCTGGGGAACGGCCGATGAACAAAGTCTACTTATTCGTAACGTAATTAATAATGAAATTGCTGATGAACTTCGGGAATTCCAGGCCCATTTTCCAGATCATGTGGAACTTTTCATCACAGACAAGTACGGAGCCAATATCGCCGCGACCAACCGCACAACAGACTATTACCAGGCCGATGAAGGCTGGTGGAAGGCCGCTTACAACCAGGAGGCGGTTTATATCGGCCAGCCTGAAATCGACGAAAGCAGCCAAACCTATTCGTTGATCATGGCAGTGCCGCTTTCCTTCGAAGGAGAAGTGGTTGGAATACTGCGCAGCACCCTGGATGTCACTGCCCTGCTTCGAAACCTTCAGCAAGGATCACTGAGTAACGCAGCCGAAGTCGACTTGCGCATTTCGAATGATACCTTGTTGAATGGCGAGCTTCTCCCGCAGGACGAACTGTCTGGCCTTAGCACTGTGACGGGAACGTTTGGACAAATCACTTACCAGGGCACGCCCAGTCTTGTCAGCCAGCAACGAGTTTTTTCACCAGAGGATAGTTCCGCTCGTGACGCCATTACACAGCTGGGCTGGAGCATCATAGCACACCGCGAACTTCGCGATGCGCTTGCACCAATCCAACAGCAAACCCGTGTGATCACTTGGGTGGCACTGGTCATTATTATTTTCGTTAGCTTTCTTGGGTTGATTGCCGCTCAACGGCTTGCAGCACCTATTCTCGCTCTCACGAATGTGACTAGCCGTCTGGCCGAGGGCGAACTGTCCATTCGAGCGCAAATTGCTACACAGGATGAAATTGGGGAGCTGGCCAACGCTTTCAATCGCATGACCAGTCAGCTTCAAGACACGCTCGGCGGCCTGGAGCGACGTGTGGCCGAACGGACTGCTGACCTGGAATTGGCACGTCTGGTGAGCGAACGTCGCGCCCAGGAACTACAGTCCATTAGTGAGATATCGAGAACGATTTCCACCGAGCAAAGATTGGAAATTCTTCTGCCATTGGTCACGCGCCTGGTAAGCGAACGGTTCGATTATTATCACACCGGCATCTTTTTTATGGAGGACACGAAACAATTCGCCGTACTTCAGGCCTCGAATAGCGAAGGCGGAAAAAGGATGCTGGCACGCAATCACCAACTGGAAGTAGGAACTGGCATGGTTGGGACGGTGGCACTCTCCGGAAAACCTCGCATCGCTCTGGATGTGGGATCCGATGCTGTTTTCTTCGATAATCCTGATTTACCCGGAACCCGCTCCGAAATGGCTTTACCGCTAAATTTTCGCGGTCAAACTATTGGCGTGCTGGATGTGCAAAGCATGAATCCGGGTGCCTTCACTCAGGATGATGCCAATACTCTGTCGATTCTTGCCGACCAAATTGCGATCACGATTGAGAATGCACGCCAGTTCAGTCAAACCCAGCAGGCCCGTGAGGAGGCCGAGACTTTATACAATCAATTCCTGCGCGCCGAATGGAAAAATTTCTTGAAGCAAGATTCAAAAGTCGGGTATCGACAAACAGTCAGTGGTGGACAGGCCCTTGAAAAGCCGGTTCAAAATGAGGAAATTCGGCAGGCTTTGCGGGAAGGGAAGGTCATTGTCCTGGATGGAAATAACGAACATGCAAGACCTTCCATCGCGGTACCGGTAAAATTGCGAGGGCAAACCATTGGTATACTTAATATCACGGCCCCTAAAAATCGCAAATGGAATAACGACGAGATTGGGCTAGCACAGGCGATTTCTGATCGACTCGCGCTGGCTTTGGATAATGCCCGGCTGTTGCACGAATCACAGCGCCGTGCTGCCAAGGAAGCCAAGATTGGTGAAGTTACAGCCAAGATCGGCGCATCCATTAATATGCGCAATGTGCTGCAAACAGCCGTTGAAGAACTAGGCCGCGCCTTGCCAGGTTCCGAGATCATGATTCAATTCCAAAGCTCGCAGGGAACTAACCTATGACAATCGATACACAAACTCCTGCGGCAGCATCCAAACGTTACCCGTTGAGCCTGCGAGCAAAACTAGTGTTGGGATTTACACTTCTGTCCGCTTTTGTTTCCTTCATTACCGCGCGGGGCATGTACACCAACTTGCAGAACCAGGCCATCAGTGAATTTAAGAGTCGAGTGCTCGCGGTAACCCAATTAGCATCCGTCCAACAGAACGGCGATGAATTTCAAGCTATTTCCTCAGGCCTGGATGCCGGCTATGAAAGAATGCGTGTTGCGAATTTGACGATCCGGTCTGGGAATCCTGACATTAGCCGCATTTTCACGATGCGTAAGGATGCTCAGGGAATCTATTATGTTGTGGATGTAGGCGAACCGGGCGCAGGTCAACTTTCTACATTTGGGGAACGATATAGCGATCCATCTGAACTTCTGGCAGAAAATTTCGAAAGCATGAGCACGGCGATGAGTGAGCCCGAATTTTACGATACACCATCCGGTTCATTTTTGACCGCTTATGCGCCGATTCTTACGAGCACTGGTGAACAAGCCGGTGTGATTGGTGTCGATGTATCGGCAGCGACAATCCTTCAAGGGCAAAGGCAGATCCTGATCCAGGCCTCGCTTGTCTTTCTGATTGCCCTGGGGCTCGGCTTATTCTTCGGTTATGTAGCCGGCAACGCGTTGACCGAGCCGGTCAAAGACCTGATCAAGGGGGCCCAGGCTTTCGCCGCCGGCAACCTGGATCAAAAAATTAACATCGCCACGCGCGATGAAGTGGAAGACCTTGCCAAGACATTCAATGACATGGCTAGCGAAATTCGCGGATTGATCACCGATTTGGAATCGCGCGTGGCTGAGCGCACCGGAGACCTGGAGAATCGTTCGAAGGAGCTGGAGTTCGCCAATCAGAGAATTCAGCGTCGTGCTGCTCAATTTGAAGCGCTGGCACAGGTAACTCAAAGTATCACTTCCATTCGCGACCTTCAGAATTTGTTTCCACGTATTACTAATGTGGTCAGTGATAAATTCGGCTTTTATCATGTAGGTATCTTCCTGTTGGATGAGATCAGTGAGTATGCCGTGCTGATTGCTGCAAACAGCCTGGGGGGGAAAGTTATGCTGGCCCGCAACCACCGTTTACGGGTGGGTGAAGAAGGTATCGTGGGCTATGCAGCCTCGACAGGGAAACCACGTATTGCCCTGGATGTAGGCCAGGATGCTGTTTATTTCAACAACCCTGACCTGCCTGAAACCCATTCAGAAGTAGCGCTGCCATTGATCAGCAAGAATATTATCGTCGGAGTTCTTGATGTGCAAAGTGTTGAAGTCGCCGCTTTTACGAATGAAGATATTCAAATGTTAAGCCTGTTGGCAGACCAGGTTAGCCTGGCCATCGAGAATGCGCGCCTGTTTGAGGAGACTCGTAGAGCCCTGGCTGAAGCGGAAATGATGACCAGGCGTTCGACACAAGAAGCCTGGTCGCGCCTGCCGGAACAACAAAAACTGCTTGGGTACCGATACGATGTGGGAGGCGCGTCGCCACTCAAACAGCCAGTCAAATTAGCTCTGGGCGAAGGTAAGCGCAAGAAAACAGAATCAATTCACACCGTAGTCCCGATCGAATTGCGTGGACAGGTTATTGGTGAGCTGGTTGTCCAGTCGCCATCCGGAAAACGATGGTCACAGGATCAGATCGATCTCATTCGGGCGGTAGCGGAACGTGTGGCCCTGTCTGCTGAAAATGCACGGCTCTTTGAGGAAACAACCGCACGGGCCGACCGTGAAAGGCTGGTATCCGAAATCACCAGCAAGATCAGAAGTAACAACGATCCGCAATCCATGATTCAGACCGCCATTCAAGAGCTTCGTGCCGCACTGGGCGCCAGCCGTGTGGACGTGGTTCCGCAACTCCCCACGGTCCCTGAGAAGGGCAACGACCAAGGCAAGGTGAAACCATGACATACATAATCGCAATGTCCAATGAAAAGGGCGGCGTCGCCAAAACGACTTCCACATTGTCGCTGGGCGCAGCGCTGGCTGAATTGAATTATCGCGTTCTGCTGGTCGATCTGGATCCGCAGGCCAACCTCTCCCTGGCACTCGGCCTGGAGACAGGTGAATCAAACATCACCTCCGCCAATATCCTTATCGAAAATGCCAGTCTGACAGCCGCGATTCGAAAGACCGAAATCGCAAATCTTGAACTTGTTCCATCCAGCTTCCGGATTGAGACGGCTGAACAGTTCCTTCCCATGCGGACCCATTATCTCACCACGCTTCGCAGCGCCTTTGAGGTGGATCGTCTGCCGTATGATTTTGTCTTGCTTGACTGTCCTCCTGCGCTGGGTGCGATTACGCTCAACGCACTCTCGGCCGCAGACCTTTTGATTATCCCCACACAGGCCGAATACTTTTCAGCCTATGCCCTGCGCAATATGATGGGAACGATTCGCCGCATTCGGCAGGAAGTAAACCCGCGGCTCGCATATCGTATCCTCGTCACATTGCTAGACCGCAGGAACCGTACCCATCGAAATATCTTCGAGCAACTGCAGGCCACCTTTGGGCAAGGTGTGTTCACAACTGTCATCGAAATTGATACCAAACTGCGTGAAAGCCCAATTGCCGGTGTTCCCATCACGCAGTACCGGCCAAACAGCCGCGGTTCACAGCAATATCGCGTCCTTGCCCAGGAGTTGATTGAATATGCCAAAGAAGAAGCCAATCGCCAAACGACTCAATAAGCTGTTTGACGATATTAAACAGGTGGAGCCCAACGTGGAGGCTTCGCCGCGTCCGCAGAAAAGCTTGCCGTCAGCACCTGTGAAACCCGCGCCGCAAGCCAAACCTGCTACGCCTCGCAGTTCACATTCCAGGGAAGCGAAGCCGTCGGGCCCGCC
>Ga0114129_10002624_pt1 | contig 25022 bp, 13 predicted proteins | sample RhiMetdeltSRZDD1_FD_80071 | JGI IMG/M metagenome (GOLD analysis project Ga0114129, IMG submission 80071) | Populus rhizosphere microbial communities from Tennessee, USA - Rhizosphere MetaG P. deltoides SRZDD1 (version 2) (version 2) | ecosystem: Host-associated > Plants > Roots > Rhizosphere >...
TCAATGCTGCAGCCAATGGTGTTGATACCGGTTACACGGTACAGAATGTAGTTACGCTGAAGATCAATGAAGCCTCGAACGTATACCTGCGGACTGGTTTTACGGTAAAGGTCTGGCTGGTCATATCTTATAGTAATGGTGTTGATACGGCGTCCATTGTAAAAGATTTTACAATCAAATACGATTCGGCAAACAGTTATAATGCCCGCAACAGTTTTGTTTTTTATGGCGGTAGAAAAGTAACGGTAAAAGTATTGTCGGTAGATTCCAATGGTGCTACCTGGAATGTATCATCAGTGCTGCAAATTGAAAATCAGCTTACAGCCAAACCCAAATATGTTTTCTCCTGTACCAGTACTGTTACCAATATTACAGTGAATACGTCAACCGGCGATGAATTACCGGTAACCTGGACGGCCATACGTGGGGCCGATCAGTACGATGTAGAATGGACTTATATCGATTCCAGCGCCCTCGCTAACCATAAATATGGCAATCCACTGAATCCTGCACTGATATTTTTTCACAATGCCACCCGTATCAGCTCTACAGGCAATGCGTACAATATTCCATTGATGTACGACAACGCAGGTACCCTGTTCATCAGGGTGCGTCCGGTGCAGCTCGGTAAAGCCAATTCGGTAATAGCAGCCATCTGGAGTTCAGATGCTTCACCGTCGGTAATGGCACAGTACGATTTTACCGGCCATGAACGGCCGCTGAACTGGCAATCGAACATCAGTTTTGCCGAGGAAGGAAAAAGAAAAGTAGTGGTGCAGTATTTTGATGGAAGTTTACGCAGCCGCCAAACCGTAACCAAAGACAATACCACCAATAACACCATTGTTGCCGAAACTTTTTACGATTACCAGGGGCGGCCTGCCATACAGGTAATGCCGGCTCCTTCGCTGAAAAATATTATTCAGTACAGGGATAATTTTAATGTAAATATTAATAATAAGGAATACGATCAAAGTAACTACGACTCGGTATACAGTGCCGGTTTATATTGTTCGGCACATGCCACGCCGATGAGTGCCGATTCGGGTTCCAGCCTGTATTATTCTCCCAACAATCCCAATAAAAAAACGGGTATAAACCAGTTCATACCCGATGCACAAAATTATCCGTTTACCGAAACGGAATATACCCAGGACAATACCGGCCGCATCAGCCGGCAGAGCGGGGTAGGGCCTGATCATCAATTGGGTAGCGGGCACGAAACAAAATATTTCTACGGTACGCCCGATCAAAAAGAGCTGGATGCTTTATTTGGGACCGATGTAGGCCACTTTTCGCACTACTTTAAAAATATGGTGCGCGATGCCAACGGTCAGTACAGTGTGAGCTATGTAGATATGCATGGACGAACCATTGCCACCGCCCTTGCGGGCAATGCGCCTGCAGGGCTGGCTGCGCTGCCTTCGAATGTGAAAACAATGATCACCGAAAATCTGGCCGATTCGGGTTCCCGCTTTCTGCAAAACTGGAGCATGGTGAACCAGAAATCGCTGGTAGTGCCCATGGCCGATACATTTAACTTCAATTACCGGTTAGATCCTGCTTCGATTACTGAAGCCAGTTGCGACTCGCAGATATGTTACACCTGCCTGTACGACCTGCAGATAACCATTACCGATAATTGTAATAATCAGTTACTGCCCGGCAGCAAGGCCTTTGATACGGTTATACATAATTTTTCGTTCGGCGCAATACCCAATACCTGTTCTCCTTCGCCCATGAACCTGAATTTTTCATTGTTCCTGAATGAAGGCAGCTACCAGATAACCAAACAGCTAACGGTAAATCGTGATGCTTTTGCTTATTACCGGGATAGCGTATACCTACCCAATAATACCTGTAAGTCTGTGCAGGATTTTATCAATGAGCAACGCACCCTGATTGCCCAAACCAATACGGAATGCGTGCCCGATTGTAAAACCTGCCGGGATAGTGTGGGTACCTTCGAACATTTTAGGAATAATTTTATTACCAAAGCAGGCATAACTGCTGCTGATACTGCTGCTTATAGCACGCAGATAGCCCTTGCATATCAGAATGCGCTGAAAGACTGTGACGCCATATGCGGCGATAGCGCATCGAGCGACAACGATATTCGCACTGCTATGTTACAGGACATGACGCCTCCGTACGGACAATATGCAAGTCCTGTAAAAGAAAATATTGACATTTATTCCATTTTCTACGTTGATCCTAAAGACACGCTTTATTACGTACCGGTATTCAGGTTGGGCAACGTGCATTACCTCGATGCGAACGGCCAGCCCGATAAAGTGTATGACATGAAAAATGATATGATGGTAGATCCGGGTACGTTGAACAGGAATGAATTTATCCAAAACTTCCGTACAACCTGGGCAGAAGCCTTGCTGCCTTATCACCCCGAGTATTGCAAACTCAAAATGCTGGAATCGTTAAGGGCAAGCAATGTGTGGGACCGTCAAATGGAAGCGGTCAACAATTTCCGCGATGCCCGGGCTGCGGGCTATTTTAACCCTACCGGCAATAATGAATATCCGTTTAATGTATATAATAAAAATTCAAATAACCATGATCCCTTAATTGCACTACATCCGGAAAAAAGGTGGGATATCGAGAAAAAGCTGAAGGTATACAAGACATTGCAAAATGGCACGGAAGTGAACATGTGGAGCATGGCCAATATAGTGGTAAAATGTGATTCGGGAAATGCAAACTGTGTAAATTATTACAATAATGATCACATGCACAACTTCGATACTACCTGGTGTGATGGCGACCTCGATATGGCCTGGCAAAGTTTCAGGCAGATGTACCTTTCGGTCAAACAGGAAATTATTAACGACCTTGTTAATCACCCTGATAATGATTGCGCACCTGCCAACCAAACCTATACAACAATACCTACCCGTGCTATACTGGTAAAAAATGGGCATAACCCACAATTCAACGAAGACACCAAAACCGTGATCAGCGAAAACAATCTCGATTATGCCAGTGATCCCGATAAAGTTTCGCAGGCAAAAGCCGGAGCGCAGGCAGAACTGAATAAGTTTTACGATGCTAATTGTGAGGCTATGGCAAAACAATGGGCCGCAGAATTATCGCCCTGCTCTTACACCGATACAGCCCTGAAAAATACCATTTTACCTTTGCTGAAGGGACTATGCCGCCAGGCCTGCGATATGGACCATCCTTTTGGTGCAAGCAGTTTACCTGCAGGTATTACTTACCAGGGCTATCATAGTTTCCAGGAAATCATAACCACTTATAACAATTCGCACAATATTACCAATGGGCCCGATTGCAATGCCGAACTGATCACCGCTCCGGCGCCATACGACAAACAACCGGTATACTATAACAAACCGGTATACACCAGGCCATCCGATTGCGAGTGCGGAATTATTACAGATCTGTTTAAGAAATACAGGCATAGCCGGTATCGCTTTTTTCCTTTTTCCTATTATGTAAAAGTAACGAAGGGCGTTACCATGAGCGACAACGATCTGAACCTGTTACGCGAATTGTGCACCAATGCAAAAATACCCGGCGAATCAGGTAATGTATGTACCTACCTGAGCCAGCCCATATACCTGCGGCCCGCTTTTCAATGTAATTCAGGGGAAGTTTGTGCCTCATGTACATTGGTAAGCGACCTGTACCAGAGTTACCGGCAGCAGTACCCGGTTGATACCCCTGCATTAGCAGACGCGAATGATACAATACAAACAAAACGGAACACCCTCTTCCAGAATTATATGAATAACCGGCTCGGTTATTCGCTGCAGGCCTGGGAATACCTGCAGTTCATGAAACAATGCGCCGATTCAGCTGAAAGCATCAGCAATACAACCGTGTGTATAGATGGGCATATCGGTAACCTGTTTTTATCGAACGAACCCGGCAAGCTGGAAGATATACAAACAACCCCCGATGGCGGTTATGTAATGGCCGGGCATACAGGGTTAACAATAGAGAATGAACCGGTGCGGGATGGCGTAATTATCAAAAGCGACAGCCTTGGAATTATACAATGGGCGAAAAGATATGGCGGTGGCAATGATGATTATTTTACCAGAATAAAACGTACTGCCGATAACGGATACATAGCCATTGGTACAACAAAATCGGGCCAGTATGCAAACGGCGCCATCTGGATAGTGAAAACGAATGCCGCCGGAGATACCAGCTGGAAAAAAACGATCGGTTTTAGTACGCCCAATGGGGAGCGGGGATACGATATTATACAAACCACCGACGGCGGATATGCGGCGTTGGGTATTTATAATCAGCATACAGGCCATGGTGAGTTTTTACTAACCAGTCTGCAGGCCGATGGAACCATCAACTGGGTGCATCGTTTTGGCACCAGCCGTTTGCAGAACAATAGTTTTGAATGTATAACACCGGGAGCCGATTCGCTCAGTTATGATGGCGCGCCTTCGTATGGGTTATTGCAGCAGGATGATACGCTGCTGGTAACGGGTGCTGCTTACGATCACAACCTCGGCGACAGATACTATGGAGTGGTGTACAAAGTGAATAAAAGCGATGGTAATTTATTGAACTACTGGCATTATGCCGATAATGAACCAAATACCAGCTGCTGGTTCAGGGATATTCATCCTACATCGAACGGCTATATGATCATGGTGAACAATGCCAGCAAGCTGAGCACCACCAATGCACAGGTATCGGTGATCAATGTGTCGAATGCAGGAGACGTTTTGTCGTACCAGCGGTTCAATATACCCGATGGCAGCAGTAAAATGGAAGCCTCTGCCGTATTCCCCACTTCCGACGGCGGATACATCGTGGCACAAAAAGGCAATGGCGGATCGCACATCATATGGCAACGCGTAAATGCATCCGGATCGGTAATGTGGGTAACCGAAACGGCCTTCCCCGGCACGCAAACCGTTGGCCGCATTATACAAAAAAGCGACAGCAGCTTTGCGATAGCAGGCGATAACAATAACCAGATGATGATGCTGGTGTTGCATCCCGGCAATGCCTGTTACGACAACACCATTGACCTCGGAACCACCAATCCTTCAATGACCCGCATTGACTGGGCCACTGAAAGCAGTCAGTTTGTTATGCCCGCTTACACCAATATGTCGATGTCGACTGTTCCTCTGGTGATTACGAACGACTCTGTCATAAGTTGTCCGGGTAACGGAACCTGTTTTAACGATTATGAAGGACCGCGGCTTTGCGGCAAATCAGATCCTATATTGCCGCCGGCAGGGGTTGACTACATCGGCGCCTGTACCGACAGTACATTCTTTTCGGTAAGTAAAGGAACAGAGCTTTATAAAGTATACAGCGATTCACTGACCGGCGCTTTTGAAGTAAACTATATCACTAAATGTTTACAGGCATATCGCTACGAAGCGTTTACCGTAACGCATCCAAAAAGAGAGCATCATTATACCTTATATTATTACGACCAGGCCGGAAACCTGATACGCACCGTGCCACCGGCAGGAGTGCATGAAGCCGACACCGCACAGGTAAGACTGGCCCGGCAAGCCGGAACCGAATTGTTGCCCCAGCATACGCTGGTGACCGATTATCGCTATAACACGCTCAACCAGGTAGTAGCGCAGCATACGCCGGATGGAGGTAGCAGCCTTTTCTGGTACGACAGGTTAGGAAGGCTGAGCGTATCGCAGAATGCAAAACAAAAAGACAGTACACAGTATAGTTATACGAAGTATGATGTTATTGGGCGAATTACCGAGGTGGGACAATTAAGGAGTGATTCCCTTATTACAGATTCTATCAGTCGCAGGCAAACAGCGCTTGCACAATGGCTGGGCAATGCGGCCTCAACTGCAGAGCAAATTACAGGAACGGTTTATGACCAGGAATATACGCCGGTACAACCGTTCATAATAGCGCGCAACTTGCGTAACCGGGTATCACGAACCTGTTTGTATAATACGGCATCTGACTTAAGCAATGATTTAGCCGCTGCGTCCTCATATTACAGCTATGATATTCTGGGGAATGTTGATACGCTGTTACAGGATGACCGGTTTGGCATGGGAAGCTACCAGGGCAATCGCTTTAAGAAAATTGTATACGACTTTGATCTGGTAAGTGGCAAAGTGAATCAGGTAAGTTATCAACCTGGCCATGAAGACGCATTTTATCACAGATATGTGTATGATGCCGAAAACCGCATTACCAATGTGCTCACCAGTGCCGATAGCATCAACTGGGACAATGATGCTTATTATCAGTACTACGATCACGGACCACTGGCCCGTACCATATTAGGGGAGCAGCAGGTACAGGGTGTTAACTATGCATACAACCTGCAGGGATGGATGAAGTCGATAAACCCCGATGTGTATAACGGAACAGGATATACTTTAAAAGCAGATGGCAGTGCGGGAAGTATTGTAGGTAAGACTGCCTATAATGTGATGCTGAATTATTTCAACGGCGATTATCGCGCCATTAGTGGGGCTACACCGCAGGATGCAGGAGTGAATACTACGTTGGGAAGTGACTACAGACCGCTTTACAATGGTAATATCAGCAGCATGGCTGTGAATGAAGCTAAGCTCAATAATCCATTATTATATAACTATCAGTACGATCAATTGAACAGACTGGTAGCCATGGATGCCTGGAACAAAACAGGTAGTGCATGGGATAGCATCACAAAGCTGAACGACTTCCAGGAGCGGGTAAGCTATGATGCGAACGGGAACATCTTAGGTTACAAACGTAATGGTAACAGCACTTTTGCCAGTAAGTCGCTGGGTATGGATAGTTTGACTTACAAATATGTTATGGGCACCAACCGCCTAGATCATGTAAATGATACTGTACCTGCTGGTAATTATACTGAGGATATCGATAACCAGTCAGCCGGTAACTATGCCTACGATTCCATTGGTAATTTGATAAAAGACAATGCCGAAGGTATAACCAGCATCAGCTGGACGGTATATGGAAAGATCAGCCGGATTGTGAAAAGCGACGGCACGAATATAACTTATACTTATGATGCCAGTGGCAACCGTATCAGCAAAGCGGTTGTTAAAACTTCTCCGGCTTCAGCAGACACCACCTGGTACGTAAGAGATGCGCAGGGTAATGTAATGAGCGTATACTCGGCCGGTAACGCTTCAGTAAATGATGGCTATCTTTCGCAAACAGAGCAGCATTTATATGGCAGCAGTCGTTTAGGAATAGTCAGATGCAGTATCGATGTGGCTGGTACGAATCCGAATGTGACAAACGATACCACCATGCCTTTGCTCGACAAAGGATATACCTATACCTTTGCCAGAGGTAACAAGCTCTTTGAACTCAGCAATCATCTGGGCAATGTGTTGGTAACGCTGAATGATAAAAAGTTAGGGGTATCATCAAACGACAGCACGGTAGATTATTTTAATCCCCAGGTAGTAAGTGCACAGGATTATTATCCGTTTGGAATGTTGCAAGTGGGAAGGAGTTATAATGCTGGTGGGTATCGATATGGGTTTAATGGACAAGAAAAATCTTTTGAAATAAATAACAAGGGAAATAGTTATTCTGCTGATTTTTGGGAATATGATCCGAGGATAGGGAGAAGGTGGAATATTGATCCGGTAAACATGGGTGGGAAAAGCGGTTATGATGCTTTTGGAAATAACCCTTTAATCTATACAGACCCATTGGGGTTAGATACTGTTAAGAGATCGAGTCAAGCTGGTGTTGGTGACGTTGTTCAACATCGAAATAAGAACAGTTATTTCTATTGGAATAAAACCAAGGATGGGTGGGAAGTCAATGGATCATCAGAGTATTTAGCTGAGGTTTATGTAACCGGAAAGAAAAAGCGTACTGTCAATTATATAAATTGGCCAAATATGCATCCAAAACAATTATATTATAATGATTTGGTAGCCGCTAGATTAAGGGATGGGTTACAACCTATACAACCAAATGATCCTGTTTGGTTAGCAAGTCAAATGCCTTTTCATTTGCAAAATTACAAGGCTCAACAAGATGGTAGAATGCTTCAGGGAATTTTTGTCGGTGTAATGGCAGCTCCAATAGCATTTACTGCAATGGCAGAAGAAGGAGCTGCATATTATATGTGGAAATTTGTAGAAGAAAGTTCAAAAAATCTTATCTCTAATCGTGGTAATATTAAGAAGATGGATTGGAATGATATTCTTATTAACACAGTTTCTGCAAGATGGGGTTTGGTTGGTAAAATAGGGGCAAAATCATGGAATTCAGTGATGGATGTAAATGCTCAAGATGGAACAGTTTCCATATTTAATAAGAGAAAATCATGGGCAAATGTAGGAGTGGATGCTGCATTTAACTTCGCAAAATTAGGATTGAAGGAAGTTGCAAATAAATCCCCAGTCGATGCAGTAGATATTTTTGAAATTAATATGGATCAGCTTAAATATGAAACTAAAAAACTGCTTCATTAATATGAAAATTAAAATTGAATATATAGGGATTGCTTTTTTATTTCTTATTTCCTTTTTTTTAAGTCGAGAATGCCATAGAGATCAAGTTGAATTAGATAAGGATGGTAGTTACGTTTTGGGGTACTTAAAAGGGAAATCTTTTGGAAATGAAACAGGGTGGATGTATGAATATGTATATGTGTTTGAGCAACGGAGTTATTACAGAAGTTTTTCTGGCCCTGTATCATCGGAGATATTATCTGACAGTTTAATGTTTTTTAAAATAAATCCAAATAATCCCAAAAACTGTATACAACTTCAAAAGATTCGTGTTCCTTATTGTTTAACATTAAAAGACGTTCCTCGAAAGGGGTGGAAAGAATTACCATTAAATTATTGTGATTCTTCATCGAGTAACCCAAGTAGATCCCACTGAAGTAAGAACCTTGTATGTCAGAATTACTCCCAGTGTTAAATCGAGGCGTTGGCCATATGAGCCAGCATCTTCCCGAAATTTCGGAACAGGCTATGCCCGAGGCTGAAACAATTTTATTAATAATAATGAGTAAGCCAAATATAAAATCCCAACCAAATCAACATGAAAAAACTCATCTTCCTCCTTATCCTTCTTTGCATTGAAAAAGCCATGCAGGCCCAGTATATATACACCATCAAAGCCGATAGTGTAAAAATCACCAACAGTTGCGATACCGCAGAACTGATCATTGAAAACCACACGCAAACCGTGCCCGGCTTTTTGTTTAATAAAGGCAGGGGAAGAACGGAGTTCAGGAGGGTAGTGAAACTAAATGACTCAACGCTTGTGTTGGGAGGCGATACGTTGGTGATACGTGGTAATACAACCGCAAATAACGGCCTAAGTATGGGAGGCTAGGATGTACAGCTGGGGCAGTTAACAGGCGTTTCGGGTAATCCGGCGGCATTAAAGGCTAACAGGGAAATTCCCCTGAATGGGAACAATCTTTTGTTCACAGGAATGGGAAAGCTTATTAAAGGAAGGACAACTAATGGTATTGGCGCCATTCAAAATGAAGGTTCGTATAGTTATGATAAAACAGATAGTAATGGAATATGCGCTGGTACCTATGACGTAATCGAAGTGTATCGTAACGGATCGCAGTGGTTTACAAAATAAATAATTGAAATCAGTATAATAAATAGAAACAGAAACAACCAAAACAACATGAAAAAATTCCTCTTCCTCCTTATCCTGCTTTGCATCGAAAAAGCCCTGGAGGCCCAGTATGTATACACCATCAAAGCCGATAGTGTAAAAATCACCAACAGTTGCGATACCGCCGAACTGATCATTGAAAACCACACGCAAACCGTGCCTGGCTTTTTGTTTAATAAAGGAGGGGGAAGGACGGAGTTTAGAAAGGTTTTGCAAAAATTAAATGATACATCATATCTTGTTGGACCTGATAGCTTAAAAATACCCAATGCCTGGCTGCAGGGAGGCAATAGATTCGGTTCTACAGGAATACTCGGAACGCTGGATACTAACCATCTTGATTTTTATACAAATAATTTGCGGCGTGGAAGATTTACAAATACTGGTAATCTTTTGATAGGAACTACAACTGATAATGGGTATAAGTTACAGGTATATGGCAATAGTTATTTCAACGGTGTACAGCAAATAACCGGAACGGCTTCAGGAGCGAGCCAATTTGCTTTTTCGACTTTTAACCCTACAATTTCAACTACAGGATCTGACTGGAGTTATTTTTATGGAGAAAGGTTTTACCCTACGATAAATTTTACCGGAAACAATCAACAGGCATATGCGGTATCAATTAGTCCTACTTTTAATTTGAATGGATATCAACAACATCAGGATGCTATAAGTGCTGCTTTACATGTCAGTTCTTCGTTGGGGGGTATAAGGATAGATCAAAACGCTTCAGCCAGCGGTACTACGGGACAACCCTTATTTATTTACCAGGGTGGTTCGGCCAATAAAGAATTAATCAAAAATTATCGAAATAGTAATTTAACAACTTTGCCTTTTATCTGGAATTTTGATAACCGGCCAACAGGTAACCGGTCATCGGTTATTCCTGCTCTTCGCAGTAGCATTTCATCGGGAACTGTAGAGGCTGGTGGTGGCATCTCTTTTACCCTCGATAGGTATTATTCTGAAACTGAAGCATCCATTGAAATGAAGTATGAAACTACCCCGATATACGATACTCCATCAACTATCAATACATCTATCGCATTTAAAACACGTAGTACCGGTTCATCGGTTACACCTTTATATTTAAACGGGAGTAAAGTTGGTATTGGTACCGTTACACCATCAGCCCAACTGCACAGTACCGGCACCGTTCGTTTTTCAGGCTTAACCAACGATAACAGCCAAACCCGTATTTTGGTAAGCGATGTTAATGGTAACTTATACTATCGCGATGCATCTTCTTTGGCAATGAATGAGGTAATTAATTCAGATCTTGCTGTAAGCGGCACCGTCTCTGCGCAAAAAATTAAAATCACGCAAACAGGTGCGTGGCCCGATTATGTGTTCAGCAAACAGTACCATCTTCCAATGCTGTCAGAGGTGGAGCAATATATCAAACAGAATAATCACTTGCCTGGTATTCCTTCTGCAGCAGAAGTAGAAAAAAAAGGTATTGATGTGGCCGATAACCAGGCAGCATTGTTAAAAAAGATCGAGGAACTGACATTATATGTGATTGAACAGGAAAAGAAATGGCAAAAACAAAATGAAGAGATTGCTGAATTGAAGAAACAAAACCATGAACTGGAATCCTTAAAACAGCAAATGGCTGAATTGAGGATATTATTAAAAAATAAGAACTAATAGAAGTCATTCAAACCCAACCCGGATAACATGAAAAAAGCTCTGTTCTTCCTGCTTCTGCTTTGCATAGGCAAAGCCCTGAAGGCCCAATATGTGTACACCATCAAAGCCGATAGTGTAAAGATCACCAACAGTTGCGATACCGCCGAACTGATCATTGAAAACCACACGCAAACCGTTCCTGGCTTTTTGTTCAATAGAGGCAGGGGAAGGACGGAGTTTAGAAAGGTGTTGCAAAAGATTAGTGATTCATTATACCTTGTTGGACCTGACAGCTTAAAAATACCTAATGCCTGGCTGCAGGGAGGCAATAGGTTCGGTTCTACGGGAAAATTCGGAACGCTGGATAGTAATCACATTGATTTTTATACCAATAGTACATTTCGTGGTCGGTTAACCAGTACCGGTAACATGCAGATAGGGAGCACTTCATATGATAATGGTGATAAGCTCCAGATAGCAAGTACCGGGGCTGTAACTATAGCAGCCAGTTTGTCGAGACCTGGTGATCGTATTCAAATAGGACGAGCAAATAATTATGGTGACGGGCAAAATGTTTTAATTCGAACGTCGAATGATAATGGGGCAACGTATAAGGATATATTTGCCGAACGGGATGGACATATCGCATTGGGTATATCTAATCGGCCTTTGGGTGGCTGGTGGGTATGTAACCCCGCTCTTCGTATAAATGCAAACGGACAAGTATCTATAGCCTCAAACTATTTCATTTTTGGAAACGAGGGAGGTCCATGGAATTCATCTTCTTTGGTAACCTACGTTTCAAATATGAATGAATGGAATTCAGGGCTGGGTAATTATCCGAACAGGCAAAATTACTATTACTTTGGAACAGGATTGAGTGGCCCGGAAGGTTCTAATGTAAGAGCTCCATTAAAAATAAGCGCCAGAGAGTTGCATTTTTTATCCGGTGGCGCAGAAACTGAAGCGGCAAGGATATCTGAAAACAGGAACTTTTTAATAGGCACTACAACCGATATTAATGGTTATAAGCTACAGGTGGATGGAACAACTTACAGCAAATATTTTACAAATGCTACAACACCTTTAGGATCGGGCACCAGTGGCGCTTTAAGATTGCGTTGGGGCGGCGCAGAAGGAACCTATGTTGATTTTTATTATGACGGAAATACCAACAGGCGAGGATATATTGGATCACCTTCGGATAGCAGGTCATTGATAATTTGTGATTCCGTGGGATTAAGTTTTTCTAATACCCCGTATGTTTCAATTGGTTCAGAAAACAGCTTAAATAACAATACCAAATTATCGGTAATTACGCCGCAGGCATCGGCTATGGATGCTTTTGGTGTTGCACGAATTGATGCAGCTAATAACACTCAGCAAAGCCTGGTAGTAAAAGCTTCGGGTAATACAGTGATTGGCAATGCCTCCGATAATGGTAATAAATTACAGGTAAACGGCACAGTATTTATAAGTGATACGCTTAAATTGCCCAATATCATTTCCAAAACCGACACCTCCTATAAACCCATGGTAGTAGATGCCAGTGGCAACGTATTTAAAATGGCTGCATGGAACACTCCACAAATTACACGCACGGCTATTAATGACGCCGGGTACTCTGCACTTACTACCGATTACCTGATAGCATATACATCACTTTCTGCTGCACGCACCGTAACCTTACCTGCTGCTTCAGGCATGACTAATCATATTCTTATTGTAAAAGATGAAAGCGGTGCAGCTGGTACAAACAATATAACCATTAATGTAACTGCCGGCGGAACAATTGATGGGGCATCATCAAAAGTAATCAGCAGTAATTATGGTGTAATTGAAATGTATAGTAACGGATCGCAGTGGTTTACAAAATGAATAGTTGAAATCAACATAATAAATTAGAATCAGCAACAATAAACCCCTTACCAAGACAACATGAAAAAATTCCTCTTCCTCCTTATCCTACTCTGCATCGAAAAAGCCCTGCATGCGCAATATGTATACACCATCAAAGCCGATAGTGTAAAAATCACCAACAGTTGCGATACTGCCGAACTGATCATTGAAAACCACACCCAAACCGTTCCTGGCTTTTTGTTCAATAAAGGCAGGGGAAGAACGGAGTTCAGAAGTGTATTACAAAAAATAAGCGACACGTCATACCTCGTGGGGCTTGATAGTTTGAAAATTCCGAATGCCTGGCTGCAGGGTGGCAACACTTTTGGCTCAACTGGTATTCTTGGGACTAAAGACAATAACCCGGTTGATTTTTATACTAATAATACTTTTCGGGGACGGTTATCTAATGCCGGAAACTTACTTTGGGGAACAACGGTGGAAGATGGCAGATGGAAAATGGAAGTTGAAAGTGGAAGTGTTGGCGGTATAAAAGCAAAAAACAGATTAGACGTATTTGCCATGAGTAGTTCACAACATGCTTCTGTTGTTATTTCAAATGGAAATTTTGGGCCTTATTTGACTCTTGGAGTGGCAGGTGGTTATTGGGCCTGGAGTCCTTACACTATACCAACAGATGCCGTTATTTCAACCAGAGATTATCACAGGTTGATTTTGAACAGTAAGGTTGTTATTATACAACCTAACATGTTGATTGGCACAAATGTGGATGATGGAAATAAATTGCAGGTTAATGGAACCGGTAAATTTTCAGATACGTTGAAACTTCCAAACATTCTCACGAAAAGCGATACCGCCATCTACAAACCCATGGCCGTTGACGCCAGCGGTAACGTATTTAAAATGAATAGCTGGAACCTTTCATCAACCCGCAAAAGTGCCACCGTTACCGGCAGTTCCTATACCGTTCCTTCCGATATTGATGTGGTTTTTGTAAACTATACATCTGGTCAGGCGACGATTACTTTACCCACGGGAACATTAGATCGCGAAATCACCATTAAAAACTTAAATACCGCCAACAGCGTCATTTTATCGGGTCTCGATACCAGTGAATCGAATACCATGGCAACAAGTGGAGCTATTACGGTGAAATATACCGGTAGCGCCTGGGTGGGCATTAGTAAATATTAAACTAATTAACCACTAACGCATAATACTTCATACCTCAGGTATAAACATTAAAGCAATGTTTCAGGCGCATTGATCACCCACATAATACAATTTTTTTTACAGTCAAATGGAAATCATCCCTTTTACCTACATTTACGCACAACATTTTGAACGGTAATGAAGATTGAGCCGGGTTTATCAAGCGATTATTAATGGAAAAGCAACTACCGGAAACACAACGCATATTTGGTTTGGATATACTTAGAGCAATTGCGATACTTACCGTTTTGTTTCGCCATATGTTTTCGGATGTTCCATTAAAAACTTCTGAGATTGTAGTCGACTCTTTATACCTGAATGGCGTTGAAATTTTTTTCGTACTGAGTGGTTATTTAGTAGGTGGCATCCTTTTTAGAACAATTACAAAAAAAGGGCCCTATTTTAAAACTCTTTTTGAATTCTGGCGCGACCGGTAGCTACGTACTTTACCTGCTTATTATGTTGTGCTTTGCATTATTATAGCGGTTTCAGTTATCTGGACCCATAAATCAATTTTCGACTTCAAATATTTATTCATATTCTCTGAAAATTTGAATGGCCGTCATTTTATTGGATTTTTTGAATCCTGGTCGCTGGCTGTGGAAGAATGGTTTTACCTGGTAACACCCTTGCTGCTTATTATCGCAGCCAGAATATGGCCTCTGAGAAAGGCGGCACCTGTGATAATTGTAATCGTCTTTCTTTTTTCAAATGCGGTTAGAATTTATAGAGTTTATAAGTATGGAATGGTGACACCGGGGCCTGATACTGCCGATTTAATTTCTACTTATATAGCCTCTTCAGTTCCCACAAGAATCGATAATATAATGTTTGGCGTATTAGGCGCCTATTTGAATTTTTACGATTTCAAGATCTGGACGGAAAAAAGAAACGCCTTCTTTATAATTGGGATCACAGGCTATTTGTGTAATCATTTTTACAGCGTTTTTTCAGGCTTCAATCTTTACAACCTCTTATTCCAAAAACAGGTTGAGTTATTATTCATTTTAATGACAATACCGAAAGTGATTACATTCACAGAGGGCAAAGGAGCCATTGCCCGGTTAATCACTTTTATAGCCACTATTTCGTATAGCATATATCTGGTTCATATGACAATTTTCGAATTTGCAGTAAGACCCAGATTTCCAAACAATATCTGGATTCAGTTACCTGCATATTATTTATGGGCTTTTGGCGGCGCTTGCCTTTTACACATTACGGTAGAAAAATGGGGGTTAGATGTTAGACGGAAACTAAAGACCTATACAATAGGCAATAAGAAATAAGCAATTGCCGCACACACACAGGAATTTCATACAGCTATTTTACATATTGGTAAAGCGGGCTTTCCGCAACATGCCGGCGATCTACATTTTACATTTACGGCACGCGAAGCGCTCGAAACAGCCCGCCTGCTGCAGGTTCAACAGCTAATACCTACACACTTCGATGGATGGGCCCATTTTCAGGAAAAGCCCGATCAGCTTTATAATGAAGTGATCAATTCCGATATAAACAATAAGATCATATGGTGTAAACCGGGTGTTGCGGTAGCTGTTGAAATATAATAAAACTGTAAACATTCGCTCCGGTGGCATACCCTGTCATCGGAGCATTTTTATTTCTTACCATATTGTTACAATTTTTTTACGGTATGAACGTCTGCCTGTTTGAATGCAGCCATCCCGCTACGGCGGGGATTTTATTCATGAAAACTTAATAATGAATAGTTAACCGGCTATGTAATAATTAAGGGGTTGATGCTACAAACACTTTTACTTTATGCCCTGGCATAATATAAATGCTTTATGTGTAGTGATGACCGGTGGTTTTTGATGATAAATGAATTTTTAAAAAATTCTGTAAATAAAATAGGGGGAAACACCGTTCCCGTTGTCTCAATTTCAAACCACAATTATTTTATGATTCGACAGTTGATGCGTTTTTCTGTTAATTATCCTGTTCCATCTGGTTTGAGCGATGGTTATAATCATCGCCAATCCGGAACTTTTTTTGTTGCACCATTAAAACAGGTGCTTCGTTTTTGCACGCTATGTATTGTGTTACTTACAATAGGTGGCATGTTGCAGGCACAAACCGGCAAATATACCATCAACGGGTATATTAAAGATGAAGCAAGCGGCGAAGCATTGATCAATGCAACGATCAGTGCGCAGCCGTCTGGTGTGGCAGTAATGACCAACGCATACGGATATTATTCCTTAACACTGCCTGCAGGTAAATATACCCTGCAGATCACTTATGCAGGGTATAAGGCCAATCAAAAAGAAATTGATCTGAAAGGTAATATAACCCTCGATTTTCCGCTGCAGGCCAGCTCTCACGACATGCAAGAGGTAGTTATTACCGGCGAAAAAAAGCTGCGCCGTACGAATACGGTGGGCATGGGTATTCAGCAATTAAGCGCCAGCCAGATTAAAAAAATACCTGCATTTATGGGAGAGCCCGATGTGGTAAAGGCTATGCTTACGTTGCCTGGTGTTACTACAGTAGGCGAGGGGTCATCGGGTTTTAACGTGCGTGGTGGTAATGTTGATGAAAACCTTATCATTATGGATGAAGCGCCGGTATTTAATTCATCGCACCTGCTGGGTTTCTTTTCGGTATTTAACCCCGATGCAGTGAAAAATGTAACGATGTATAAAAGCGCCTTCCCCGCAGAATATGGCGGTCGCACATCTTCGGTGCTGGATATACGTATGAAAGATGGCAATAACCAGAAGTTTGCCGTGAACGGTGGCATTGGTACTGTATTCAGCCGCTTATCGGTTGAAGGACCGTTGCAGAAAGACAAATCCTCGTTTGTAGTGGCCGCCCGCAGGTCGTACATCGATATACTTGCAAAACCCTTTCTGAAATCGGAGGATCGCGACAACACCATGTACTTTTATGATCTTACTGCCAAGTTGAACTATGAAATAAACGATAAAAACACCATTTATCTCAGTGGTTATTTCGGCCGCGATGTATTTGGGATTGGCGAACAGGTAAAGTTCAAATGGGGCAATACCACCGGCACCTTCCGCTGGAACCATTTATTCAATCGCAAACTTTTCTTAAATACCAGCGTATACTATTCAAAATATGATTACAGTCTTAAGTTTAGTTCAGATGATGAAATACAGCAGGGGTACGACTGGATCTCGAATATTCAAACCTACGGCGTAAAGCCAACGCTTACCTGGTATGCAAGTAATAAGCACACGATAAAAACAGGTATCAATTTAATTTATTATGATTTTTATCCCGGTAAAGGTGTGGCCAGCAGCGAAGGGCAGAAAAATGAAATTATTTTGCGCAACAAGTATGGTTCAGAATCGTCTGTTTTCCTCGAAGACACCTGGAAAATGAATTCAAAATGGCAACTGCAGGCTGGTGTGCGTTTAAACCGCTATGCATACCTGGGAAAAACGAATGTGTATTATTACAAAGACACTACAGCCAACATACGTAAACCGCTCGATCATGTAGATGATGTAACCAGTAAAAAACCGGTAAAAGAATGGGATTTCTTTGAGCCCCGTGTGTCGTTGCGCTATGAATTTAAGAAAAATACTTTCTTCAAAGCCGGATATAGCCGCACCACTCAATATATACACCTGTTGTCGAACACCGCTTCGCCAACTCCGGTCGACTTATACTTCCCCAGCACCAATAACATCAAACCGTCGTTAACCGATCAGTATTCAGTTGGGTTTGTAACCTTGCCCAATGGGTTGCCGCTTGAAATTTCGGTTGAAACATTTTATAAGAAAATGGATGACCTGCTGGATTATATCGATAATGCCAATCTCGATCTGAACCAGTTTGTAGAAGCCGATCTGCTTACCGGCAAAGGAAAGTCGTACGGAGTTGAACTGGAAGTTAAAAAAGAAACCGGTAAATGGCAGGGTTGGGTAAACTATACCTGGTCAAGATCGTGGCGTAAAACACCCGGCATCAGCAATAACGACTGGTATTTAAGCCGGTACGACCGTACGAATGTGATAAACGCCTGTGTGATGTATCACCTGAACGATAAATGGGAGTTTTCGGGCAATTTCACCTATGGTTCGGGTACACCCTCAACCTTCCCCGATTCGCGGTTAGATATACAGGGTATGCCAATTCCATACAATACCACCGGCAAACGGAACGATTTCAGGTTGCCTGCTTATCACCGGTTAGATGTATCGGCTACTATGAAAGGCCGTCAGGGTAAAAAAATGAAACAGGAATGGGTGTTCGGAATTTATAACCTGTACGCGCATCAGAATGCCTACACCATCTACTTCCAGCAAAATAAAGATGAGCCGCAGAAAAAAGAAGCTGTTCGTTTGTCGATCATCGGATCGCTGATACCTTCTGTGACCTGGAATTTTAAGTTCTAAGTTTTAAGTAATAAGTTCTAAGTATTAAGTAATAAGTTATGCGAATAAAATCAACCATAAAATATATTTCCGTTGTTGCGTTGTTATCTTCTGCAGTTGCCTGCGAACGGGTAATCGATCTTGATTTGCCCAATGGCGAAGCAATACCTTATGTAGATGCCTGGATAACCGATCAACAGGGCGTGCAAACTATTAAGCTGTTAAAGGCCACCAATTATACGAACACCAATGGTCCCGATCCAATTGCCGATGCTCAGATCACTGTCACAGATGAAACCGATAGCAAATCGTATGCATTCAATTATCAGAACGGCGCCTATGTTTATGATGCAGGTAGTAGTTCCATTGGTATCGTTGGCCACGCCTATAAATTAAATATTTCCTGGAAGGGAGAGCAATTTGAAGCCACCGACACGTTAAAACGTAATACCAAAATTGATTCGCTTACATCAGAATTTAAAGAAGCAAAAAGTGGCGACAAGGAAGGTTTTTATGTTAAGCTGTATGCGCACGATGTGCCGGGTGCTGTTGACTATTACTGGATACGTACCTATCGTAATGGGTCATTGAACTATTATGTAGGCGAAATGCTGAGCGCCGACGGAACCTTTAACGATGACGGCATAACCGATGGATATGCTTTTATTACTCCGTTCAGGGATGGCGTTACAGCGGGCCAGAAGCCCTATGAAAAAGGAGATAATGTAAAAGTGCTGATCCGTTCACTTTCAAAAGGTTCTTATAATTTTATGCAGCAGGTTACAGAGCAGTTAGAGAACGATGGCATGTTCAGCAAAATATTGCATAATGTGCCTTCGAACGTAAACAACCTGCAATCGACCGGTAAAACAAAAATATATGGCTGGTTTGGCTCTGTTGCTGAAACCAGTGCAAGTAAGCAGGTTGAATAAATAGTCAGTAAAGTCAGTAAAGACCGAAAGTCCGAAAAGAAGATCATGATTTGTGGTCTTTCTTTCGGACTTTCCGACTTTTTGCTATTACCTGGCATATAATCGTTTACACTTAATTGATTTTTTTTTGATATATATCATATAACTTTACTTTTATAGAAATTTCCTGTTCGAGGCTCATCCGCATCACGTTCCCGCAGAATTAGTATTAGTAGCTGTAAAAATGTTTTATATAAGCTGGCCAATGTGTTTTACCGCGCTCGCGCGGTATGTGCATGCTGTTTCAGCTAATAATTATATACAGTTACTCAATACTATTGTATGAACCAGGTTATTGAATTTTTTCGAAAGCTGTTCGATATGTCGGATTGGCCGCCCCGCTGGCATTGCGGTAAATGGAGCGATTTTCACGGCTGGTTGTATATCATTAGCGATATTATGGTGTGGTCGGCTTATTTTGCTATTCCGCTGATCATTATCCGTTATATTTCCAAAAAGAACGATGCACGGTTTGTAAGGTTGTATTTTCTGTTTGCAGCCTTTATTCTTGCCTGCGGCGCCACCCATTTTTTCGATGCAGTTACTTTCTGGTTTCCCGTGTATCGCATCAATGCTTTGGTGCGTGCCATTACCGGTATCATAAGCTGGACCACGGTATTTTACCTGATCAGGGTTTTGCCAATGGCATTTACGCTTCGTACATCGGCTGAACTGGAGGCCGAAGTTGAACAACGAAAAAAGGCAGAGGAAAAATTCAGGAACCTGCTTGAATCGGCCCCCGATTCAATGGTTATTGTAAATGAACAGGGCGCCATTCAGCTGGTAAATGCACAAACCGTTAAAATGTTCGGCTACACCCGCTACGAAATGATGGGTGAACCGGTGAGCATGCTGATGCCTTTGCATATTGACGATTTCAGGCAATTACAAAATGCGAATTTTCAAAATGTAAATCGAAAGATACTTAAAGAAGAAGAGTTGTTCGGCATACGAAAAGATGGAGAACGTTTTCCGGTTGAAATACGATTGAGCCCATTGCAAACCGAAGAAGGGTTGCTGGTATCGGCCGCCATTCGCGACATTTCTGAAAAAAAACAACTCGAAAAAACCATCAGGGATGCCAATACTACGCTTGAAAAAAAAGTGCAGCAACGTACGGCCGAACTCGAAAGAAAGAACAAGGAGCTGGAGCAGTTTGCCTATGTGGCATCGCACGATTTGCAGGAGCCCTTACAAACTACTTCGGGTTTTGTACAATTGCTGCGCAAACAATACCATGGCCGCCTCGATGAAACCGCCGACCAGTATATGGATTATATTGTACAGGCATCGGGCCGTATGAAAACCCTTATCAAAGACCTACTCGATTATTCGCGTATAGGTCGCGAAAATGATTACCGGCTCGTTGATTGTAATGTACTCGTTCAGGAAGTGCTTTGTGATTTGCATAATGTAATTAAAGAAAACGGCGCGATCGTTAAAACCGGTCAGTTGCCTTTATTGTATAATGCTTTTCCTACCGAACTGAAATCGCTTTTTCAAAACCTGTTGAGCAATTCCATTAAATTCAGAAAGCCGGATATATCACCTGAATTAACCATCAATGCTATTCAAATAAACGGGTTCTGGCAGTTTTCGATAAGTGATAATGGTATTGGTATCGAAGAACAATATCTCGAAAGGATCTTTGTAATTTTTCAACGTTTGCATAACCGTTCCTTGTATGAAGGATCGGGCATTGGCCTGGCGCACTGCAAAAAAATTGCAGAATTACATGGCGGAAAAATATGGGCCGATTCAAAACCGGGAAAAGGCAGTACGTTTTATTTTACCATATCTGATATCGCACTTTAATGTTGGTACACGGGTTTCTGTTATGCGACATAAAAACGCTTTAGTATAGACGGATGAAAAAAAATCCACGTTTCGTAGAATTAATTGTATTTTAATTTGGTGTTTATATTTTATCTTTATCACTCTGCCAATAAACCAGAAAGCATTCGTTTCCTTATGAAAAAAACGGGAATTCAAACTGCGGGTTGCTGAATTAAATAACAACTAATCGGCAACGTTGTAAGGTTCGGAAACAAGTGCGTCCTATCCCCAGTTCGTACATAACGATAATTGATTGTATAACAGATTACTGTTTTTATAATACATATGCCCGATTAACCCCCAGGTGAAAATAACAGGTATGCATTGGTGCATGTGTAGCCCTTTTACCGAAACTAACCATCTTTATGAAGATGAAATTAAATTGTATTTTATTGGTTGATGATGACGAGCCAACAAATTTTTTAAACAAGCTGGCTGTTGAAGAGCTCAACTGCACCAACACTATTAAAGTAATACCCGGTGCGCGCGAAGCGCTCGATTACCTTGTATGCGCAGGTAAGCCCGAACCATTGAATAGCGACTGCCCAAAGCCCGAAATAATTTTTCTGGATATTAATATGCCGGCTATGGACGGATGGGAATTCCTCGACAGATACGAAGCCATGCCGGAGGCGCATAAGAACAGTGTAATTGTAATAATGCTTACTACTTCATTCAATCCCGAAGATGAATTAAAAGCCCGTAACATTCCTTCGGTAAAGGAGTTCCGCAACAAGCCATTAACGCCGGCATTGCTGCAGGATATTTTGAACAGATATTTTCCTGATAATTGTGGCTGATTAAAAGGCGGGAAATAGACTGAAAGACCGAAAGTCCGGAAGAAAGACAACTAATCGTGGTCTTCTTCCGGACTTTCCGACTTTTCTGACTTTACCGACCTGGGCTACCCCGGTATTTCAATCTTCAGCACACAACCTTTTCCCGGGGCGCTGATGATCTCCATTTTTCCATTTTGCATTTCAACACGGCTGATGATATTGTTCAGTCCGATGCCCCTTGTTTTTTTGCGGGTATCGAAGCCAATGCCATTGTCTTTTATAATAAGATGAAGCCAGTTGCGAATGGTTTTTAGTTCAATCAGCGCTTCGGTGGCGCCGGAGTGTTTTAAAATATTGTTCAGCTGTTCCTGCACGATGCGGTACATGATGAGCTTTTTATTGTTCGACACATTTTCAATATGCTGATCATTGGCTTTTATCTTAATAGTTATTTCCGGCGAAACAGTGAGGTTTTCTATCAATTCAAGCAAGGCTTCTTTCAAACCAATATCGCCCAGCGAAGGCGGTACCAGGGTTTTTGAAAGGATCCTGATTTCATTAATGGCTTTTGTAATGTTCTCATAGCTTTTGCTCAACAGTTCCTTGCGGTGGTCTTCTTCGTTCAATGCCATATCAACGCATAATTTGGCGGTGGCCAGTATCTGGTTAATGTTATCGTGCAGCTCGCGGCCTATTTCGCGCCGCTCCTGTTCCTGGGTTTGAATGGTGACCTGCGTTATCAGCTTTTGAGTTTCTATCTGGTTGCGCACCAGTTCTTCCTGCATTTTTTTTCGCTCGGTAATATCCATCATGGCGCCAAGTATGCGATAGGGCTTGTTGTGCTCGGTTTTTAAAATATACCCGCGGTCATACACACTTTTGTAAACGCCATTGGCCGATTTATAACGGTATTCTTCCTGCCAGTGATCTTTTCCTTCGCGCATACACTGATCAATGGTTTGCAGTATGCGTTCACGATCGTCGGGGTGAATGTTTTGATTATGCCATTCGATGGTATTTTGTACGGCAGCCGCTTCATAGCCGAAAATCGAACAAATGCCTTCATTCCATAATATTTCATTGGTGCGAAGGTCCCAGTCCCAGATGGTATCGCTGGTGGCTTTAATAAGCGTATTATACCGTTCGAAGTTTTCGACCACCTTTTGCAATATCTTTTTCCGTTCAATACTGTATTGAATGGATTTAGTGAGCAGCTTGTCGTCGAATTCGCCTTTTACGAGGTAATCCTGTGCGCCCAACGCAATGGTGTTCAGGGCTACCTGCCGGTCGCTTAAACCCGATAAAACAATAATGGATATATGCCGCGCCTGTTCGTTAAGCCGTACAAATGAGTTGATGCCATCGCTGTCGGGCAGGCTTAGGTCGAGAAAAATCAGATCGGGCTGGTGTTCGTGCAACAAATGCAACGCTTCGCCCAACCGTTCGGCGTGTACTATATCTTCAGTGGGAAGTTTGCTAAGTCTCAGATATTCACAGAAAAGAAAGTAATCACTCGGATTATCTTCTACCACAAGTATTTTTAATGGATGAGCTGCAAGCATAGCATAATTTTGAGCATTGTATAAAATACTACGCCCAGAGCTTTAACCATTATTGATTGTGAATTTATATTAAATCCCTGATTATTTGCTATTAAATATAAAAATCCGTTACCCCGTTACCGTTAAATTGTTATTGATCACTGTTTTCAGGCAAATTATTTTGTAGAACGGCTGATGATTGTAAGGGAAAGCACTTACCCGAACACAACCATCAACTAATCTTAATTACTTTTGCTTTTTTATGGAAAAACCCACAAGTTATTGCGAAGCCGTTTGGCAAATGGAGCACGGCAATGTTCATATTCACTATCATGATAAAGAATATGGTTTCCCCATTCATAATGATAATGAGTTGTTTGCCCGCCTGGTGCTGGAGATCAACCAGGCCGGTTTAAGCTGGACGACCATTTTGAAAAAGAAAGACAACTTTTTTAAGGCCTTTGATGATTTTGATATTCAGAAAGTAGCCCGTTACACCGATAAAAAAGTGGAGCGCCTGTTGCAGGATGCCGGTATTATACGCAACCGGCTTAAAATAGAAGCCACCATCGAAAATGCCAAACGCATAAAGGCATTGCAGAAAGAATTCGGCTCTTTTAAGAACTGGCTCGATGCCCATCATCCTTTAACAAAAGAAGAATGGGTTAAACTATTTAAAAAAACGTTCCGGTTTACAGGAGGTGAAATTGTAAACGAATTTTTGCAAAGCACCGGCTACCTGCCCGGCGCCCATATCAGTTCGTGCCCCGTGTATAAGGTGGTGCTGAAGCATAAGCCGGCATGGACAAGCAAGAAGTCAGAGGTCTGAAGTCAGATGTCAGAAGAACCCGATTGGTATAGCCCATGACTGTTTCTTTCCCCCTTCAATTTCTATCTTCGGACTTCCGACTTCAGACTTCGAACGTCATCAAAATAATAACCCAATGAACCATTGGATTACGATATGTTGCCGGGTGGCACTATTACTGGTGTGCTGGCTTTTTTTGCACTGCCTGTACGTTGTGTACGACGGTATGAAGCCATTTACCGGCAAGGCAGATATTGCTATTGTATTGGGTAATGCCGTGAATAAAGATGGCAGCCTTTCGGCCTGGCTGCAGGGCAGGGTAGACGAAGCATTGCAGCTATACCGCCACGGGCAGGTGAAACAACTGTTTGTAA